>Ga0126342_10008356_pt1 | contig 18542 bp, 15 predicted proteins | sample Cyp1metagenome_FD_92528 | JGI IMG/M metagenome (GOLD analysis project Ga0126342, IMG submission 92528) | Coral microbial communities from Lord Howe Island, Old Settlement Bay, Australia - Cyphastrea 1 metagenome | ecosystem: Host-associated > Invertebrates > Cnidaria > Coral ...
TGATGATGATGATGATGATGATGATATTGTTATTAATTATTATTATTTGGGGCCCATGATGCATGCCCATGACTTCAGAAAGCGCCAATTTGATCATGCCATGGGGTTTCGCTGGAGACGAGGCCTAGGGATAGAATGGGGGTATACCTCCAAATGGGAATGTAACTTGGGGAGAATGATGCGAAACCATCAAATAAGGGGGAGGTATCCTATTTTCAGACAAACCCCTCATATGTGAATATATCATATATATATATATATACACGTGTATGTATATATATATATATGTGTGTGTGTGATTAATAATGGTCATTGCTGAGTATTATTACTGGAAGAAACCTGCATTCAGCCAACAACAATTATTTTCTTGGATTTGATAGGGTTTAGAGGGAATTAACCATCAACAATGAGAACAATGGGGCGGGCATATAATGTGGGCAAAAGTGCACCGACCTCACTGCAACGTCACTCCAAGTCGACGAATGATTAGACATTCCCAGATTAATGTGATATACGGACCATGTACTGTACATACGTTTTAATGCTGGAAAATCATGACAAAATATCCATTGATATTTTTCTTCGGTGCAAGTTCCGGCATGAACTTTAATACCCGTGCAACTGGATGATTTGATGCTAAACGTGAGCAACTTTATGAGTCAACAATGGCTGTCCATGTTTGAGCCATACCCAGATGGAGATTCATCAGTTCATGAAGGTTATCCCATCATGAAAATCCTGAAGAGGATGGTTCCAACCCAACTGACTAGTACCATCTGGTTATTTGACATAGCCATGGAAAATCACCATTTACAATAGGTAAACCATCTATAATAAATGGGCCATCTATACCATGGCTATGTTAGTCATAACCAGAGGGTACATGTCTGGAATGGGTTGCTCAACCGCTCAACCACCAATCAGATGACAGATGACTGGAAAATCACCTTTTGCGCCAAAAGAAGCTGTTCAGGCCTTCGCAGCCATCCGCTCAGATGGTTCTGTTGTTACGTGGGGCTTCGCATATCTCGGCCTGGGGGCTCAGAGGGGTCAACGACCCAATTTCCAAGGGAAGCAACACCTAAATTGCGCCTTGTCATTTTCATTCGGCAGGAAGGTACTTGCAGATCAAACTCCTTCAAAACTGGTAAGGAAAGTTCCTATGCAAATGTTGGTTGCGACATGTTGCATCAGGCCTCTTCATCCAGGTATACCAGTAGTATCAGCAGGAATCCCTGTGTTTTGCAGAGAAAAGGGTGGTGAACCCCCAACCTTTGGCAGGAGGCAACAGCAGCGCAGTGCAGTTGGAACTGGTGGATGTAAAGGACCCCGAAGCCGTATGGCAAGGCAGCGATTCTTAAAGCCAATATAGACCAATTGAAGTACGCAGGCATAGCTTCGCAAGGGATGTCGACCTTGTCAAACAACTTCAAAATAAATGGTGACCCAAACATTCCCAAACAAGAAACACATAGAAACACCAAACAGTGATATGATATGTCTCCATTTAGGATGAAATTGTTTGGCATGTGAGCAGCGAAGATCAGTCAAAGCACTGGAAAGTTCAGTGCGACGATGTTTGTTCCATTCTTTTGCAAATAGTTTGGCAACGCACGGAAACATGATGAAACATGGGTCCATTCCCCTCAATAATTTACAGCTAGCCTTTCAATGAACAGGGTGACCCGGGTGGAGGATGGTGGGCATGAAGCAGTGGTGCAATATGAGTCTTACCCTCTGGTAAACTAACATAGCTATGGAAAATCACTAGTTTTAATGGGTAAATCCACTATAAATGGCCAATTTTCAATAGCTATGTTAAATTACCAGAGGGTGCCCAACAACTGCAGGAGATTGTGGGCTCTCCTTTTGCCTTCGCAGCAATCAGAGCTGATGGAGCCGTAGTAACCTGGGGTACCCCCAACCGAGGGGGCGACAGCAGCGCTGTGGCTGTGCCTATGGCAGCGCTTAAAGGGTGGGATGGGATTGGCATGTCTTTCACTTGCAGTGGAAAGACGAGTGGTTGGTGGAGGGCGGGACTTTTCGTAACTAGTACCTAGTGGAACTTTCAAATCTTGGCTCACCACAGACGCAAACGCAAGTTGACAAGTCCACACCAGAATTCTCAGTGATATCCGTATGTGTTCGATCTTTTCAGTTAGGAAAACGTGGAAAACCCATCAATGCCTTTACATCAAAACCATCAATGATGATTGCCACATATTGCCACCAAATTCCCGCCCTTCCGCCTAGGACCAGCTGAGAAAAGATGTGATCTCCGTGGTCGCGAGCAATTTGGCTTTCACTGCGCTGAAAGCCGACGGCACGGTGGTTTCTTGGGGCGACCCGCTGCGGGGCGGCAACAGAAACTTGTCTTGGCTGCCAGGGAGTGAGAAGCTGGCAGGTTGCTGGGAATGAAATCAAAGGTTTGTTTGGAATTGGCAAGGTGCTGGACTGGAGTTCTAGATATTTCCATGGTATTTCTAGATGTCACATGTTGACAGCCAGGGCCTTGACTTTTGTGCAAGTTGATGAGTCATGAAAGGTTTATCCGTTTATCCACAAGGAAACTTGGACTTAGAAAGATCATGAAAGATCCCTGGCCTCAGAAGCTCCCTGCACCCAGGCCAAGATGTCCAGAAGGACTTGAAGGGTGTGAAGATCCTTGGCAAAGGTTGGCGGGTGCCACGGAAAGTTTGCAAAATATCAGAGGATGTCAAAGGTAACCTTGCCCCACCGATCAGTGGCTGCTAAACTGCTAAACCCCTGTTGGTTGATGATATTGGGTTATAGTAACCCATGAGAAGATATAGAAAAGTAGAATCCCATTAAAATATATATTTAAATAGTGGCTTAAGTCACTTTTCTATCTTCTTAGGGTTTATTACATATCCCATAGGATCCATGCATGGTATATATGGTATATATGCTAACATTTGGGGTATATTGATGGTAAATGTTACCATATATAGCATACATGGATCCTATGGGTATTATTATAATCCAATCATGTCCTGTTTTCATCACCGCCCAGGCTCATCCGACCCTGCAACGCAGCATTTGCAGCCCTGCGGCATGACGGCCTCGTCGTTACGTGGGGAGATCCGGAACGCGGTGGCAACAGCAGCCCAGTGCCTTTCCATGCATTTGCTTATGTAGATCATTATAGACTGATTCTGAATCAATACAGATCATATATATTCTTATATTTACGTATACGTCCCTGTATGGGTAATCATAAGCAAGATACTTTTACGTGTGCATGTATGTGTGCATGTATATATATATATATACGTAACAATGGTTATGTATGCATTTTTTGAAGTAGCAAAAAAACATGAAAGGCATAGAGGCAGATGTCCTCTCAAGTCGGAACTTAAACTGCTGGAAAATGTTGACAAAGTGGCATGGTTTTCATGGCATGTTTTGCTCAGGGTCCGCCGCAGGGAGTTTAAAACTGTCATTTACTGGTTGCTGACTGTTGAATTACTTGGTGCCATTGGAGGTTCAATGTCGGCTGCATGATGTAATAGACATTCAGGCGGGTTTCGCTGCAGGGAAGGCCAAATCGATCCCAGGCCAAGATGTCAATACATGTCGAATTGATTCGTTCCAGGATGTTCCAGTCATGGCGGTCCAATCATGGCTACGAGAACCTCATGAAAATCACCGGGTTTTTCCTCATGCAAGAACCCAGACTCTTAGATGAAGGGAAAAAACAACGTGTCTAGAATTATTCAGAAGTGTTCGCTCAATGCATTGCATTTTGGAGGCCAAATGAGAGATCATACCAACTTCTACCATTTGGGGGCCATTGAAACATCCAAAAATTGGGTGAATTCTTCGGTTTGCTGCACGATGATTCCAGGCAACAAAGGGTGCCTTCGCAGCCCTGCGGGCAGATGGTCGGGTGATTGCTTGGGGAGTCGCTTGCATCATTTCGATGGTGCCTTTTGAAGGGGGAAAATGACCCTCTTGCACTCGAAGAGTTTGCCATGAAAAACGACCATGTTTAGTTTAATACATTAAGTAGATAATGCTGAATTCCAGAGGGCATTTTTGTTGCCGTGAAAATGGGGAGGATCGAATGCCCAGAGGAAGCAAGTTACGTTTATCTTAGACTCAGCCCTTTCTCTACAAGAGGCATAGTGGCATGAAGTTCATCCGTTCATCCCCAAAAATGCCCAGGACAGCAGTTGTGGTGGCGACAGCTGCACGGTCAATGATGAACTATGGGCTGTGAGCCAAATCTGTTCCTCCAGCAAAGTCTTCTCTGCAATTCGTGAGAACGGATGCTGGGCTGAACAGATGCCATGATGTGCCATGATGCCATTTAATCATTATGTCAGGTTATTCAGATCCCATGTTTGGCGGTGAAATCACCATCAAAAGTGCTGAAGACCCGTCCATTCCTCTCTGGCTCAGGTGATGTGATCATTTGGGGCGATGGACCAGGGCCGATGATTATGCCTGGTAGATGCTTTCAGTTGGGTCTCAAAGTGCTTTGGCCAAGAAGCTGGGGGTCTGCAAAAGTTCATGGGCGCCTGGCGCATGAAGCAATAGGGAAGTTGAAGGGCGTCCCAATGGGCCTGTGCAAGGTGTCATGTGATATTTTGAAGTGCCATTCAAGCCTCCCCGCAAGACATACAGTATTTTGGTATGCCTGAAAATGAGGTATACCCCCAATTATAGCCATTTAGCCGGGATAATGATCAGCAAAACCATTGGGTAAAAAGGGGTACACGACATTTTCAGACAAACCCATTAGGCCTGCCTGCAGCCGCTGAACAATTTCCAGCCATACCAAGGATGTTCGACAGGTGGTTTCCTGCTCTGAAGCCTTTGCGGCCCTGCACAGCCATGGAAAGGTCACCACATGGTCAAGGTTGGACAATCCTTGGACTCTGTTTCTGCTATTTTCTGCTATTTTCTGCTTGGAAATCTTGAGACATTTGAGACCTCTGTGGCTTTGAGGCTACAAAGTGGTATCAACATGTTGGCCCAATGGCCCAAGAAGTCAGTGAGTTTGTACATCTTTGTAGCGCCCAAAAATTTGTGAAGCCATGTGCAACCCATCCGTTGCCGTGGCTCGTGGGCTCCGGGCGGCAGGATGGGCAAATTCCAGCTATCGGAACCTGAAGACATTGAGGAGATCAGAGCATCCAGTGGAGCATCTTGGCACCTGAAGGGCGGCAACTTGGTAAGTACAAAATTTACAAAAAAATCAAGCAGTTCATCGAGTTCTGTGAGCTTGTGACCCACAAACCACCGAAAAAAATATCAGGCAATTCCAAATCCACATGTATGGGTTTGGGTATTTAGGGGAGTCAAGTGAGTCAAGTATACTTAGACTTAGGTTCTATACCCGCAAATTGATGAATTGGGTCAAATCGGTACAGTTCTAGATGGTTTTAATTTGTTCTAGTGAGGGTTCATTTCTCCTGTCTCATCCTGCTGCTGGGGGCACTGAGGTGCCCCGCCAGTTGTGTTTGTTGCTTCAAAACCCCCATTTAATCCGAGCTACAGCTTAGATAATTCCACCATAAGTCCTAGTTAGCCAAGTTACAGTGTATACCAACTTACCAACTTACCTATCTAGGGGCCTTTTCTTGTGGCTGTTTTTTTTTTTTAATGGAAACATCTATCTAAAAAATCAAAAAAACACGATCAGACCCAACGATGGCTCCCAGCAATTGAAGGCTTTCGCCGCCATTTCCAGCGATGGTTCCCTGCATGCTTGGGGAGACCCTGCCGCAGGGGGCAGCCTGGATGTGGCATGGCTGAAGTATGTCACAGCTGTATGGTGCTGTAAGATGGTAGGAAGTCCAGATTATTCAAATCGTTTCTTAAATAAAGTGTCTTCTAAGAAAACCACATATGTATGTTGATATATGTTGAAGATATTTGAAGATAATAAGCAAATTGTTCCAGTCAGCTTTCCCATCAAGCCCGTGAAAAGCGTGGAACATCTGACTTATGCTTACTTTTTGGTGCGTACAGAAACTTGCTAGACACCTTTCAGGCCAGAAGTTCAGCTTCCCAATGGTTCCCAAGCTCAATCATCTCCATTGAAAGCATGAAAGCGATCCATTCCCAGCCGCCCAGGTGGTCACAAGTCTTGGACCCCGGACTTGGACGGCCCGTTTGAAGCGCCGGCGGGTGACGCGCGAATGACTGGCGCAGCAAATCCTGGACCGGAGGAAACAAAACGATGGAAAATCACCATTTTTAACGGGTAAAATCAACTAATTATAAATGGCCAGTTTCAATAGCTATGTTAGTTTACCAATGTTTACCAGAGGGTAGATCTATCTAGATCATCCGGTGAGGTTTGGATTTGCCCAGACCCGGGGGAAAAACTCCACGTCGGGTCGCCTGAAATGGTCCGGCAGGCGGACATTTCACCAGAAGGCCTGCTCCGGTTTCATTTTGGACTTTGTAAAGATCATTGTAGATTACAGGATGGGGCCCCCAAGATAGCGTTCAGTTGCCTTATAAGTGGCTGAATTCTATGGTTTATGATTGATATAACTATAGTTGATGGGGATTATTTAACTGGGGTGCCCCATCCTGTATAGATGCAGGTCGACTCAACGAGAAAAAGTTCCCTTGTCAAACAGATCATGCACAGAAACTGAAATGGGGATGAAAACATGTGAAATACATTGAAATATCATATTTGAGGGATGAACATTCATATGTATATATTATATATATATAGTCATATCATGACTACAAATCCCAGCTCTTTTGGTGTTCGCCGGGGCCCCTAAAAAGTTGCGAAGATCAAACAGTTCTCTCGGCGAGATGTAGAAGATTCACTGGAGCCGGGGCTCTTCAGATCCCGTAGGCTAGTTACTGAACATCACGCGGCTAGCTGCAAGTTGCTTGAAAAAAGAAGACGTCCCTCAGTGGGTGTTTGGATGTCCTGCGAAATGGCCTTACCAAACTGGGGGGAAGTTTGGTAATCCATTGGAATTGGGCATGCCATGGCATGCCTTATTTTCAGACAAACCCAGTAGATGGAAGATGTTCCATGCAACAGCCCGCTGGCTATATATGCGAACCAACCAGCGACCTCTAAAACAAGCCAAGCATAGCCTAGCCGCCATTCTGAGGTTGAAGTGAAGTCTTCGGTGGCTTGGGTTTTGTTCGGAGTTGGTGGGCAATGGAGTGGTGCTGTGACTAGGGTGTCCTGAAAGATGACCAAGCCATTGGAGATCATTGGAGGGTCAATTGAACTAAGGATGCCTCTCCGGCCGCACAGCTGCAAAGATGACAGGTGAAGCATTCCGGTGCGAAATGTGGTGAGAGGTTTTTCCTTGAAATGAGGGATGCATAGTTCATCACCCAAATATCGCCAAATACGGTTTTCTCTGAAATAGGCTTCCCCATTCCATCCATTAGTGCAGCATCATTTTTCTGTCAAATGGCATAAAATGGCCATAGCTATGATCACATGTCTTTGCCTTTCTCTTGTCCTCTCAGACAGCTGAACTCCTGAAGATGGCTAGAGAGAGAGAGGGAGCTCCATACGATATGCTTCGATCACAGTCAAATCAAGACTCAAATCCTCGAGTGGAACTCCTTGGTTTTATGCTTGTCGTTGAAGTTGGTAGTCAAGTGAGGTGAAGACCGCGGAAGACAACGCTAATGCTGACATGGACTGCCAGCTGGGGTTCGTCAATCACATGCAGGGATGAAGTTGAAGCTGGACCAGCCTTTGTTTGGTAGGTTCATGGGCTCATAGGCTTTGTTTTTTGCACTAAGTATAGCAACCCCTGAGGTAAGATAGATTCTAGTAACTTGAGATATAGAAAGTTATAATTACATTCAATATTTTCTATTTTTGGTGGTTTACTTAACTGGAAAAATACACGAAGCAGCATATACAGTGAAAATTATTCGTTTAAGTTTGTTTCAGGGTGTATAGAATGAGCTATGGAAGAACCATAATGGCCAAGCCCCCAAAATCATCCAAAATCCGACTCCCGGATGCCTTGGCAGGAGTTTTACAAAGATGAGTGGATTCCTGTCATCCTCCCACATGACCAGGATGCTACTGGGTTGAACATGTTGAACAGCGGTAGCCATGGGGTCCTCAATAGATCCATGATCCGAGGCGTCCACACCCTCACCGGTGGAGATTGCCAGGCTCTTTCAGGAGGCTGCCTTGGGATCAGGGAGGTGATCATGGATGCCGAAAACAAGTGGTACCCTCTGGTAATTTAACGTAGCTATTGAAAATGCCAATTTATAGTGGATTTTCCCATTGAAAATTGTGATTTTCCATAGTTATGTTAATTTACCAGAGGGTATACAGTCTACACGTGGTTTCAGGTTTCCTGAAGTGTTTCTTCAAGTGTCTTTCCCAGCTTTCCTCTAAGCATGCCATTTCTGAGGCAGTGATTTTAGTGGTGGTCTTGGTGCCAGCTTTTTTGATGCCATGCCCGGCCATGCCCTGACCTCAGGTGGACCACATCATTCGGGGCAAAAAGATCGGCCGCGATGTGGATCTGGCAAATCTGGCGGCTTGGCATCATGCGGTCGCTGAAACTTGTGGGGATGGGGGCATTCAGACATAGACCCCAACACACGGGAATCAAAAGATAATTCTGGCAAACTCAATGTAAACCCATTAGTTGTTCAAGGCTAAATCTCACCGCAATTGTGGTTCCATGTGTGTTCTGTGCCATATTTATTTTACAGAAACACTAGCGCGGTAGATTTCATTATATTTCATTGAATTTCATGAATAGATATGAGTTGTGAATCAATCATGATGTTAGTTCCTGTTCATAGGACTGGTGCACAATGGATGAATGACATGAACATCCATTATGGGTCAATCTTGTTGAGCCATTCCATGGGGGTTTCCATAAATGGGGGTTCCCAAGGTTTCCCAAACAGAAAGCCACCGGGTCCCCAGGAGAAGGCTGCGGCATCGTTGGGCACAGCACTCTGTGCGGATCTGGCTCGAGCATTAGAGGCCGACACCTGCGAGGCGATCCAGGTGCGGTCTTAGCATGGGGATCATCCATGATCATCCCACAGTGAGATTAAAACAGATGGGGGATGAATACTGACATGTGAATATATATATATATATATATATGTGTACGTGTTTTTTATACGTATATATATATATATGTGTGTGTGTGTCTATATATATATATACATTATACATTTATATATATACATGAAGATTGAAGCAAGACTCAGATTTTTTTCGAACAGATTTGGCCATGTGCTGGTCTTGGCCCAGAAGATTCGAGGGCCCTTTTGTCCAGGGTGTGATTTCCTCCACCTGGGCAGGGAGCGATCAAGCGGGGTCGCGGGGCGGATCTGCCCAAACGACTTGTGGCCATGAAGCGGCTCTGCGAGTTGCAGCCACCTGGCCGAGGTGATCAAAGATGAAAGATGATGAAAGTGAGAAAGCAGATTTTGGATAGCTCCAGTACCAATTCAAGATATAGATTATCAATGATTATAAGATTTGGGACGAGATTTTCATAACAATTATATAATCTATCTGGGTTTGTTATAATATCATGGTTAACAATATATCAGATAATCTATCTGGTTGTTGGGTATCTAACCATAAATATCATTTTAACAAACCCTGGGACTGACGACGCGCTGAAAAAAGATGGCCTTGGCCAAGGCTGCACCGTGCTTTAGCCACAGGGGATGAGGCGGATCTCACCATGGCCCTACGAGAGGTGCCGTGGCCTCGAAAACCATGGTGAAAAATTGTAAAAACCCATGGTTTTCTGTGGGATTTTTCTGGTTTGTGGATGGTTGTGGTAAAACCAGGGTTTTCTGTGATTTTTCCTCTTCTATCCCCAGGGAATTATCTCATGCCACCTGTGCCCCATAAGAATTTAACACATGAAAGACCCCCTAAATGGGACCCCAAAATGAATATATAGATGAATAGATCATAGAATCATAATAGATCCACTACTACACAGGGTTTCTTCTGAGCTTGTGTTTACCTCCACGCAGCGCAATTATATAATGATTTTGTATTCAAGCTTAGCATACCCACGCCTGTACGACATGTGTTTTGAGTCGTTTCAGTGGTTTCATGTGTTTTCGGTTACTTGAAATTTTGCTTGGCGCAGAATTAAAGCCGATCCTGTTGTTTGGGGTGAAGCTTCCTGCGCGAAAACAGCGGACTTGGATATCTTGGATTTGAAGCTACAATACCAATGCCAATGTAGATCAAGCAAACCTCACCTGGTTGTTATTTGACAAGAAGGACTTACTTAAAGTGTCCTAAAGTTAGTCAAGATTTTCCCTGGTGATGTGGAGCAGTGGAGCCATAATCTCTGTGGAGTTGCGTTAAAACCAAGGCCTCCCGCCTGGGTGAGGACGATGCGGCCAACTTCAAGAACTTCGCTGCAGTGAAGCAGAAACTCGCGCACCTGCGGGTGCGATCGCGATTTAAGCAGCTTCAATCAGCTTCAACTTGAGAAATTCGCTTGGCACTGGAGCACTAGAGCCACTTTAGGATTTTAGGAACCTTTTTTTGTGGGAGGGCCATGTTTGATCCGTGGTTTGTTGCTTTATGATGTCATGGTGGGGATCGACGATTAGCAGAATGCGTGCGACCTACCACAGCGCGCACACAAGATCCCATAGTTGAGGTAGATAGGCTAGCTAAGAGTTTCTTGGAATGTCGCTTTGACATGTTTTGAGGCTGTGCGCTGCCAGAGTTGTTCCCAAAAACATGTTCCATGTTGGAGTTCTCAATTTGCTCCCAGGGGTCTCTCCTGGGGAATGTTTGGCCAGATGAAGCGACTTCAACAGCAGTCCTTGGACGTGATCAAGGGCGATGGGAAGGAGCGCCAGGGGAATCCAAGCTAATCAGTTGTCAGGCATCTTAAGCGCTTTGAAACATGTGAAATATATGCGACATGACCTATATAGCATATATTATAATATAATTATTATATAATAATTAATTCTCATTGATTATTTATATGATTTTATATGCATGTATGTATGTATATCTATCTCAGTTGTTGCAGCCATCCTTCCAGAAAGTTTGTCACACCTTGTCACGGCAGGATTTGGATTCGGTGATGGCCGTGATCAGCAGCTTGATGGATCAACCGTGGCAGCGGACCATTCCCCATTTACCCTCTGGTAAACTAACATAGCTATGGAAAATCACCATTTTGTATGGGAAAATACACTATAAATGGCCATTTTCAATAGCTATTTTGACATAACCAGAGGGTAGATTCATTCAGGAAATGGGTTCACGGTCCGCTGTCCATTTAGAAACAGGAAATGGAGAGTCAAAAGAGTTGATCTTCCACGAAAAATTGGGGAATTGGGGATTCGGAATATCAACTCTTTTATGACTTTCAATGATTTTTTCAAGTGCCCTCCGGTAATCAGCCATGGCGGACAATTTCCCATTGAGTTCGATGATGTTCTCAAAAAGGGGGATGTTCTATTTCCAGCCAGGGTACTTTAGTTCGACTGTCCTGTCCTGTCAGACGTGGCCTTGCGTCGGAGTGATTGGGATCGCGACTGGGACCAGATTTGGCTGGAAGTCCTGCAAGAAGGTGGGGAGCACTGCTGACCTGCTACGGCTATGGCGAAGGATTATGGGGTCAAAAATGGTCAAAAAAAAAGGAGTTGTCATGCTTGTTTCAAGAGTCCAAACATGGTTAAAGATGGTTAAAGTATGTTAAGGTGTCACTTGTGCTGCTCATAGACACTCTGAATTCACAGCTGTGAAAGTGGATGGTGTGGATGATTTGATATCATGTTCATTTGGAACATGAATTCAGCCCTTGGCCCGCCCTTGGCAGGTCGTGCACAGGTGAAGAAAATGATCGACACTGCGAAAGCTTCAGGCGTGATCTAACCTGGCAGCCAGGGAAATCGCCGTTTATTATGGGCAAATCGAGGGAAATCGCCATGGGAAGTCACAACGACTATCATCGTGGCATCATCGTGGCCCAATAATGGGGGGACTTGAAGAGTTCATGTTGCCACTGCAAGGTCAGCATGAAAAGGTGGCACAGATTTTCCGCTTGGCAGACAAGTATGGCCTTCGAAACTTGGATGAAGTTCCAGAGGATTCACTGCAGATGGTGACAAGATGAGCTGAAAAACACACTAAAAAAAAACTTCACAAATCCCAAGGCTTCTTTGTTTGGGGGTTCATATGCCGACAGTAACGTTGGCTGTTCAGCATGTCACCAGTGTAGTCCACTGGCGCTGGCTAAGGAGTGATTGCTGCCCATGCTGTGTCCGTTTGGGAGGATCTGTCGGACGGTAGGAGGTGTCCGAGAATCCTTTTACCATCTACAATCAGATCATATCAGTTCCATGGAATCGCCATGTAATTATGAACAACTTGGTGGGATTAAATCAGAAGCTCATTGCTCTCCTGTGAAAAAGTGCAAAATGTTTGGGCGTTGTCTTAAGATGATCGTTTTTTTGCTAGAACGATCCTGTTTTAATTCGTTTGAATTGATCCAATGTCGTTCTTTACTGTTGACCGCTGCTGCCAAAGGGCCCTCACCTTTGCAGGACACCATCCAAGCCCATCGGCAAGACATGAAGGTTTTGCTCCAATTGTGCAGGCAGATGGGGTCATTGGGGATGTGCCAAAGGTAGATATGAGGTAGATCAGGTAGGTTGCTGATTGCCAGGGTTCCTCCAACCAATGGGAAGGAACCATGATTAAGGCCGAGCTGGATTTGAAGTTGTAGGATCCAGCAACACCTGACCTTATCTACTTGAGTTGATGAAATCTGGCCCACTGGCAGTGGAAGGTTAGGTTTGAGTCGGTTTTTATCTGAACATCACCATTTTTACTGCTTGGCAATGCTTGGCATATCTTGGCATCGACCGCCGCAGTGCTGCGAACATGTGGGGCTGCAAGAGCTTCTTATCCGATGCACAAGAGCCTCTCCTGACACAGGTGGCCGAGTGTCACGGCTGTCACGGCTGGACTGGTGAAGCACCGCTGTTTACCAATCGATAGAGTGGGGCCAACATGTCAACGTATGTCAACGAAAACAGAGACTTTGACCAGCCAACATGGGGTGAACATCTCCATTTTTCACGGTTGATAGTGGGTGATATATGGTTGATTCCTATGGTGGGGGGGTTGCTGCGAGTGTCGTTGAAGGCTGTTGGTTGATATTTGTCATTTGTCAATTGTGTATGGTCGTTTGTTGTCTTGCGTGATAACTTGATGGGACAGGGAGGGGTGGGGAATCGTGGCGAAATTGTTTCCGCCATGAAACAGTTCTTCCAAGTAATCAACACCTGGTGCCCCGTGGTGTTTGGAGAACTTTGGCTATTTCCCCTGCAGTCTTTGGGTGCCACTTGGATTCACATGGTATACACCTTTGCACGTTTGCAGTTGAACGGTGAGGGAGCACTAGCAGTCACTAGCCAGGACGGTTTTCCTCCAACGGCACCCTGAGGTTGGAAAAGAAATGGGACAAAGGAGGCGCCCCGTTGGCCAGACAGCAGTTCAAGACCTTGGACAAGGAGCTGACCCAGAAATGGGGGAATGGAAAGGTCATGGATGGTAGGGGCCGGCGTTTCTGGCATGGTCTTTATTCTTTCCGTCTGTCTGCCTGTCTGCCTGCCTGCCTGCCTGGCTGTCTGTCTGTCTGTCTGTTTGTCTGTCTCTGCGCGCGTGTGTTTAGTCGAAAGTTGAACCAGAAGTGTCAAGTCTAAGTGGACGTGGAAGTGAACAATATAGGCCTGCCCCACCCACCCTCTCAGCGACATATACTGACTGATGTGACCGCCAATGACCCAATCGGATGATTTCCTTTTACAGGGAAAACGGACTTGAATCTGGCAGTTCTGCGTGTGGATTTTCAAGGGCCCAGCAGCAGCAAAAAAACAGGGAGCTGAACCCTTTCAAAGGATGGCTTTGCAGCAAACTCACGGGTATTCATGTCAATCAAAAAGAGCCTTTGCGAGCCAGAGTGTAGCACCCACCCGACCAGTTTGGGAATGGGTTGGTGTCAACCCCTCGTGAACCAACCCTGGTTGGTTAATAGGTTTAATATGGGCGCCCCGGCATTCCCCAAATGTGATAGTGATCTTTGCTACTCAAATGGCAGCCCCGCACTTCAACAGCTCAGCCGTAAGCGGAGGAGATCAGCAAACTTTTTGAAAAGGCGCAGTCTGGGTAGCGTCAGACGTGGAAATCAGAGGGGGAAGAGCCCACTCCAAGGCGATTGAGAATAGATTGAAAACAGATTTAAACAGATTGAAAATAGATAATAATAGATATAGATAGTACATTGAGTATGATTCAATAGCATCGCGATATGAAAATTCAACCGTGTGAAGCCTTCGAATGAAGAAACTCGTTGAGCAGTGCAGGTGGCACATGTGAAGGGCTGTCAGCACATTCATGGCGGATTTCCTCATGTTTGGTTGAAGCTGCCAGGATAGCCATGAATATGAGTTGTTAAGTCCGCGCGAGAGATGCGAGAGTCGGTCATTTGCGCATTTGACTCATTCAAGGATCTAGGTGTTTCATGCTGTTTCTATCTTTTCCTTTTTTCTAGGGCAGTTATCTCATGTTTATCCCATCCCATAACCATATGATAATCCAGGTATTCATTGCCGCAGTGCCAGCTATCCCTACACTACCAAGGTGCCAACTTCACTGAAGGACGCAGCTGATGTTCAGAATGCAAGGGATTGAGGCCATTCATTTCATACCTGCGGTATCTCAGGATGTGATACAAGTGATGCATCATCAAGATATAGTTGTAGTTACATTCCTGCGCAGATATACATATTATACCAAAAACATCCAATAAGAAGTCAGAGTCATGTTCACTTGGCGTCAAAAGTGAAATCCAGTTGCTATGCGGGCACGAGAATCACGAGAATAAGAATCCGTAGGCCTGAAACTTTGCTCATGTTTGCATGCCCTGCAAGATGTCAACTGTTCATAGGAACAATGCCCAGACTCCTGTGAGCTGATGGTTGATAGATCTACGTAGTATACATATAATATATGTGCATAGATATTTACATATCTATCTATTTCCTCTAAATTATATGATATTATCTATGTGTAGCCTGTACTTCTTTGACCCTTCTGTAATTTGATACAACTTTATAGATGGTGCATGTATGTGTATATATATATGATTATATATGCATTACAGACTATAGATGTAGATGTACGCATATACATATATATATATATATATATACATATACATACATTGATCTACATTCTAGATACATCGAGGGCACATTACGCTACATACTACATAGCATTGATCTTTAGCTGCTTAGAGTTGCGGATCCTTTTCAAATCCACCAACTGGAGATCCACCGTCACCCATTGACAGATGATTCTCACATTTTTACAGCTGGATGTTCGTAGACTTTCCATGTTCCAATTTTAGAAAAAAATATCAAAAGGTAGTCATCAACTCGTAAAATCCACTGCAGATTCATTATATATTCTATTATGTCATTGGTTTGGAGTGGGTTCTTACCACCATTTACAGAATGGTTTTCAACCGCAAGTGGTCCCACCAATCCAAGGAGAGATTTTCCTACACGAAGATGATGAAAAGAGTAGGCTTTCCTGTGGTGATTTCCCCATTTCCCCATATGCGTTTGTCTGAAAATAAGCTACCCTTTAGCCTGTGTTGCTTAGTCAATGTGAATCACCTGGTCACCATTTTCCCATTTTTTTAGGACATTTTGAGGTCCCATTTTCGGATCCCTAGAGATCCCCCGGCAGGACCAGATACAGGAGCGCCACGACAACGCAGAGGCGCGCGAGAAACGACTCCTGGACGAAGCGGGGAAGGTGATCCAGAGGGCCGAGTCGCTACAGGGCGTGGCTTGGTGAAGGGCGGCAGAAATGGGTGGTGTTTCAACAACAAATTGTTTATCATGGTTTATTATAGTTTAAAAAAGCATGTATCTGTATATAAATTATAAATATATGTTTTTGATTGTTTGCGGTTATGTGTTTATGTGTTCGTTCATATGTTTATTTGTTTCAACATGTCTTAACATGTCTACTTACAAGTATATACTTAACTCATATGTAAATCATTATAGTGTCTGTGTGTGTAAGAGATGACGCTGGGTATTCACATGGGAGACCTTTACGGTAGATCCCCGCCAGCATCCCAGGCCAAGCCGTCAAGGACGCCGGTGGCTTGACGGATCTTCAGTTTGGTGAAGCCGGTGGTCATGGGCTACCCCCCCCCGGGTCATCAAACGTGGCTGGAAAATCCCTATGAAAAATGAAGTTGTGAATGGGAAAATCATCTTTCTATTTTATACTGTATCTATATCTATATCTATATCTATATCTATATCTATATATGGGGATGTTCCAGCAAATACTGCACTAGTAACTAGCTGGCACCACTTTTTTTGATGCCCGAGAAGGGCCCGGCAACGAAGCTGGAAGCTGGGAGAAGGGGCTGCCGGGATGTGAACATGTTGAAGTCCTGGTGCTAAAATGTCCATGTCTGAGCTCTCCACAAGACAGACCTTTCTCCTGAGTTCAAAAAAGACAAAAAGGCGAGCGAACTGGAGATGGAGGTCATCCAAAATGCACCTCGTCGCTAATGTGGAGCGGCATTGGTCACCGCTGAATTTGCTGGAAAGGGATGGATTTTTGCCGGTTCGTGGTTGCAAATATGTTCGGATTTTCCACCATATTTAGGGGGGATGATCTACTATTGAAAGTTGCCAGAATATGACAAGAGCGAAGATGGGGTGCCATTGCTGCAGGTGATGGGAGCCATGCACGAGGCCAAAGAGTGGGGATGGAAGAAAGTCATGCAGAAGGGAGAACGACTGCTTGTGAAGCAGGCTGGGGCGTCTGGCGTGCCACATGCAAAGACATTGGTGCCCTTCTGGAATCAAACATGGCAATGGGAAATACCTATCAAAAATGGAGGTTTGAAATGTTTTAACGCGGAAACCATCTATATATAGTTCAATGGGGAATTTTCTGGCAAGCCATGTTTGATTACCGGAGGGTAAATTTGAGGCTGAGGACATGATAGAATGGGCGACATGTGAGCTTGCAAGTGCCATATGATCCTCAGAAAACCAGGATATGCAAAATCTCTATCTTTGTGCTTTGGGGGTGTACACCCTGCATCTGCTAGCTTGACTTGCCAAGGTCAATTCTCAATGTTTGATTCATCGCATTTCGGGAATGACCACTCCCATGGACAGAAGTTACCCAGGATCAAGAAACATCATTGTGCAATATGCACGGCACGTGGAACCAGTTAGGGAAAAACCATATAGTGCAAGTGAAGGCAAGGGATGTTTATATGTCTCAGTATTTCTGAGGTCGAACAGAGTATTTTTGAAAAAAAAAACACCCTCGAAATTTAAGGCACAGAATCCTCAACCTGGGATCCCTTTTCAAAGGTTTTCGGGTGGGTGTATAAATTTATACCGTATACCCTATAGGATCCTATAGGCCTATAGGATCCTATAGGCTAACTGGGAATTATATGTGATGATATAGCAATATACCTACAGTTGGATGGGTTAACAACCGCTGCAGCTGGGGCCATCCTGGGTTGGATCTGTGAGGTACAGACCGTCCTGGAGGAGCACGAACTGCCACTAGGCACATATAGGAACTAATGGAATTTGATCAACGAACATAGCTATGGTATAGATGGCCCTAATCGAAATAGATGGTTTACCGTTTTTAAAAATGGGTGGATTTTCTATGGCGATGTTAAATAACCAGATGGTAATGGAATTTGATTGGGCATGACATCGGGTGGGCATGAAATACCGACAATTCATTGCAGCACGAAGGAACAAATACCCGACCGCATTTTTGCACTGGCCATTCTGAAGCAGGATCCCAAAAGGAAGGCACCATTTGCCATTATTTGCCATGCTAATATTGTCGATGACCCACACCCACATGAAAGTTGGATTTCAGCTTGTGATTGCGGAGCATTGCGCAGATGATGCCCTTGAATTGCCATTTGGATCCATTTGGCTTCTAACATTTCAACCAGAGGTTCAAATTTGTTTTTCATAGGTATCACCTCATGTACATACATTTCACCTTCTTTACTATCGTGCTTATGGCTCAAGAAACAAGCGTCTACTTGTTGTGCATTTCGGGTTGTTTAACCTGTAAAACAGGTTATCAGCCGTAAGCTAACTTCTCCTTTGGTAGAATGTCTGCCCCCTCGGGTTCTTCCACCGAGGGCACCGGGCGCATAGATTCCTCTGACATTGCCATGGCTAACCCGGGGACACTACCAATCAGTAACTCGCCATTCTCAGTCGACATCAGCACCCCACCTGGATCCGATAAGTCTCGAAGCTTAAGGGAACGACGCCACTTTCCATATTTGAGTAACGCAGTTGTGCCTTCTCATATTGGATTCAGTCACCGTGGTTTTGTCCCCCAAGCCGCTCGGGAGGGTGGGCCACCGACTCGCCAATTGAACCAGATGAATGTCCATAATACGTTCCAACACAATGTTCATGTTGACAATCCTCAA
>Ga0126342_10008357_pt1 | contig 18538 bp, 14 predicted proteins | sample Cyp1metagenome_FD_92528 | JGI IMG/M metagenome (GOLD analysis project Ga0126342, IMG submission 92528) | Coral microbial communities from Lord Howe Island, Old Settlement Bay, Australia - Cyphastrea 1 metagenome | ecosystem: Host-associated > Invertebrates > Cnidaria > Coral ...
AATAAGGGTTTTATAAGGAAATCAGCTGTTTGGTAATTGGATCAGATTTCTGGAATCTAAGCTTTTGCTAATCAAAAGTGAAGGCTGCTTTGAAAAGGATTTGGCAATACTAAAAGTAAATAGAGTTAATTGACTTTTAGTATTGGGGAAAAAATTGGAGTTGGGAAAAACGTTTCCACTATTGCCATGTTGGGTCCACTGTTGGCCATGCCCTCTGGACAAGGTCTGAACATGACTCTTTTGGCAATACTAAGAGTAAATGGAGCTAATTGACTTTTAGTATTGGAGAAAAATTGGAGTTGCGGAAAAACGTTTCTACTATTGACAAGATATCACTATTGGCTAGACAACATTACATTCCATGAGTTTTGTCGGGTTGTGTTTTTCTTTCTCCTTTGGGCTTTCAAGGGCTAAAAAAAAACAATACCAAGTACCAAAGCTAGAGTCTGAAACTGTCTCCCACATTTTTGAGCACTGGACAAGGAAGCTTGAAGAGCTTTCCTCTCCGAGGGCCTTCCGTTTGCAACAAAGTCAGCCAAAGAACTACAGCCCTGGCAGCCCTCCAGTCCTGCAGGCATCGCCTGCTTTGCAGGAGCCTCGCAGAGACACCAGTGGGAGACTTGGCAAGTTGGAGTTCGCAACTTACAGTCCGCCCAGCCCACCAGTGATGCAAGGTGCCCCATATCCCACCTTGAAGGAACCTCGAGGTGATATGAGTGGGGGAAGATTGAGCAAGGTCAGTTCACCTCCTGGGACCCTTGGAACATCCATAGCTGTAGCTGCACCATCTGCACCGCTCCCAGCACAGCTAATACCTAGCAGTATGGATACGGTGCGCTTCCTTTGCGACTATGTTGCCAAAGAGGAGGCCAGACTAGGCCTTCAAACTCCAAAGTAAAACCGCATTCATGTTGCAGAGATCACTGGAAGTTCGAAGCTTCCAGATACTTGTTGGCTGTCAATGTACTATATTTATCTTTTACTGTACAAGTATGAGTGTGGCTACCCAGAATGGGTAGCAGGCAGTCTTGGCACTTTGGCCTGCGGTCAACTCCAAGAGGCAAACAAAAAAAGATCGCAGAGTCTCAAGCAGGTTGCATCATGTTGATCATGTATGATCATGTTGCATACACTTCCCGCGCCCTTTGCTCAAGGCAAATTTTTGGTCCCCCAAGCCCCCAGCTGTTTTTGGGCACTGCTGACGCGCCTCCATTTGAAACCCTTGGATCATGCGGCCATGTAATGATTTCGTTTACAGCCTCACCTGTTTTCGCAGGAGCTTGGCGGCTCCTGCATGGAGAGGCTCCGAGCTTGACAGCACCGGAGCAGAGCTCATCGATTAAGTGTTGGGTTTGTCTTCCCACTGTCCTCCCACAGCCGGCCGTTGTTCCTGTCGAAGGCAGAGTTCAACCTATGATAAACCATGCAATGATCATTTCCCTGACTAGGAGCCGGAGTGCGGCTGCTTCCCAGGCGAGAAGTTTCAGTCAGGGGTCCTTACACGGTATCGTCATGTATCGTCAATTTTATATTATATACATGATGCATTTCTGCCAGGGGATTCCGGGATTCCTGTGCAAATTCAAGATTAATGCCGCAATGTGAGCCTGATGAATTTGCAGGATAATATATCATTCAATACATGAATACTATATGTACATGAGCATTTATAAATGATCTAAACCATCATAAGCATCTCCTTTCTCGAGGTTCTGCAGCTGCAGCAACATCGAGTCGAAGCAGATGTGCATCACTTCACTGCAGCAATCGTAGGCCTTGAATCAGGGCAGCTTGGAAGCTCAGCCAGGTTATCAGATGTAGGTAAGCCAAACTTGGACAACATTGTAACGTCACGGCTTATTTCCCTCAAATTGTAGCCTTCATCATCTAAAACTGATCACCATTTTGGGCCTTGAATTTTGCCCCCACCCTCTACTTCCAGAATTGGTTTTCGGGGAACATCAGCAGGTCTCAACCATTCTCACCCCTAATCATGGTTTCCGGATGTTTCCGGTTAAGAGTTTCCTGTCAACCAATCCATTGATATGTCGTTTGGCGATGCGGCAGGTGCATCATGGAGCTTCGCCTTGCAGATGATGCAGCGGATGGCAGAGCTGTCGGTGGACCTCGATGTCGTGGTCTGCAATGCTGCGCTGAGCGCTTGCGGGAGCGCGTAAGTAAAGCGACTGGTTGGGCAGTGTCAGCGCAATGCTTCTGCCGTACATGATACATATGGGCATATACAGTAGATATGTAGAGTAGAATATCTAAATGTATACTTGGATATGGATATATCATATATCATACAATACATGCATGCATGCATACATAACATAATAAAACATAACATAAGATAACATAACGTTACATAACGTTACATTACATTGCATTACAGTGCATACATAGACACATCTACGGACTGCATCAGCACACAGTCGCAGCCATCACGTCCTGCTACAACAAAGGAAGGCTGGACCCAACATGTAATTTGAAACATGTATACAAAGACACAAAGATGCAATATATGTCAATGGTTGACCTACATATGTATATCTGTAGGGATAGAGCAAAAGATTATCATAGTATGCCCCAGAGTGTGTTTTGTAGGGCTCGTCAAGAGTGTGAAAATTCCTGTCCCTGCTAGGAGAGGTCAAGCATGGACCAGGGCAATGAATCTTCTGCGGCTCGCCCGAGCGTCGTTGCGTATCTTGCTTGGCAATATTCAATATTGCATTGTATATTTATCTATTTGTGGGTCTAGATTTCTGATGTTCATTATACATAAGAATGATGTTTACTATATATATATACATATGTACATATATAATCATATAGATATAGATATATATATATCCAAATTCACGTATTCATTTACACACACCCACACATATATATATATATTATAATTCCACTTTGCCTGTCAGAACTGCTTTTCTGCCCCACTGCTCTCGTACCTTTTGTGGTATCCAGTGTTCATTTTTGAGAACTGTCCCATAGTGCAAGGAGATCCAAATCCCACATGAGTTTCGGCCATTGGTGAAGTCTCCCACCATTTTTCACTGGTTGATGCATGTCAATACATGTTGCTTTCAATTGATCAATTGTGGCATCTCTATCACTTGATTCACTTGATATCACTTGCATCATTCCATGCAGAAACAAAAATAAGGAGCACCAGGAAGGCTTTTTGCTCTGTTTTGTTGGGTTTCTAGGCGTGCTTTGGGTCAATTTACCAAAGTTTTGGCCCCACCTTGGCCCAGAATTCGCTATTCAAAGATGGGGAACCAGGTCCAGACGCCATCAGCTTCAACACGGTCTTTTCCTCAGGGAATTTGCTGTACAGGTTACAAGAAAGCACAATTGTGCATGTTTCATGAGTGAGATACCAAGTGACCCAACAAAATCATCATTTCTATTCATTTGAGTTTGTTTGAAGATAGGGTGATAACCTATGTCCATCCCATTGGCAAGTGGTGAGGCGATGGTGAGCTGTGCTTGGCCCGCAGCACTCAGATCTACCATGGCATCACTGGGCTGCCAACCAGACATGGAATCTGGGCTGAAAGCTGACAGCTTTGTGCAAATGGAAAGGCCGGTTGCATTTGCGAAATTTGATGGTTTCAAATTTCTAATGTTCCATTCTGGGATCCAGGGACGATCATAGACACGGTTACAGTACATAATAACAACAAGAATAATAATGCTAGTATATGCTAGTATATAATGATAACAAGAATACTAATAATGAAAGTAATAATAATCATAATTGTATCCAACAACTTTATAACGACTGTTTCAACCACAAAGCACTTTTAGGTAGGTGCCATGAATTTTGCTCTTGGCATATTCAGTGAACACCATTCCAACACCAACACATGGCGGTTCCATCTGCAAAGTAGTGCCAATTTGACTGCCAATGACGCTTGTAAGGTCACTCAGAACACAGAGGCAGCAAGTTGGGCTGCTTGAGCTAATTGGATCTATTTGGATCTAATTGGCTTGTTTCTGAAGGATGCTTAGGGGTATCATTTGGGAAACTGAAATCAGAGGAGCTTGAGCTTGATCTTGCAGGGTTTTGACGGAGGATTCTGTTCAAAATGTTCAAGGCAAGAGACCTTACGCCGTGTTGCTGTTTTGTTTTCCTTTTGACTCAGTTCTGCCACCATCATTAAAAACGCTGAAAATCTCAGAGCAAGAGACATCAAGAAACTGATATCCCGGGGCCTGAATTCATTGTTCATGTTGGTCATGTGATGAAATAAATGGTTCAAACAGGTTCAAATAGGCAGGTATGGGTCAGAAGCCTGGCATCCTTATAAAGTATCCACAATCCAATGGGAATTGACCCATTCCCATCTCCCATCTCCCGTCATCTCCCTATTCTTGGTCGGATCATGTTGGATCTCAAATTCTGAGGCTCATCCAACTTATACTACGTACATCTACGTACTGTAGCAAGGTTATATGATTGTACAACATATATAATATATATATATGGGTGGTTAGAAGATGTTCTTCCTACGAATTTCTGTACGGTTCATCGATGTTCATCGACCCACGCCAGCGTTGGTTGAAACTTCGCACCGGAGAGTGTCCAAGGTCCGTCGGGGACAGTGGCGGCTGGCCCTGCGAAAACTGTTCAAGAAGGCTGGAGGATTTTGTGAAAGGAGAGGGGCCAAGAAAATGATATTTCATAATATACAAATATATATATATATATATATAATATGCGTGTGTGTGTGTGTTCACAAAAAGTAAGACTGGATTTAAGCTTCAAGAATGGGGGTTTAAGCATCGCAAATGGGGATTCGAACAGATTTGACGATCAAAGATGGCAGCATGCAGATGGGGCAATACCCATGAGACCAGGGGGATGACCGGTGGATTTCAGGCGGTGTTTCGCCTCGCTTGGCGCTCAGAGTCCTATTTACAGAAGGTTTGGTATTTGATGATTTGATGACATGAAAAAATGAAATGACATGACAAGGATGACTTGCATCGTTTTCGGAATTACGAGGGTTCATCAATGAGAGACTGTCCAGGGAGTTTCTGGCCTGGATACCTTCAGCCTGACAATTGCCACCTCAGCTTGTGAGGACAGGGCTTCAACATGCTTCAGCCTTGCTTTCCGGAAAGTTATATATAATATATAATATATAATAGTGACAAAGCCAACACTAGAGCCAGAAAATTGCAGAAGTGGATGTGTGCTTCTGTGTTTTTAGCAAGGAAGGGAGAGAGCAAGACAGAGAGAGAGAGAGGGAGAGCTTGTTTTCTTGATACAACTTCATACTCTTGATGATAAAATATGATAAGTGATAAGCAGACAAGTGGTGATGATACAATTGGTGAACATGATGAGCTGCAGATCGCTGCAGTGCCTTGACAGCAGGAGGCGAAATCGTGGAGCAAAGCCTTAGGCAGCTTGGCGCGCAGCTGTGCACCAGTGCCGACAGGTCGTCCAAGATGTGGGTTTGATTGGGTTTGTCGGAAATTTAGGTAAACACGGAACACCCTATAACTTTGATGTTGATGGTTAAGCCATCTTCAAACCAAATTTTGAAATTAAATAAATTGGAGGCATACCCCATTTCCAAGGAAACCCATGTGGAGAATTATAAAACATGTTTCAAGACTCCTAATAAAAACCCTTGTAGTTCAGCAATTTCTTTTAGCTTTGGCTGCTATGTGAGCCATATTCATCATGTGTTCTGGCTCAGCCTGCAGCGTGAATCTCAGAATCAGCTTGAATCATAGGCCTTGGGGCAATCGCTCGTGTTAAAACAAAACCAAAGCTCTGCAGTTGAGGTATCTATGCTCTTTCGCATCTTTCTCATGCCAGAGGAGACAAGCTACTCCCAAGCACCAATGCAGAGCTCCAGATGCAATGAGTGGAGCTGCGACACCGTTAGATATTCGAGACGTACAGATGCACATGCGTTTTAGTCGCATGGTTTCTTTACCGCGGTTGATTCCTGGCATATCAAGTTTGAAACACAACACTGACTGTCCTGTTTCATATTGTTTCCAGGATTTTGCTTAAATGTTCACACTTTCCAGTAGCGAATTGTAAGGCGTTCTCTTGGTCAATGTTCACTGCATGCACTATCAGTCCCTGGTGGGTCAGCGTCAACGGCAGAAGGCAATGTCTGCGTGCACTTCGCAGGGCTGCTGGCCTGTTGCACTTGAAATCCTGCAACTCGGCCCTGAGTCGGAGACGCTGGCGAGACCCACAACAGATTGAACAGCCCTTTTGCTGAAGTCCCAGCTGCTTTTGGTGACATCCTGAATGCACAAGGCCAAAGCCTTTAATGGTTGGAAGGAATGAGACAACAAGGTTTTTTCTTTCTGATTGGCGTATTGGTTTTGATTGAAGTCACAATATGTCACACTTCTGTCGGCCGTTGCAGTCCCCGGCAGTGTTCAATAGTGTTCACTGTGTTCACTAATATAGACGTACCCTCAAGTGCTCGAGGCAACACATGCAGAGATCAAGGTGTCGCGGTGATGCAATTACCCTCGGTCCCTTTGTCGAGAGGAGTTTGGCCGAAGATCTTTGCGGGATGAATTGGGAATGGCTCAAAACCTACAGTATTATTATCTAAAGATATGGAATAGGGATGAACATCCAGAACTACCAGTAATCCACTTCACATCCATTTTTGGCAGCCAAGGTCAATGCGCACGAAGCTTCCAGCTGGCAATCCTGTGGCTGAACGCGTTGGAACTCCTGGAAGGTGAAGGCGGTGCTATGCGTTTTGCGTGTGATGAGATATACTATATGATAAATATACTATTACCGTGACAATCCTTGATAAACCTCACGTTTGTATATGTGTGTAGAGTTCTTTTTGGAACATGTTTGAACTAAAAACTTCGACCTTTTCGGACAGATCCATCAGTGAAATCGACCGTGCTCCAAACTTGGGTGTCAAATTCCCCTTTGCTCCCTTGCCAGGTCACTTTTTTGATGAACAGATTGCGAACTTAGCTGCTTGCAGCAGATTGGGCTGACAAACCACTCGACGGGTGCTGGTGGTGACGGTGATACATAGACTGGTCTGTTCCTTTCGTTTCTGCTATAGGCTTTATGGACCAGGATCTTTGGTCCGTGGTGGTCGGGTTGGTGTTTGACCCCACCAGATCTATCAGCCGGTGATAGTTGGTATAGCGCAGACAAGTGAAGAAAAATCAGCATGCCAGGGGCCCGCGGATGAAATTCACATTTTCGTTTAAGACGAACTACGAAACTACCTGAGACATTCCTGTGATAGTGACGGAGGACGAATGAGGGCGTCTTCTTATCTTGAGATCAAAAAACCAAACAAGAATTCTCGCCAGTTCGGTGACTTCCCCAGATGGGTTAATCCAGACTAGACGGAGTCAGTCACCCACTAGCGTCAGACCACCCTGAGTCAATCACCCCCTCACATCGCAGTACTCCATTTTAAGCCCCATGGAGTGGAGCTCAGGTGATTCAGTCATGTGCTTTGTCAAGGCACTTTTCTTCGGTCTTCCGCGTTTTGAAGTATGGTGATGCCAAGGGGCTGTCGATGGCTGTGGCGATCCTCGCCAGCATGCGTGGAGTTGTTCACTTGAAACTTGGGTTTGTCCATACTTAGCCCATCTTACTGTAGCCCAATTTTTGGCCATTAAAGAATGTAAAAAAGAGAAACCACATGGTAGACCTGGTAGACCACTGGATTTTTGGGCACCACATAATGGAGGTTTCCTAAGTCATGGTGGCCCAAATCATCCAAGTCATAAAACCCAGGTTTTGGGGATCCCTGTAGGAAACCACAGGAAACCACCAGCCATGTTCATCCGACTGAGGTCGGCTCCATGGACCTTGGCATTGGCCATGTTGCTGCACTCTTCTGGGAGCAGGCGAACATGGCAATAAGAACAAGATGTACTCATTTGTCAATAAATGCGCATATATATATACATATGGATACACATATACATACACATTTGCACACAAATTTGCACACAAATTTGCACACAAATTTGCACACACACACATAGCATATACATACAAGTGCATACATACACACACACATAATCACACATATATTTAAATTTACATTTTAATATTTATATGCATATACACGCGTATGTATAACCTATATATGCGTGTGTACATGCCTATATGGACATATGCGTACATATTCCACATATGTACATATACAGACACAAAATGCACTCTCTCTCTCTCTTTAAAAACAATCGTTATATACTCGCCGCTGGAACATGAATGCACCGGTAAAAATATATATAATGGATATACATATTATGGATTCAGAGTTGACAGACTGCGCAGTCCATATGCCCCGTTGATCCCCGTTGCAGGTTGCCCAAGTCAACTGTGGCCTTCAATTCTGGCATCTCTGTTTGCAAGGCTGGTTGAGTTTCAAGTTGCATGTTCATATATGTTAATTAGAATGTTGGATGCTGCTGAGTGGATAGCCCCCAAATTCACAACCATCCCCAATTCACAGCCATCCCACTCAATGTTTAAAACGTTTTTTTGCCACTTGAGAATGACACTTTTAGGCATGGAAGGATTTGAACCCATTGCCTGGAAAGGCGTCGCGCTGGCCGTTTGCCAGCGAACTGCTACAAATGCAACTGTTTGGCAATGTGAAAATCCTCGAAAGCAGAATCATCCAAGCCAGACCCTATCAAAAATCCAGAAATAGATATCGATGCAATACTGTGACATGTTGAAAACTTTGCATGACATCTATAACTGTCAAGATCGTGTTATATTGCAATACGACCGTAGCATGTGACTATACAGTTTAGTTTAGACATGTTTAGACTTAGACTGTATGGCTATTTGTAATGATATAAGATGATATAGCATGTTCAGTTTGTGTGTCTATGAGCTTGCGGCAGCTTGCGTCTCGTTCCTAAGGATGTCACAATGCACGTTGAGATTGGACAACTTCTCTTTCCATGCTGCAGCGGACCTGAGCCAGAATTCCAAGTGGATGGTGGAATATGATACATGGGCATTCAGCCTTTCCCTGCTTGACATGATGAAACAGCAGCTGGCCGGATAAGCTCCGTCATCAAGTTGCTGCTTTAGAGACTTTAGGACAGCAAGACAAAGCCAATCAAAGCCAAGTATGATTGAATGTGATTCTTGGATATTATTGGTATCATATCATAGTCTTTACACATGAATCTGACGCATTGTGATGTGCCCTATGACACTATGACGTGGTGGTCGCTCCAAACAACACCTAGAAATGAATTGGAATCCAGACAGTTCCAAGATCATCCAAGGATGCTTGTGGAGCAGGATTTGATCACACAGGGGGTGGCTTGGCATGAGAATCAACGTGGTTCTATACTTTTATATAATATATATATATATACAAGTAGCATCAGCTACCTGAGCTTTCCGTGCTTCAGATTTTTTTCCGGGCAGAGGGCACAGGAGTGGCCTTTTTCGAGTATGGAGTCCGGAGGTATTCTTCACTTTGAAGGGGGGCTCCCCCTCCAAAATGGTGGTGGTTTCAATTCCCAGTCTGAACATGCCATCATCATCCTCATCCTCGTCCTCATGGCCATTATCATCACCACGGTCCACCATTACCATTACATCATCATTGTCACCATCATCTCCATCACCATGTTCATTATCAGCATCGATCACCACATCAACTACATGCCATGAAAATGTTGCACCTGTGGTAGCTTGATCCGGGCATGAACCAAAGCAACGCGTGTTCTGCACCCTCCCGTCCATCACCTACTATCACAGCATATCACAACTACGTATCTTTCATCTCTCCCCGGCTTGCTCTCAAGTAATGTATAGTATGCATCACAATTCACGTTCACTTGTTATGATCTTTTTACATAACTTTTTATCACTTGTTAACCTGAAGGTTCTCGTGCTTGTGCCCTTTCCCAGAATTATGTGGGTTCGGCACAAGTATTCGCAGAAAATCTTGAGGTCAATATGTCAGTGCTTGCAGAGAGCAAATTGTGGGAAGAAGGACAGCTACTGCTGGACCTTATGCGATCACAGAGTCTCACTTGCACAAGATGCACAAGTCTGTGCGCCGACAGAAGTGTTTGGGTGGGATGTGCAGGTGCAATTTTGGAGTAGGCCCCACGTGGTCAAGACATGAAGCTGATAGGAGAGACATCAGGTATTTTTGGATCGTCATAGATTGTTGATTCACCATGATAAGCTATAATGAATCATAATCCGGAATGTCAGCAAGGTTAATCACCCAACTTAGCTCAAGACATTTGACAAAGATAGCAGATCACAGGTCAGACCTTTCTTGGCCAGATTTGGTCAGCATTTCTGACCTGAAGAACTCCAAATTCTTCAAGCCCAGAAGTTGTTAAGGCATGTTAAGGCCAGAAGTTGCTGAACGCACAGATAGGATTTCTAGAATCATAGAATCAAAGTTTCCTGGCTCCATGATATCAATGAGATACAATGAGATATTATATATATATATATTATATATTATAATTTATTAATATGATATAATTAATGAGATCCATCCATATCCATCCGTTGAGGCGAATTCTTCCAGATCTCCTGGTTTGCAGCTCTGCCATCAGCGCTTGTGCATCAAGCCCTGGCCGCTGGATGAGAGCCCTGGAAGTTACGGCCCTGGCTGACTCAGCGACTGGGTCGCAGTTATTCGCAGCGGAAAAACATATTGGATGATAGACCAATGATAGATGTGTTCATAATAGTTCATCATGAAATTTAAACAACATGTATGTAATCGTATGCATATTTAATCATATTTATACCAATTTCATAGGTATAATATTGATGAGTACGCACTTCTTATCGACCCTATCGTTGGGTGTAGCCCAGGTGGATAGGATCACCTGCTGTGCTCTGATGGACGCCACCAGCGGCGTTTTCGGAGCTTGGATCAGGGGACTGCAGGCGCTGTCGTTGGGTCGATTGGTTGGGAAACTTTACTGGTGAAGCGATTGGTGAAACCATGGTTTTTCCAGTCTCAAAATTCGTGGGTCTGCCAATGTCTGCCATAAAAATTGTGAAAATCTATCCAACAGTCAGGAGGGAGCGGTTCGGAGCAATGGTTGCATCCATATTCCCCCAAAAAAAGGAGCCACGGAGGCTACGAATTGAGTTTCCCAACCAGGTGGTAGACATTTACTGTTGAAACATGGTGAAAGACCATGGTTTTTCCAAGCTAAACTTTGCTGGGTCCGGTTCTTTTCTTCATCAAGTCTGGGATGGCGTGTGAATGGTTAGATGATGCTTCATGGCTAAGATGTGGAACTGACTTGGATTGAAGATACTACACATTGCATTTATTTATATATATAAATGATTGGGATGGAGATGACTTTGATGTGGGTTGATGACGACGACGCAAGCAACGGAATGGTGAGGATGGCGAGGATCTTATTCGATTCAGGGGCCTTTTTTTCATTCATCCCTTTGATCCCACTGGGCCGCTGGTCCAGTCCTTGGGGTCACTTTCTCAGCAGCTGTGAAACACCTGAGCAGAGCCTGGAGAGTTTGCCAAGACGGACTGAATGCTGGATGATGTTCTACCATCATAATTAGTATGTCATAATTGATATAATTGTGCAAGCGGGAGACCTTTGCGCATGCCAGGGCCGGTTAAAAAACATCAGGAGGCCGGAATCCAATGACATGAGGAATGCTCGACATGAGAAATGATCCTAAAAGGAATGGCGATCTAATCTTTCTACAGGATTTAGAGGCCACTCAGATGGCCATTTGGTGCAGGTCTATTCAACTATGCTGCGACAGAAGCTTCGACTTGATGCGCCTCACGGTTGCATAGTACTAAGTAGGGGTAGTTTGAGAGCAGTTTGCACATGATGATATATTGCTTGAAAGAGATTAGACGCATCCGATTGAATCTGTGGTTTGAGTATGGTGGTACCATCAAACATCACATATATCATATGTAAAATTATTATGTGCGGATTCCACTTCTCCCGGATACCTCCGGCGGGTGGTCAAGGCGGAGCTGCAGCGCAGCCTTGCAGTGCAGCGGCAGCAGCATGGCCTGGTGCTCAGCCCAGGAGATCTTGCGGCAGATGTTGGCTTTGTGGCTCAGCAAGCACTGGCGGATGCGCAGGGCGGCAATTTAGGGTTTGGAGAATGGGGAAACAATGGGAAACACTGCAACCACCCATCATTTATCATCATTCTGGTTGTGGGTGTTGTATGATGTTATCATGTGTGCGCGTCAACTGGTGAATATGGACTTTTCTATCACAAGTCATGTGAGAGTGGTGACGTCCTAGGATGTTTCAGACGACAAACGCTTGCCTGGCGGGCACTGAGGTCCTTCAACGAAAATGCAACTTGCTTTTCAATTTCACCTGCCTGATGGTGCACACACTTCAATCATCTTCGGTTTTTTTTGTTGCGACATTGATCGCATGTCCAGCGGCTGCTTTGGCGCATTTGTTGAATCCGAGGAGATTGCCGTTGATACCCTGATCCGTTGCTACAAGAAAGCCATTGACCCATGGCCGCTGGCTGTAGACCTCCTGACAACGAGCTACACATGGAACCTGGGCAGAATTTCGACATTATACAGATACATGCGTAAGGACAACATGTTGACCCGCTTTTACTTGAGAATGCCATCGTATTTGTCTGAAACCTCATTTGTTGAACTCTTGAGTTGGCCAAGACTGAAGCAGCAAGGGCTGGAATGGGGTTAGCAGCCACAGACATGAACAGACACATGGTAAGCCCAGCACCCTGATTCCATCGAGTTGGGGCTTGGGAAATGCGCATGTGATGCACTTGACTTGTCAAGCCGTTCATGAACTATGTAGCTGGTTGGTGGTTTCAACATGTTTCAACTGTTTTCTTTTTATTTTCAACTATTGCCAGCCAGACTTGATAATTATGAGTTATGATGATCCCCATTGACTACATCACTATATATTTTTTCAGATTGTGTGAAGCAACCGGTCAGATAGCTAATCCATGTTAATCCAGTCATATTTCATCATGTTTCCATTTTTTGACCGACTGACTTTTTGCTCCACCAGGAGCTTTCCGCTGAGGGACTGCAAGAGTGGGGCTGTTGCGGCCTGTGAAGCCGCCTCAGTGCCCTCTGTCCAAATGGACAGCCAAGTATCGTGGATGACCAATTCGGTGAATCCTTTGGCGACTTGACCGATTAGTGCATAGTATCCCATACCCTCTGGTAATTTAACATAGCTATTGAAAATCACCATTTATAGTGGATTTTCCCATTGAAAAATGGTGATTTTCCATAGTTATGTTAGTTTACCAGAGGGTATCCCATAATCGTTTCGGTTTCACCAAAGAATAACATGGCCTGGAAATGTGTACAGCCAAGTCAGATGCTGAAAAATCGCGGAGGCGGCCCTCGGAAGTTCTCAGGCCTTTGATCCTTCGAGTCAAGCCTTCAACAGCTAAACGCTCGGCCGATCTCGGCCGTCAATACAAGTCATACATATCATTGGAGTGCATTTGACTGTGTCTGATGAAGATTTTCGAAGCATGTGAGATCAGGGCTTACACTCTAGATCTTCGCATATGGTAAGTGAAAGGACATGAACGGACTTTGCCGCTTCTTATGGGAAGCACAGCAACTTGCACACTGGAATTGTGCAGAATCTTAATGCTCAAATCGGCATGGATTGTCTTCAGCTGCTAGCGAGTTCTGCACAGCACGGCCAAGGTTCTTGAATGTTCTTGATAATATATGATAATACTACGTGCTTCATCTGCAAATGTACCTCAGAGTCACGTTGAGAGCAGCCTAGTAACAGACCAGCTTTGGTGAATATCAAAGATCGGCACGCAGCGTGGATCCTTTCTGAAGTCGTGTTCTTGGTTCAGGGGATACGGGAAGAAGGCATCAAACCCAACGCAAAGGGTGCGGCAGCAATCTTATCTTACCAAATTTCGCTGCCTGATGGGACGTGCATGATTCTGGCTGTTTCAGCATGGCAGCTGACCGCTTGCTGGCGCACCCAAGCGGCACTAAATGACTTGAATCATTTAGAACAAGGGATTAGTGTGTTTGCAGCTGTTTGCATTCCATGCCTGAAGCGTGAGGCAGCCTGGCATTTTGAGATGTTGAGCCTGACTTCCTGGCTTTGAAAACCTGGCTCAAGCTTCGAGACTCAACATTGTCCAATTTTGAGCCATGGTGCGAGGAGTACGAGCTCTGAGGATTGGATGGCGGCGACCTTTTGGGGTCCTTTTAAAGTTCATTCTCGTTTTGTTCGTGCCATCTCTCTTGGCTCCAGCCCTTGATTTCAGCTTCTCAGGCGCCAAGCATAGCTTGGTGGGCGGAGCCTGGGAAAGATCCACGCGGGAGACAAAGGTGACGCGTTTCTCCGACCTGAGCCCAGCGGCTGAAGCTAGCCGTGAAGCTGCAACGGAAGCCATCAAGGCTGTGCCATTTACCTCTGCGCCAGGAGATTTGTTTGGAGGTGGGGCCTGGTTGGGCACTTCCCCATGTACATGTATACTAGTAACTACTTGTAGTATACAGAATTACGTAATTATATAATATAATGTATATAATATATATATATATATATGTGTGTGTGTTGTGCAATCATACATGCACACACACGCGCACACACACACACCCACATATATATATAATACATTTTGCAAGTAAAAAAACACGCTCGCATATGTATAATATATGTGTATATATATGTATATATTTACATATGCATATACACATGGGATCACATGGGAAATCATTCAGTCAAATATTTTCTCCCTTTGACTACTACGCAATGGTTTTTTTTGCCTTGCATTTGACCCCTGAACCGCCGAGGTGCTGTGCAGATTTTGATCATCCCTTTCTTTGTTGGTGTCTTCATTGTCTACTTGGTGACAGTCTTCAAGCCTGATGCAATCTTGACAGATGACCAGATGGTGGAATACAAAAAGGCCGAGAAGCAGTACTTCCTTGAAAAGCGTGGTGCCGTCAAAGACCCAGATGCACCAGCAGAGATGAATCGGGCACAGAGGCGTGCTGCCAGGAGTCTCAAGGGCAAGAGGCGTGTGCGCAGCGAATGAGCATCTCAAATTGCGAGTAGTAACTAGTGAATCTGTCCAAAGTTGTGTAGAGTCTCATCCTCATCATGTCATCACGGCAAAGAACCCCTGAAAAATGGCGATTTTCGGCGGCAGAGGCAGTCAAAAGTGTCAGCAGCTTGTCCAAAGATGTCCTAACTGCAGGTGAGCATGTCCATTCCTTTCAGGTGGAACTTCAGTTTTACTTAAGACATTTTCCACAAGTATGTTTATTTACTGTATATAGTTTGCATTTGTTCTCAGCAAAAACTTTGACTCTGCGGAGACCAAGTCAGAAAGATGTGGAAGACTTATGATCCACACCCATATCCATGTTTGTATATAGCTAGTCGCATTGGTGCTGTCAAGTTCCACCATCTATAGATCACAAACCACGAGGCACGTGCCGCTGTGGGCCCAGAGAAGCAGTTCTGAAGTGAACTTGGCCAAGCGGCAAAGCTTGGAACTGGCTATGCGCTTGGGCGGCCGCAGAGGCGGCCCAGAATCCAAGCGGTTGCATGAAAAACATCCTGCGGTTGAATGGGGTGAAATACACGAAAACAGATAACAAAGGGCCACTTAGTCCACTCACTGTGCATGGAAGTTTCCATGAAGTGCTGAAAGATCTGGGGGGGCGGAAATTACTTTAAATTACTATATCAATGCCTGGAGCTGCACCATGCTGGGGATTTTGCACGTGGCAACATTTCACAGCGCACAGCAAGCCCGGGGGTTTAGGGACCTCACTTCAACTTATCCTCACTGATCCTCACCTTGTCTCTCTGGATTGGATGAAAAACCATGAAAAACATCTTTTGCGAGACTGGGCAGCTAGTCATGATATACAATGGTTGCAACGAGGCAGCCATCAATGGAAGCCATGGTGCAAAAAGCAATGCAGTTGGCAGCACAAGAGTAAAGACATGTTTGTTTGCCAAGTGAGTCATTCGCAGAGAACGCTAGGCACTTCTTGTGGTGTGATTGAAAACCATGATTCGTGTTACTATCCTGTGCTGGCTAAGGGCATTGCCCTTGTTTGACAATAGAATACCCCCAAATCCCATCAAATCCCTTGGTCTATAATAATGTTCACCATCACAATGCATACAATTGCCACATTGTGGGATCCCCCATCATGGACAACCCCACGTGTAAAAAATGGCTGTTACTGTACATGCTATGGTGAATGAATGCCATCATTCACCATCCATTACCACAATATCTCCATTGTTGGGAGTGACAGACTCTGCGCTGCAGGAGGTGTCTCTGAGTTCATGATGCGCTTTGCTCTTGACAGATGTTTGGATGCGCGTAGCGCACTGAAACTCAGCTAGGGCAGATATGGGCAGATGCGCCTGGTAATCCCAAAACCCCCCATGAGCAAAAAAACTAAAATAAAAAACGCAAACATCAATATCATTGATAGATTCATATAGATATATATATATATATATATGTCAATACCAAACGAGGGTACAGTATGTGTGGGACAATCACTATGGTGGGGGGATTATGTGCTCAAGTGGCTAGTCGTGCTTAGTTGTGCAATCCAGTTTTGTTAGTCAAGGACTTTCTTCCAGATTCTGCGTGAAGCTGAGCGTCAAGGGGGACAGCTATATTCGCAAGAAGACATCAGTGCAAGCTTCCAAGTTGCAGCTCAGTCGTATCACCAGGAAAGATGCACTGAGACAAGCGCTGCGCCGATGTCTCACGTTAAAAGGTTGAACGTTACACATGTCCTTTTTTTTTAATGCCGGACAATCATGAGAACCATGGACTTGCTGTAGAGAACTAAGAGCCTTCATCCATTTGCATCCAAAACTTTGTAGGAATCGCCCGCAGGCCCCCGCGACACCGAGATTCGTACAACTGGTAGTGTGGTATAGTATGCTGACCTTCAGCCACGATTGTGATACGTACAGTAGGCATCATTAACAAAGGCGTGCTGAGACTGAAGTGCAAAGAATGAGCCACAGTGGTTGAATGGGGAGACAACGGATGTATAGTGGGGATATGGGGCAGTGCCATTGAGGTGAAGAATCGTGCTTGGCAGCTTTGGCAAAGCGTCGATAGACGCAAGTGCAACGATTGAAAGCAGATGGAAGTTCCGATGAAGGCATTCGGGGAAGATCCTGTGAATATGTTTCGAATACCAACACACACACACACACGCACACACACACACACGCACATACATGCACACCACACACAAACACACTGTGCATGCGTCTCTATACCAATAACACGGTGTATATATATAGAGAGAGAATATATTATTAAGCTTTTTATTTATAATCATTATTTTAAATTATATAAATGTATTATTGTTATTTGTATTATTATTGTTATTATACCTGCCCAACTTAACTACTTACTACCTACCTACCTACCTACCTACCTACCGACTTACCGACTTATATACAGACCTATATATCGACTGAGCATGACTGAGCTACCTACCTACGTACCCACATACCTACATACATAAGTACATACTTGCGTACGTACATATACATACTCATAACCATCTGCCCGTCCGTCCGTCCATCCATCCATCCATCCATCCATCCCTGCCTCCCTCCCTCATTCCCTCCATTCCTCATCAAAAACTCTGAGCCAGGGCTAGAGCCCAATCGTACAACTATGAACGCGTAACATTTCACTACGAATGGCAGCAACAACAGCTACAAATTGAATAAACGGATTCCTTAAACGATGTAAAATGGTTACACACTGAAAACTGCTTAAACATATTTCCTTTAAATATATTGCCAATATTCTCCCCATACAGTTGGAGGAAAAAAAGGGCCAGGAGGGCCTGCGTGGCTGTTTCCCGACCCGCCAGGTGCTGGCTGGGAGGTCTCTGATATCGAGTGCCACTCAGGGGAAGAGGCACCTGAAAAGGAAGCGCCACTGAAGGTGACACCGCAGCTCTTGGCAGACTTGGGTGACTTTGGCCATCTTTGGCGCCAAAAAATAACGTCCGTCTTCATTTGCAAACACTGCGTTTCTGAGCGTTTTCTCATGGAATTTATGGAGTATGTTGATTTGATTCTGTATGGAGTATTGTGTGTGTGTGATTTCTTAGCTTCCTATTCCTTCCTTTCATTTGTTTGGTGTGTTTTTGATATTGCCCCTGATCTTCTCAATATTCATTGCAGTGAAAGGGTACCATTCATATATGGCCTTTCCGTATCTTTCCGTTGCTTCCCAGGTGTGGAACCCACCAAGGAGGAATTGGACATGGATCAGTGGTATCCATCCCATTTGTGGGATGAAAATTCAAATCTCCTCCCTGGCGACCTGGCCGAAGAGATGGCCTGGAGATTTCATGGTTGATCGTTGAATTTCATTGACCCTGTGAAAAATTAAGGTTGCAAAAATGTTGACCATCCATGTCTTGGAAACCAAAGGTCGCATACAATCATAGACATATTATATTATATATATATATAT
>Ga0126342_10008358_pt1:0-15000 | contig 18537 bp, 20 predicted proteins | sample Cyp1metagenome_FD_92528 | JGI IMG/M metagenome (GOLD analysis project Ga0126342, IMG submission 92528) | Coral microbial communities from Lord Howe Island, Old Settlement Bay, Australia - Cyphastrea 1 metagenome | ecosystem: Host-associated > Invertebrates > Cnidaria > Coral ...
CAGTGCAAAGAGCTCCGGCTCTGCGTTGGCAATTTCGGCGTCTTAACTACTTCACTTCGGTGAGGAGCAGGTTGACGTCCTCCTCCAATCCAATCCAATCCAATCCAATCCAATCCAATCCAATCCGATGATACCTGTGGGGTCCCTGGTGCCTCATCCAACAGCTCCGTGAATTCCTTTTGGCTCTCTGCATGCCTTGGAAATGGACCACTGGACTGCAGGAGCAGACTCCGACATGAGAAATGACAAGGTAGGTCTCAACCAGTTTCGTTTTACACCCTTCTCAAGACCTGGGCTGCACACTCAGCTTTCTTCTCTTCATATTCTTCTTGCGCCTGTGACACATGTTGATGGAAACCAGCAAAGGCAGAGGGGAACACGGGTAACCCGCAAGATTCAGTAAATGTTTTCCATGTAGACTGCTGGAATAAAGAATCATGTTGCACAAAATTGTCAGAGCAGCCCCATCATTTCATGTCTTCCACAATTTTCAGAGGAACAGCAAGCCTGTGTAGGCAGATTTGACACGATTTGGCAATAAAATTCAAGGTCATCAAACGGGTGAAACAAGGTAATCAAACGGGTCAAAGTTGGTCAACAGGTCATCCTGACATCCTGCGATTGCACAACTGCTTCCAGTGCTTCCAGCACTTGGCGCCTCGTTGAAGCGCCGGGTGATCTCCGCCAGTTGCTGCTGGAGTTTGCTGGCGTTGGAGGAGGCCTCAACTGCCAGCATTTTGAACATGGAACCATCAAATCCACATGGAAATCCACATGGAAATTAAAATGAATTAACAGGTAATCAATGGTAATTAACATGTCATGTTAAGACTTAAGACTCATAACGAGAGTCATAAGTTATAAGATTTTCTCTGAGATGCGTATGATGTTCTCAGCAGAGTCCTGGATCCCGACAGCACTCTTTTGCAAGTCCTCTAGCAAATTGTGTGCGTCCTGGCAAGGTGGCGGGTTGGATCAATATGAAGCTGCAACATGCTGCAACTAAGCTCATCAAATCTCATCAAGCCGCTCAAGGCACCTTGTGTCTGGTGTACTGACGAGCTAATTCTTGACCTTTGAAGCCTGAAGCGGACGGCGTCATCGCGCGGTAGGGTGTGTCATGGCGCCTTGCAGTCTAGTACTACTCGGCTGTGCCAAACTTGTCATTTTCAGCTGGTGGAAATTGGAATCTGGAGAAGGGAGCCGCTGGAGCCGCTTCTTTCTCGGTCTGAGATTGTTCGATTCTTCCTGCACTGTTCTCACTCCCATCTCCGCAGCCAAGACGCGGCATAGCCCTTGTGCCAAGGACAAGATTTCACCTGTGCATTCACTGACCAGAGCACCTTGAATCACCTTGATAGGTTTTGTAGAAAGAAACCAGCAAATAGCCGAGTGGATGCTGGATGATGCTGGTTGGCAGCCTACATCACCAAGTCCACCAAGGGCTGGAAGCAATCCACTCTGCACCGCCTGCAAAGGATGGAACTGCCTTGTTTTTCGTAGAAATCCGGGGATTCCAATAACTTCTGACCTGTCTGAGCCACATAGGTTTTGGTATGTTTTGGTCAATCGTCTGCAACCACATAAAAATGCCATTTACATCCATTTACACCTTTTGACATACTATATGGGACAGCAAGGCTAGTGTCAGCAGCGCGGAAAAGTTCGAAATCTGGAGGCGTGGAGCTCCCAGCTCCCGAACATGTGAGCCGCAAAACGATGTAACTGACGAGTAACCGACACCTTGAAACATTGAACTCCGAATTTCAGACACCTGGAGCACGGCACCCACAGGACGGCCTCTCCATTCCATGCGGAGCTGTGTGCCGGTAGGGTTGGGTCCAAGACCCCCAGACCAGGCACCTCAGATTTCATCGAAACGGGTGATTTCCATGTGATTTCCATGTGATTTCCATGTGATTTCCATGTGATTTCCATGTGATTTCCATGTGATTTCGGTGAAACCTCTGTGGATTTGGTGGAATTTGGTGAATTCCAGTTTTTCAGGTTTCTGAGCCAATCACCTGGGTGGATCGAATGAACCGTGGTGCCATTCCTGGAAAAAACATGTGCATCGTTCATACAAATGCTTTCAACAAACACTGGGATCGGTGTGGGATACCTGAAAAAATGCGAGGGATGTAGAAGGACATATCTCAAAGAAATGCAAATGCTCAATTTTGAAAAAAATGATAAAAGCATTGCAAGACCCTGGAAAACTCATGGAAAACTCATGGACCAGTGCTGCGCCATGCTGCGCTATGCCTGCTGGAGGTTCTTTGGCGACAAAGTGTGCCACTCGAACTAGCTCTGCAGCTGCCTTTCAGGGATGGCCATAGCTGGATCGGTCTTGGGAAAATCAAAGGATTCAAAGGTCAGGAAATCGATCGCCTCTGCCAAGGTGGCTTGCTCCAAGTCTGCTTTAAAAGGTGATGCAGGTTGCCATGTCTCCTGCAAATCCAAAGTCTCGTTCTCGTTGAATCAGGTTCTTGGCTTCTCGCTTTCTCTCGTTTTGATGAGCCAAAACATGCCAAAACCAAAACACCTCGTTTTCAGGTTCTGAAAGTGCACCAGGTGCCAACCCTACAACCCTACAACCCGACAGTCCGGTGGATCCAGGATAGGAGATGAGATGTGCACCTGAACGGCAGCCACGGCAGCCACGGCAGCCACGGGGTGGAAATGAAGCTGGACATCTTGGGACCAAGCTGGACATCATGTTGTCCTACAGTTGTCTTACTACAACTATTCAGACTATTCACAATCGATGAGATATGAAAATATATGAGAATCATGATGCATTGGTGAGTATTGGTGACATTTAAGGTGACATTTGGGGACTTTTTGCTCTCAGACCCTACACACATTCAAAAAAAATCGTTTGGACTGGTGGCCAGTTTCTGGAAGCCCCGCTAAACTTCCAAAACCCTGGACCAGCCTTTGCCGCTGCACTGTAGGCATCGACGCTGGGTGGTGACATGTGTAGCACGGCCTCGAATGCTCTGCATCGCCATCGGCAAACTTGAATAAATGGACTGAATAAACAGCAGCAAAGCTTTCTTGGGATTTCTTGGGTTTTCTTGGGATTTCTTGAGTACCTTGGATCTATGTCATAGCATATGCATTGCATTTCTTGGATTCTTGGTCCCAAGTAACAAGTATCCCGGTATCCCATCCTTGTGGCAGACAATTCTGTCATACCATAAGGGCCCGGGCCATTTGGAGGAATTGAGGACAGGAAGTATCCAAGGTAGAAACCGTACACTGGCCACAGGAGATCCTGATCCGGGATGGGGATGATAATGATGATCATGGGCCTCTGCCGTTTTTTCGCTTTGGGATTCTGGTGCTTTTTGCATGCAGAAATTTCTGCATTTTCGTTCATTTTTAGGCATTCTTAAAAGACTGCGGATTCTGGGGGTTGGCTGCCATCAGTAAAGTCTTCAAATTTTGCAAGTTTTTTTCGTCGTGAAACCCAGGCAGCGGTTTGTGTGCAATGGCAATCCCATCTCTGTGCCGCAAGTCCTTTCTTCTGGGACCTCATTGGACAGCAAAAGGACGAACTGGACTCTTCCCAAGGCCTCTGCTTGCGACACCGGGCGTAGCTGAGCTTGTGCAATTCAGTTTGAAAGGGCATAAAGACTGACACCTTTGTGAACGTTCTGCAATGCAGTTTTCAAAATGACCAAAACACATCCAGTCTTCTGTTTTCCACTCCGAATCCAATCAATACAGGCATGATACAGGGTTTAACTCCCAAAGAGCTGCATGAATGAAGCCTGCCGGTACCCGGCCTCAGCCCAAAAAACATCCAGTGTAGCAGGTGTCTCCCCTTCCTCATCCTATCAAAAGACGAAGTGTCATGCAACACAACGGATGAATATGTGCGTGTGTGTGACATCTTCCCATGGTCTTGAGATAGAACATCTCAGAATTCTTGTTCGAGTACTACCTGATGTGAAAGTCACTATGTAAGACATAGAACTTCCTTCACAATATTATCCAGTGGATCCCAGTGGATCCCAGTGGATCCAAGACATCCAAGTGTACCTCCAAGGCCAGATAGGCCAGAAGCCTTGCTTCCGACGGCAGAGCTGCAATGGCATCTTCACATTCCTTTGCCTTAGGATATGCGGTTTTGATGGATTGACCCGAACTTGTAGGCGAAACTTGTAGGGTGGGCCCTGGTATTGAAAATATGATAATTATATGATTAAGATTAATTAAGAGTGCGTAGACTCCGTAGACCCTGGCCAGTTGTTCCATCTTTGCCGTTGACTTCATGCAAGCTGTCAATGGCAGGACCGAAGGGTAAGTTACTGAAGTTACTTGAATCCCCCAACTGGTTCCCAACTGATTCCCAACTGGTTCCCTGCCGTCCCTGCCTCCCGCTCAGAGTACCAGTGGGGTGGCGGCCCTTCCTGCCATGGATCCCGTGGATCCCGTGGATCCCGTGGATCCCGTGGATCCCGTGGATCCGTGAAATCGGTGAAATGTCGAAGCTGCCAACAGCGACAGCCAAGGGCAGCCATGACTCAGTTCCCGGATTCCCATCCCAAAAGGTTCCTGCGCAAAAGCTTCATGAAGAACTGCCAAGTTGTCCTGAGGATTTTTGGTGTCTGCACATTGCAGAGTCACCCCATCTGGTGCTGCACTGTCACACTGTGTTCATCAAACAGGAGATGCGTGCATTTTGCATAGGCAACACAGTCTGAAGCAAATGCCCTCTAAGCAGAATAAACACTCAATACACAGAACCTCTGCAGTCACAGGCGTATCATGTCGCCACAAATTTAATTGAAGGGCCTGATGGTTCAAGATGGCTGGTGGTATGCACAGAACCATGCCGAGTGAGAGCTCTTGGATGGCATTCAAAAGTTTTTCCTGCGTCGCAACTCAAAATGCGGATCATCTGTGATGCACAGAAAGACTTCTTCAATTCCTCCTTCTTCAATTAATTGTTATCTTTTAAACTTGCCGTGCATCACTTTAAAGTCATGAGACACGTTCTTTCAGAGGGCAGTTTCATCTTCCTCCAAAATCCATCATCCTTATAATTTTTTCCTCCCAAACATTCCCTCAATCAATTACCCAGTATTGGATTATTTGGATTATTTGATTTTGGTAGGGAATGAGGAACCACATCTTCAGTTTCCGATCTTCAACCACAACCCCGCCTTGATCCATCCACGAAAGGCAGCGCCAGTGAGCCCCGTGGCGTAACCGCTCTGGTCCGCATCGATGAGACCCTCGTGACTGAGACCCAGCCTGAGATGATGGCATCCCCAAACCAGTTGAGGCCCAAAATTTCCATTGGAAAGGCTGGAAAGGCCTGTTATTTGGATTTTGGATGATTTTGGATGATATTGGTTTATTTTGTGGAAAAATATCCAAAATAATATCCAAATTTCATGGTGCTGTCTTGCAATTGGGTCAAACTCCAAGCTCCCAACACTGGCATTCCTTGCGTCGTACCTGGCCGAAAGGAAGGCAGCGCCATGCAAGGGCAACATGTTTTTTAATTGCCATGTCAAATCACATCAGTACAAAACTGATGATATAATATAATACTATATGTAATGTCATACCAGTAGTGCCGCACAACGCGGTGGCAAAAGTTTCAAAGATAGGACGCTGTAGGAGGGGTGAGTTGTTGTGATGCATGGATGGCAGAGCAAATCCACTGGACCGAGTTGCAGTGGTCACCTCACTCACAACTGCAGGATGTAGTGTGGCGTAGCAAAGCGCAATGTAGTTGTAGCCGCAGTTGTAGTTGCACCTGTGTTGTAATTGTAGTGTAGTTGTAGCTGTAGTGGTAGTAGTTGATGTAGTTGAAGTTGTAATGTTGGAGTTGTAGTTGTAGTTGTAGGTAATGTAATTGTAGTGTAGTGTAGTGTAGTGTAGTGTAGTTGTAACTATAGTTGTAGTTGTAGTGCAGTGTAGTGGTAACTGTTGTTGTTGACGTGTAGTTGAAGTTGAAGTTGAGCTTGCAGTTGTAGTTGTAGCGTAGTTTACTGGTAGTGGTAGTTGTAGTTGTAGTGTAGTGGTAGTTGTAGTGTAGTTGGAGTTGGAGTTGTAGGTGTAGTTGTAGTTGTAGCCTAGTGTAGGGGTAGCTGTAGATGCAGTTGTAGTTGTGGTTTTAGTGTAGCTGTAGTGTAGTTGCGCTGTAGTTGTGGTGTAGTTGTAGTCGTTGTAGTTGGTAGTTGGTAGTGGTAGTGGTGGTGGTGGTAGTGGTAGTGGTAGTGGTAGTAGTGGTAGTGGTAGTAGTGGTAGTAGTGGTAGTAGTGGTAGTAGTGGTAGTAGTGGTAGTAGTGGTGGTGGTAGTAGTAGTAGTAGTTGTAGTTGTAGTTGTAGTTGTAGCAGCAGCAGCAGCAGTAGTTGTTGTTGTTGTTGTTGTTGCTGTTGTCGTCGTCGTCGTCGTCGTGGTTGTTGTTGTTGTTGTTGTACTTGTAGTTGTAGTTGTAGTCGTTATTGTTGTTGCTGTTGTTGTTGTTGTCGTGGTCGTCGTCGTCATCGTCGTCGTCGTCATCGTCGTTGTCGTCGTCGTCGTTGTTTCTGTAGTTCTTTCTGTAGTTGTTTCTGTAGTTGTAGGTAGTGTGGTTGTAGCGTAGTTTAGTTGTAGTTGTAGCTGTAGTGTAGTGTAGTTGCAGTTGTCTATCTATCTGTCTATCTATCTATCTGTCTATCTGTCTGTCTATCTATCTGTCTATCTGTCTACCTGTCTATCTGTCTATCTGTCTATCTGTCTATCTGTCTGTCTGTCTGTCTTGTTGTCTGTCTGTCTATCTAGCCATCTTTCTGTCTATCTATCTGTCTGTCTATCTATCTATCTATCTGTCTGTCTGTCTGTCTATCTGTCTATCTGCAAGTTTGAAAACGAAGCTATTCTGCGAGACTTCCTCAATGTTTGAACTTGACAACATCCAAAACGCAGCGAAACATTCTCAAATTTTGAACTTGACAACGTCAAAAACGAAGCAATTCTACGAGACTTCCTCAATTTTCGACGTGGAGGGCATCAAAACGAAGCAATTATGCGAGACATCCTTCAAAAATGAAAAATTGAGTGCAGAGCTCACGGCCTCGTGCCAATGCGTTTTGCAATTTTTCCACTCCATCTGTCTAAGGCACTGCGCCTGCCACAAAAAGTGAGGCAGGGTCATGCGAAGTGCTGCACCTGTCACGCAAAATAATCTTAGCAAACCTGAAGATCTGGTGCTCCAAAATGCAACCCCTCTCAGGAAATCAGCGGCCGGACCTCCTAACAGCTCTGATGAACATGTCTCTTGTACTGCGCCTGCCACGTGAAATGCATCTTTGCGGAACCTCTTCAAATGTCCCACGCCTGCCAACGATTTTGAAACTCCGACATAGCCCTCACGTTTTCCTCACTTTTGGGAAGCTGCAGGCCCTTGCGCCTGCCACGAAAAGCTACATCCAAGTTTCAAAAAGCGCACCGAGACCGCCAGTTTTTTACACTTTTTGACTTCGAAATGTGCTTCGGGCCAAAACGGCGTGCACCTTTTGAACATCTCCATTCCTAAAGGGCTCCGAAGCTGAAGTGTTTTGTACATTTTGACTTGGAAATGCGCTTCGCGCCACAACGGCGTGCACTTTTTCGATATCACAACTTCCAAAAGTGGTCTGACGTGGGTGTGTTTTGCACATTTTGACTTCGACTCGCCACAACGGCTTGCAATTTTGCATCTCTTATCTGACCACATGGCTCCGCACCCGCCGCTTTAGCGAGCCTACTTTTCAACCCTCCGGAGCCACAAATCATTGGAAAAACACAGTGTTTCGCGACTTTGCTACCTTTTCGTTCACCTGCACCTTCTTTCTTCTGATTCTTTCTCCTCTCTGATCTTCTTTCTTCTGCTCCTCTCTTCTCTGACTCTTCCCACCTCTGCTTTTTCATCTGTCCATGTTGTCAGAAGTTTGACTTCCAAACTTCCCTCAATAATTTCGTATAATGTGATCATCCTATCTATTTGTTATCACCGCCGCGCCTGTGTCACTGCCCTCTGATGCAGGTCGCCCCAGTGGGGTATCGAAGGTCAAACCATGGAGGTGTGCTGCACCTGCGGGAAATCCATCAGTAGATCCAGGAATCTATCACTGAATTTCCACGGAAATCTACAGAAATCTTTACAAATTAGACTTTGAAAGTTGATTTCTATGGTTCATTTTTTTTTACACATCCTACTAAAGTCTTTGTTGAAAGTTCAGAATGGCCGAAACCTGTGTACAACTCCAAACATGGTATCTGTGAGCGACTGGACACCCCGCACCTCGAATGACACAAATGGCCACCGGAATGGAGGGTGCCAACACCAGGACTTTGCCGCCTTGGCGGCCCCAAACCTTGGCACAGCGACACAGCGACCAACAAAAACAACAGTTGGTGGAACAAAAAATGCAAAGGCCCAGCAAGGGACCAAGCAGCTGATGCCCTTGGTATTAAATAGAATATAATGTATTCTGTATTCATAATATTCTACACATACAAAAATTATAAGTTAATAGTTAATATTAATATCAATATGCCTTCCTGCTATGGCATGGTGATGTGTTCAAACACAGGTGCCCAGGTCTCCAAATCCCATCGCAAGCTGAGCCAAGTTGCTTTGTTTTGACTGGCGCCGGCTGCCTGGGGAGGCAGGACAGATGGATCCCAGGCTACATGTGGCCTGTGCAGTTCTGATTGGATTTCCAAATGCGCACGGCTGAGATGTGAATTCGCGAAGGAACATGTGCGCACACAATCGAAATCAAGTCCTGCACGACATGATGAGTACAAACATCCTTCACACACTTTCACACATCATGGAGTTTCCAATTTTACCTTTTCAACTGATTTGAAGCCTGTGCGAATGTAGATCGGTGCATCCCAGGCACCAATTCGAACAAACGGCCCAGGCGCAAAATGTGGAGGATGTACTCATCACCTGCGGACGGCAACAGGATTGGTTGGCGAAAATGGCAAGTAAGTGAGAAACTAAAACAATGTTAAACATATAAAAAACTCCATGCTACCATGCTACCTGACACATCCTGATGCAGAAGTTCTTGACATTTGTTGATGACTGTTCTTGAAACTGGTGGAGTTAAGGCTTCAGTACCAAATGGCGAAGAAATACCTCAAAAATTTCTTGTTTATTTCAAAACAAAGATACAAATATCAGCCATGTGTGTCAGGTTACCTCTACTAGCAGCAAGTTCACTTGAACCCCCAAGTCAACTCGTGACAACTCCGCACTCTGGGCCAATGGCTGAGAATCAAGTGCCGTGGCTCCAAGCCAGCACCTGGAAAATGAAACGTTGCTATCCCACATGTCACGGGCAACAAATACAATGCGGACACATGGACACATGCGGACAGGCGGACACATGCGAACCCATATTGCTCCGCATTTTGTGACAAATCCTTTCCACACAGTTTTCAATCTGTGAAGGCCCTTTTTGGTTGACAACAGCTCTTCCACCGAATTTTCACCTGTCATCATTGCTGCGAAAATATTCGGAAATTGGACATGCTTGTCCCTGCTAATGACTTCCATATTGATGCTGAAGTCTCATGACAGGACAATGTCTCCATTTTTCGTTTCAACAGCAGCTCAGCGACGCGTGCTTATCAGGGCGACGTATATAGTGCATCAAGGCGCAATTTCGCTCAAAACCTTTGGATTCATAGCGGAGTTTCAGCATCTCTTGAAAGCCTGAGATGGGTCAAGTGGGCCGCAAGCATGTGGGTTGAATGGGTGTTCCATGGTGTTCCCAACAACATTAACCAGGGCTTGTGAGGCAACACATCTCTTCGAACGGGCTTGCAGCGTTGTGGAAGTAAATCAAAATAGAAAGGATCGCTGGACAATATTCCCTCAAACTCACACAGCAAGGTGACTGTCTTCGCTTGTGACTTGTGTCGATCAACGCAACAAACGATGCCCGACGAGCCAGCAGCGTCAAAGGGTTCGGCCAAGCAACTTTGTTCCCGATCAGGTGCGCCCCACGCGTTCCTTGGATATATTGGGCGGCGCGTTTGCATTGTTTTGGATGTTTTAGTTTTTGAAGTTTTCCCCCGCCCTGGCTTTGTTCCACCCCAGTGAATTCGCTGGCTCCCGGCTTTGGGCCCAACAAAACGGGACTGCTTGGCGAGCGCGTGCCCATGTTGCGCGCACCCAAATTGTATAAACGCACAAAGATACGCCCAGGGGGATACAACTCGAAGGCTGCACCATGCGCCTCATGCCGTCGTGCATCAAATTGGCACGTCCTAATCCTCAGTCGATGTGAGCAACAATGCAGGAAAACATGGGCATATTTCTGAAGTTGTTTATCTTGCCTTTGGCTGATCCTGCTTGCGGGCGGTGGATGAATTCTGGCATTAAATGTGACTGGAGGGGGCGCCTTGGTGGTCCACAGGTCAAGGGGATCTTGGCGAACCGGCAAACATCAATAGTAATAGAACTGCCTGATCGAGGTGCATATGTGAGAAATCGTGAGAATAATCTTGATATATCTTGGCATATCTCGATTTGATCTCATGTGTTTTGTTTTGGCCAAAGGGCAGACCTTCATTACCTTCATTTCCAGCCGAACTGTGTCATCAAAATATCCCAATCCCAATTCAAGAACAGGTCAGTGCCAATGGAAATATTGCCACCTGCTAATGGTCAGTTGTTACAAATGACTTTGGCGATATTTGAGTGACCAACATCCTTGAGTTGCTATGGAGCCTTACCAACCCACCAAATCCACCAGGAGCTCGCCGATAGCAGATTGTCCCAGGCCAAAAGGTGAAAAACATCAGATGAATCGTGTGTTCCAAATGACAGATTTCTGATGTATGCTATTTCAAAATTCTGGGAGTGAAAAGTGATATTTAGCCAAAGGTGCATGCTGCATGCTACCAAAAACAGACTCCAATGCAAGTGCTCAATTCAAACGTCACGTCAAAATCTTCCAGCTGAGTGGCAGAGACCAAAGCACTGGGGACACTTCACTGGTAATCGCCTCTGCAAAATGGTGGAATAGGTTGGAACAAAGAAAGTTTCTGATACTGAGAATCTTCATGCTGAATTTCTGGAGATTGTGTAGCCAGGTTGTCTGTGAAAGTAACACTGGCAATCACTGGCATACATCTGGATTGCAGGAAGCACCCTGCAGATTCTGGAACAAGTGGCAGTGCATTCAGAAATCAGGCCTCGAGGAGTTTACTCATCCGATATAACTATGACTACTGTCCAACATTGGATACACTCTGCATGTCACATACCCAATCATGATCCGAACTGTCGAATATGGATCAACAAGACCCATTGCCCTGCACCTTGGCTCGTTCCCAGCCACGCTGAAGTTCTAATCGCAAGGATGCGCAAAGCTGATTCGGATCTGCCCAGGGCTGGTACAGCTTTTATTTTCAGGGGATCCTGAAGCAAACTTCAGTGAACTTTCGGAGTATGGCCACTCCAGTTCTGCTGGTGATTAAAGGATATTAAAGGGATGTTATACAGGGGCAAGTCTTGCTCCCCAGAAAACCACAGATATTGGGCCGTCTACAAAGATTCAGCGTGTCACCTTTGTACAAAGAGTCAGACTAGTTGCAAATGTCTGAATCTCGATCTATCTTTCCTCATTTTACGTAAAGATATTATGTTTACCTTCCAACTATGGTCCTATGGTCACCTGGTGGGTGCTTGCTGCATTTGTTGAAACATATGCCATAGATGACACGAAGTCATGCCTTCGATTTCGCCGTAGCCGTTCTTCTGCACTCGTTGTGGCCTGGACCTGACATGGCCAACTGGACCGCTGTTCCAGGCACGGTGGTTTCGATGTTTTGGATTCCTGGATGATCATGTCATATCATGTCATATCATAGTTTTAAAACATGCTCATATGACTCATGTTGGTTTTGGAAAATAGTACAGAGATATTATTCCCCTCTTGTTCGTGCACGGAAACCACGACCGGTCATGATCCCATGATCTCATTCCATTGCATCCAAAGGACATATCTGTGACAGGCTCCAGGGAGGTATACTGAAGGGCATGCAGCGTTTCACAAATCTCAGTCAGCCTTGGAAGCAGGTAAATCATGGTAAATCCACAGCAGGAATGGTGGGGGAATGTTGATGCTGTTTAGGGAAATATCTCTAAGATGTTGAGGGCCAAATTCTAGTTGCCTGTGGTACTCCTATGTGTTACTCTCAGAGTCTGGCTGATCTTGCTCTTGCTCAACTCCTGATGCCCCTGATGCCTGGGCCGCACCCGTGCAGTGACATTTCCAAGTCTGAGGAGTTTATATAACCATTTAATCTCTGAAAGGCTTTTTCACTGCTCTTTGCACTGCTCCTTGCACTGCTCTTTGCTTCTCATGGTGAACAACTGCTCTTTGCATTGCCCTCTTGGGATTTCGAAACAACTTGACTGTATCTGGCCAGAGCACTTTTTTGGCACCAAGCATCGCGCTGGATGTTTCGGACACCAAGTTCAGTACGAACCCCCCAGCCCTTCCAAGTGAAAGTGGAAGAACTCAGGTTTCAGGCACTGTACACTGTACACAGCAAAGGAACTTTGCATCCTGGGTCAGAAGGTTACAATCAGTTTGAAATAATGCTGTCAGGTGTGGGCAGCACCTACACACGAAGCGTGATGAATAAGATCTACGAGATCTGCGAGATGGCAATGGATCTCAGGTGACGCTCATGGAGATCCGTCAATAAAGGTCGAAATCCAGCTCCTGCTTGGAAGTGTTTACCCGTTGCATGGAACTGGTGTTACTTTGATGGATTGCAAACTAATTACTACTTCTAGTACAAAAAATAGTGTCCAATACTTCTGTCTTCCATTCCCATGTCAAGATTCACGAAAGCTTCATGCCCTTCCCACATAATTTCATGGCATGGATACCAACGAAAATGCTTGGGCTCCTGCTGCACCAGCTGGAATTTGCCTCCTTTTCGTTGCTGGCCATGAAGAGCTCGTTCCACCTGGAACGGTGCGCCGTGCACGAACGATTCGAATACTACTCTGATGTCTTTCCAAGTCTTCCCAACAAAACTTTTGGCATCAAATGGAAGTGTGTGGTATCTTGGTATCTGAAGATGCTATGGATATCTCAGGATGATTATTTTACAACAGGTTCTGCAACATCCAGTGCCAAGGCACGTGGAAGCCCCGGTAGGCAGCCGGCATCTTCTTGGCCAAGCGCGAGGAGTAGGAAGTGTGTTTGGAACCTCAGAGTAAAACACAGGTCATGAGGTCATGATCAGGTCATATGTCGATACGTCATGATATGACATGATGATCCATGATGTGACACTGATCTTTGAGCTCTAAGGCTTGACTTGATCAGGCACAGAGCCATACAGTGTTGTCTCAAGAACTGCGGAAGCATGTCTTCTTCCTGATTTGAGATATCTAAGACTAGAAGACTCTCTTGTGATCCTGTGCTATGCTTGTGCTTCCAAGTATGGATGCAGGCCACAACAGCCAATTTGTGCCATGGCACCCGAGGCAACAGGCACACGTCGACTACGGCGTTTGTTGTTTCTGGCCTTGTCCACGGCTCGTGGACTTGGGGCTTTCAGATTGGAAGGTATCTAATGCGAAACACGCTGGAAGGTATCTAATGCGAAACACGCTGGGTGGGAGCCTTTTCTCAAATATGCTTTTGGCCGCGTATGGCTGATTGCACTTACAGGTAGGATGATACAACACTTGAACTCTTTTTACCATTAACAAGTTGAAAGGAGTTGTCAGAAGGTCTCACAGAAGGTAAACTCCAAGACTGAATACTGCAGCTGTGCATTTTGTTTGGCGTCCCAGCACCAGGTACCAAGCTTGGGTTTGCAACTCCTTGATAAATATCAGCAAACTGGAATGCGATAACTTTCCATTGGAGCAAAACACACAACATCTGTCACACAACCAGGCAACGTAACGACAGGACTTTGTGTCAAAACAAAGAATTCACACAATCAAACTCCATATCAAGCATATCAAGCCATATTGTGGCATCGAGCCTACCATGCAGTCCATCGACATTTCCGTACGGATCCCACAGTCCCGGCAGTAAATCTGTGAAGTGACTGTGTCCCACTTTCGATTCCATTCCTTGTAGGCCTGTTGCGAGGCCATGTGGGAGGACTGGTAGCTGTAAGGGTTCTTGCCAACTCCGGTTTGATGCAAGGATGACGCTATCTTCCAAAAGACCAATCTGTTCACAATAAACAGGTGAGTTTGGTGGTTTCCAGTTTTTTGATCAGCTCAAAACACATCAAAACACAATCCCCAAACAACATCCAAATTGTCAAAGAATATCCAATGCCAATCTGCTTGGAGGTTTCACATCAAACAATCTGCCAGCAACCACCAACGGTCACCAACCAGCAACAAATTTGACCCCTCCTCGCCTCGTAGTGACTCATCAACGAGTCATTTTCCAAGGCACCCAGAAAGTCGTACATCCAGGAACAGCAGGCCTTGGCGGAATGAGATGTAGACATATGGCACAAGGTGCACAAAATGGCACAAATGAAACATCTTGAGGGAAACATCAAAAGGATGGTTTGTTCAATATGTTCAATTGGAAAAAATCAAGCCAAGATCAAAAAGACAAGAAAAAACATGGATTCTGCACAAATGGCAGAAGGACATCCAAGAAGGGTTGGCACAGAAACGCTTGACTCATGCGGCACAGCTTCTGGGCAGTCGCAGTGGTAGTAGTTGCTGGAATATGCAGAACACTCCGAAGACGTGTCATCAAGGCCAGAATCTGTCCTGCGCGGAGCCACTGCATCCAATATCCTGTCCCACAGATTTCTGAAGCGATGAGCACTGCTTCCCCCTCTCTGCTCCTTTGTGGCTTGTTCAAGCTCTCATGAACATGGTAGACCATAACCCTGGCCCTTGCATAGACGAAGTACTTGTCATAATCAGCACCTCATGTCTGCAATCGGTAAAGGGGAGCCAACGAATCCCAATGACACGACAC
>Ga0126342_10008359_pt1 | contig 18537 bp, 19 predicted proteins | sample Cyp1metagenome_FD_92528 | JGI IMG/M metagenome (GOLD analysis project Ga0126342, IMG submission 92528) | Coral microbial communities from Lord Howe Island, Old Settlement Bay, Australia - Cyphastrea 1 metagenome | ecosystem: Host-associated > Invertebrates > Cnidaria > Coral ...
AAATAAATAAAATAAGTAAATATATATATATATATATATTATAGATTATAACATATATAGTATACAAATACATATGTTTAAAAAAATACAAGTATACATATATATATATTAATAAATATAAAAAATACAATATACATAAAATATATATATATATATATAACATTATAACAAAGGAAATGGCACATATATACATATATAGTATGTATATATATATGTGTATATTGTATATATATATATACACTATATATATACACTATATATATGTATTATGTTTTATTTATTTATTACGTGGAGAGAGAAAAGGAGAGAAATGTATCGATTACGTTGCTGCGGGTCATGTTTTTCAATCTCAGGATGTTTGCCACTTTATAGATTGTTTTCAAGTAGCACCAGGAAACGTGGCAAATTTGCGAAGTTCGTATGCAAGCTTCGTAGCTGCAGTATATATATATATGCACGTGTGTGTGTGTGAAAGATACTTACGCATACCGCACTGTGGTAATTTGACATAGCCATGGAACATCATCATTCAATAGGTAAATCATAGATGGCGAATCTATTCTGTAGCCATGTAACTTAAATTACCGGCGACTTCACCATCTCCCCTCGATCCACGAGGTTAGTGAATGCTTTGTGCTGCGCTGGCCTTCCGGCACAGTTGCAGAAGGAAGTGGTGTTGGAGGTTCGGCCACATGTTCTCTATCAATTTTCTACCACGCGTTTGGTCATCCATTTTTGGGGGGCATTTTGTTTGGGGAAATCAATAGACCTGTCAGCTGGCGATGGTTCCAATTCCTTGTTTCACTTTGACTCGCCCTGATCGAGATTGAGCCTCGACAGATGGGATGGCTGCCAACCACAACTACGACAGGTATGTCGAGACATGCCTTCATAACGACAATGTGGAAATTATGAAGTGGAAAGAGCACAGGAACAGAATGTGGGGCCCAATTGTAAGTTCGTTTACAAACACATCTAACTATATAGGTTTTAATTGCCATATAAAGCCTGCCCAAGTCATGAAACAACTCAGAAACCGCCAGGCGCCACAAGATATAGCGATCCTGCAAATTACAGGCACTGTCCCTTGGGAGGGGGAGGATTTTGAAGAAAATCATCAGCAATTCCATGTGTTTTCTTAAGACTCAGCCAGATTGTTTGTTGCTGGATCTACATTTGTGTCTTTTTGGGCCCGACCGAAATTGGACGAAATTGGACGCACGTCATAGTTATAGCGACCTCGCAAGGACCTCATCTAAACAATGATGGGCATATAGGGTTGCAAAAGGTTAATGGAACGCCTTCTCAAAAGAGACTAATGATTGACTAATGTTTCCAGATTGCCTTAAGCCTTAAGGTTTTGTCTGCAAAATGATTGCCTTGAACACTGGGAGGCTTTGACAACCGTTTCCTACGTTATTGCGTTTAATTGACTGAGATGGAATGTACTACAACTATACTATAAGTAGAATATAATATCCTACATATATTCTAGATAATTCTATATATTTTTAGTCTATGTAGTTATATAGCTCTATATTTAAGTAGAATATCCGTCTAAACCCACATGCCCCATTTGTGCAAGACAGTTGGTGAACCCCAGCCAGGCATGACCTGTGCTGCCTGCGTCGGCGTCGTGGAGAATGCGCTGAAGGGTGTCAACGGGGTGAAGAGTGCAGGAGCCACTTGCCATGGACGTAGAGGGCCGTTTCTTGGGGGGTAAGAAACGAGGGAAAGCGCTGTGTTTTCAAGTTGGTATAGAAATTATGATAATCATGATGATAATGATAATGCTAATAACAAAAATAACAATAGTAATAATATATATATATATATTTAATTATGAAGGTTATATATATATATTATGAAGGTTATATATAGATTATAGGTTTTACATATAGGTTATTAACTAGGGGTTCAGTGGCGGCGATTTGTTCTGGCTATATCCATGGGGTGATTTTTGCCAACTGGCAACTGGGTGTTCCTCAAGGTGCGTAACCGTGGTATGCCGTACTAACCCAGGTCAATATTAACATCCCAGAACTGGGTTATGTTACTGAATTTCATACTATTTCATAGTATTTCATATGGTTATCACATGTTATCACTCACATCTCATTTACTAACTATACAGATTCTGCCTCTGAGTAGGGGTTGCGGATGGTTGTGGTAGCTAAATCCATCGCTAGTTGGGGGTATAGATCAATCTCATAACTGGCCGGGCTGGGGCTTCCAGAAGGGAAGCTTCCATGTTCATCATTTTTGGGTTGGCAATTGCCATGAATTTTCCAACACTTAACAAGGATGTTTGATGTTCAAACTGAGTTGACAAGGCCATCATAAAACTAGAATCACCATGATTGGGGTTCAAACGGAGGTTTCAGTAAGAACCACGTTTCATGTAAACATCAACTATTCAAATACACGGTGAAACATGTTTAAAAGAATTTGGAAGCCTTGGTTGTGCAAATCGCACCCAATGAGACTGTTAAAACATGTTAAACCATGAATATATATAATATATATATATATCATGATAGCAAGCACGTGCGATCAACGGGGTTGTTTCGAAGATGATCCCCAGAGGCCCAGAGGCCTGTGTAGCAGCTATGGTTCATGCAAATGCTCATAGCAGCCCCAAAGATAAGAGGTCACCAGGTGGGATACCTGGAAATAGCTACTAAATATCATGTATAACCACTTGAAAGCACTTGTCTATCTTTCTGGGATATATTTACTGATCCTGCATAACGTTGGGAGCTCGTGCACGGACGGAGACTGGTAATTTCAGCAGCCCCGATGCACTTAAAACGATCCGAGACACGTTTGCAGCTACCAGGCCCCTCTCAAAGAGGGAGAGTTGATTTGGGTTGACCCACTGCGGCACCAATTTGCAACAGTCCCATGTCAGAGCGTTGATCTTGTTCTTACAACGGACAATGAGACAACGATCATGTTTGGACCGGAGCAGCGTAGTGTAACGATACCACAGGGCCGCCCTTACGCTTGGGAATGCCAAATTGATGGCTATGAGTATGTGGCCTTTGGAGAGGAAAAGCGCAGATCATGGAGTGAAAGGCTCGGACGGCGACGACGTGAAATTCTCCAGAGCGGTGGCATATTTGTTAGAAGTCGGCCTTTTAGCAAATGCCGCGCTTAGATAATCGTTGTTTGCTGTGCATCGGGAGCACCATAGAAAGGGACTGGACAGCTCTACCTTGCGACAGAGTCGCTGCATGTCTGTCGCCAACGAAATCCAACGAAGCTCCATGCAGTAGACTAGGATATGGAGTCTGATCAACTCCACGTACCTGCAGTTTTTCGTCATTTCATTCCGCTCCGTGAACGACTGTTTCTATTCAGTATGTATAGAACCGACTCCGTTTCAGCAGTTTCTTCGAACAGAGTTCATCACAACAGTTTCATTTTTCTTTTGTGCTGAAAAAGGCCTTCAACTGGAATCTCCAGATCCCTTGATGGGAAACAAGAAGTGACTCATAGACGACAAACGGTCTGTCAAGTGTGTGAACTGTTGCATTCTTTGGCGAAAGATCCCCATTGGTATTCAAACATGGCTTGCAGGAAAGTCCCTTAACTTATTTATAGATGTTTTTCCCAGCTATAAACCCCCATTCAGTTCAGGTATTTCCGTGCCAGCCACGTTTGATGACACCGAATGGCAATTCCTTTAATTAACCATTTGAGTTCATTTTTTCTAGTAATCATTAATTCACCATTTCTTTGTCTATTTCCCATGAAAATGGCTACCGTCTGGTAAACTAACATAACTATGGGAATTCACCACTTTTAATGGGAAAACTCACGAACTAAATGGCCATTTTCAATAGCAAACTGTTAGTAATTACCAGAGGGTACATTTTTTTCCTTGCTGAAAGTCCATCTGCGGACCACTCGAATCACCTGCTGCGCGTCCAGGTCAATCTACTGATGAAGCGTGCAGAAGTGAAACATCGAGGTGACCTGGAGCCCACCTCCCCCAGTCCGACCCATAGTGACCCGGCCAGGGCAAATATATAATGAGATCTACATATAGGTTTTTTTTTTAATATAACCAATGCATTATTTTTTTATGATCATATGATGTATGTATATCATGCATACGTGTCCTAGATAAGAAGTTCGAATGATCAATGCTTCACTTCCTCTCCGTCGCATGGTGATTTTCAGCCAGATTTTCAGCCAGATGGCGGAGATGTTTGACCAATGTTGGATGATCGAAGACAAAAGAATCATGAAATTGGGGAGATAATGAGGATATATACTGGACGATTACCATCCAATAAACAGGAAGATTGATTTTGGTTCAAACAAACTGAAGGTTCAAAATCATTTTGCCGGGCTGGGTCTTCTTGATCTTCTTGGCTAGACCCCAGCTACGCCCCTGAAAATCCACCGTTTACAGATCACGTTCATTTGGACACCCATCAATCAATCTTCCTGTGTATGTTTATTGGATGGTAATTGTCTTGTATATCCTCATTATCTCCTCAATTTCATGAATTTCTTGCTCAATCCCTTATGTTTGATGGAGTTAAAATGGTTCAAACACCGTTCTTTTGCTAATCATCACAATTGTACCAGATTGTTGGACACACCCCAAGGTTTTGGCCAAAAGCACGTTTCCCATGTTCTTCAAAGAAATCCATTAAAGTAATTAAATTACACTGTTTGTTTGTTACATCATGTTAAATCACATTAAAAACAGCTTTAAAATCCAATCAAAAAAAATATTGATCACATGACGATTCCAATTTCATCACATGAAAATCCCATCAAAAAAAAACAATCATCCCCTACTGGTTGGTGGTTTGGAACATTGCTTTTATTTATCCATTCAGTTGGGAATGTCATCCCAGCTGGCTTTCATATTTTTCAGAGGGGTAGGTCAACCAACAACCAGCCTAAAAAACATGAAATCACAATTTTATACAATTTTTCGATGGACTGCTGGGGGTCACCATGGCCTTGGTACCTGGGAGGTGTCCCTGTGGCAGATCTGTTGGATGCTGTGGACATGGTGGGCTTCGAGGCTGAGCTGTTGCAGGAGCTCAAGGAGGCGCATCGCCATCGAAAAATGTTGATTTTTCATGACTTTCCCATGGTTTTTTTCATGGATTTTCCCTGGGAAAAAATAGGAACACATGGAGAGATGATGTGATTGATGTAGGTTTAACTCATGAAACATGGGGAAGTTTATCAACAAAAGGGGAATTCAGGGATTTGTTCCGTGAGGAACAAGGAAACACTATAGGAATTTACCACACAACAGTTTGGTGATGATTTAACTACCAAACATGGAGGTAGAATGTGGATTTAACCCATAAACAAATAGGGATTTCACCAACAAACATGCGTCAATGGATTGGTTGAAGGGAAAATCTTAACCGGAAACCATCGATTTTCCCATTAAATATGGGACTTCCTGTAATTTCCCCTTAGACCAATCCATTGAATGGGGAGTTGACGATGCTGTTTGGGTTCTGAGGCGCCCAGCCTTCAGAAAGGTGAGAAGTTGAAGCTGAACCGCAGTTGTGTGGGATGGGTCCGAATCTATGGTTTGTAATGGTTGCTGGTTGGTGGTTTGGAACATTTTTTATTTTTCCATAGGTTGCGAATAATAATCCCAACTGACTTTCATATTTTACAGCGGGGTAGGTCAACCACCAACCAGGTTGGTTTTGATTATAAAAATGCTGGTGAACAACTGGAGATTCAACGAATTTGCATTGCCAGTGCGAATTCGTGCTATATATGTTTAAGTTGATTTTTTGATATCTGAAAGATTCGGAAATCAATAGAAACGATATATTGAAATCTCAGCTTTGGGTAGGTCACATGGACGATGTCACCAGTATACTTAGTTGTCATATGATGTCATATCCAACAAAATGTAGATTTATCATGACCAACAGAAGGTTACCCTCTGGTAAATTAACATAGACCCTGAAAATAGCATAGTTTTAATGGAAACTAATCTTCCAACCCCTATCTGCCAGGGTCTATGTTAATTTACCAGAAGGTTAACATAGATTAACCGGGTTATCCTAAATACCATGTTCTGATTTGGCTCAGATGCAATCGTGATTTCAAACTTTGAGAATGCTTGGGATCTTTTTCTAGGGCGATCCCAGTCAATAAAAAGATCCTGGATTGCGAATCTACCAGACGAGTGATGGTTTGTATTGGGAACTGTCCCGAAAAGACGTTAATTTGTCTTACATCAGGCTGGTCTAGTGTTAGTTTGGGTTTGATTGGCCTGGGTATGAGCCATAGGCAAAGGAGATATTTCATAAAGCAGAATGAGCACCGGTCAGGTGGAAATTGCTTGTTTCAAACTCATGGAAGTCCAACCCACATGCCGTGAATACCACTGATACACAGTGATGCATTGCAAAGATGAGGGTTTAACTTACCCTCTTGTAATTTAACATAGCTATGGAAAATGAACCATTTATAGATGATTTACCAATGAAAAAACATGGTTTTCCATATTTATGTTTAGTTTACCAGAGGGTAAATGGATTGTCCAAACTTCAGCCACTCAGCAATCTCAACTGAAGATTTTTGTGCATCATCCCATCATCCAGAGTGCTCAGTACATCAACAACTAGAGGACTTTCCATTGCCATTGCAATGGGGCTTTCCTGCAATGGGGGTACCCCCTTTATCGCTGGATGATTTATTTCATGGGATATGCTGCTAAAATAGATGATTTGGGGGTACACCCATGACTTAGGAAACCTCCATATGTTTCATTACCAGAGTAGCTGGTTGGTTTAGCTAGAACTGTGTCACAATTTTTATGGGATAAACGACTTGGCTTACTTGTCAAGTACCCTCTGGTAAACGTTTACATAACTATGGAAAATCACCATTTTTAATGGGAAAACTCACTATTTCTATCTATTTCTATGGTGATGTTCAATAGCCAACTGTTAGTCATTACCAGAGGGTACTCGATTCACCAGTTGCGACGGGTCAAGGGGATGACCCCAGCGGCGCCTTCCGCCGCCTTTCGCTCGGTTCAAGCCATCGAAGATCCGAACCTTTAACGGGAAAATCTGGATAAATCGGATAATCATCTACAAACGGAGGATTTTCCAGCAAGCCAGATTAAATTACTGGAGGGTATGATGGATGTTATATTGAAAATTATTGAAATCTAAAGACCGTAGTGAAGAGAAAGCGACACATGCTCACATATTAGTAATGCATATGCGCGCATATATACATGAAAGATCATGAAAGAGGAGTCAAGTCAGTCATATTAGTAAGTGGCAAGGTGTCAAAGTTTCAGTGAAATCCCAGTGATGCACCGACGAGCTTCGGCGCCTTTTCGAAATGTTTGATTTTGACCAGCTTGAGTGGCTTGGATCGGACCACCTCAGCATAGGCTTAGATTTGCTTCCCCATCCGTGCAATGGAATAGCTCCTTGCACTTTAGGATATGTTTGGTGTTCTTTTGGGGGGAAACAGGGGTGATCGGGTTTCCCTTCTGCATTTCCTTCTGCCGAGGCTTGGAATTGACATGGATGATTCTCGGGGTCTTTGTTAGTTGGGGGATGTTGGGGAGGGTAGTTCGTTACTATAATATACCAATATGTGCAAATTTCGCATAGTGTATCAGTCTAGTGACCTAGTGGGATTTCTATCAGAGCTTATCTCTTTCGAGCTCAGGCAATGTGAAGGAGAGGATGTTTTTGGCGTCTATGCCGTTTCGGATGTGCACACGGACAAGAGGTTCAGATGGTTCAGCGACCCGCCCAAAAAAAGACCAATGGAGCCAGCACTTAACCTGTCTTCTTGGGTGCATTTACGGTGATCTTATCGGGAAGGAATTGTACAAATTATATGTTTTCAATATGTCCCTTGTACTGTACATCCAATCAGGTTCTTGTTGAGATAATTGACATCTACTGAAAATTCGGGGAAGGCTCTCCCGGCGAACATACAGAACGATAAAGTATAGGCATGTATAGACTTGCTGTTCCTAAACTATTGTGAAGTTCTTGGTGTTTGTTCCTAGTTCATGATGCGAAAAAGAAAGATTACACCCCCAAATTTCATCATCCCAGAAGTGCAAGAAACAAGGCAAGAGCATGTCGTCAGTCCGGACGGCTTCAAATTCTACCTTCAAAGAAAGTGACAGAAATTATAGCATTTGTCATTTGTCCGTATTTTTTTTCAGATGTTTTCTCCCAACCCATCCCTCCCCCCCAAAAAAAACAACGTGTGCAGTGTGCCACTCGTGCCAGGGAAAACATGGAACTTCTTCAGAGTTGGCCCCCACGCCCCAAGGATGTGCTTCTCTTAGCAGGCCAGGGGCTGGCTCGGGTACAAAGAATCAACACTGGTTGGTTGGTTTATTTGGGATGATCCCCATGATTCACGATTAGTGGGGCTGACAATACGAAATAATTATATATATATATATATCATCACAACATATCACAAGTACTAACCTTACCAAGTAGGGTTGGTATTCAATAATCCAACATATTTTTCAGGAGGCTTGAGAATAACATGATATGTTTCGAAGTAGGCTTGTGGTATCATTCGTCTTCCGGGGCGCAGGAGATGTGTCTAACGACTTGTCAGTGGTGAAAACGACCCTGCAACTTTTGCTGGAGCGTCTGGGGGTCCCAGATGGAGTGATCATGCCCATAGGATCCATATAATATGGTATATGTGACATATATATATATATACATATAGATATGGATGATACATGGATAATATGGGTAATATATGGAAATATACCATCAATATGGCATATCATGCCCATATATGGTGCTCCATGGATCCCATCAATATACCCCAATCATGTTAGCGTATAGACACCAGCACCATGGATCCGGATGTGTGATCCCACTGGGAGATATTGCCCGGAATTCCACCGACGACCCTTCAGACTTGAACCGGGGATGCTCTCCGATCCATCAAACTCACCAGCTGTAGAAGCCGGTACATAGATATGCGTATGACCTTCATTTGTCATTCCACGCCGTTTCTGTCAATCTTTGTGATGTCGCGTGTTTTCCTACCACTAAGCTGTAGCTGCCATGTTTGCATTTGTTTGCATCTGTTTGCTGCATTATCCATCTACATCTACGTAATTATGAATTGAGTCAATGTTTTTCTGCTTGGTGGTTTGGAACAATTTTTATATTTTCCATATATTGGGAAGAATAATCCCAACTGACTAATATTTTTCAGAGGGGTTGAAGCCACCAACCAGTTTTTGACTATGTTGTTTGTATGTAAAGATTCTGGTAGGATGGTCCACCGCCAGTCTGAGGCTTTGGTCATGTTTTCTTTTGCTCAGGCGCCGGTACCCGGATGACCCCCATGTCCATGCTTGCTTCCCGCTTCCATGATCCCCCTTTGTGGTTTCTAACAAAAGAGTGAAGGGAGGAGTAAATAAGAATTATTTTCTTATTGAAAACTTTCTACTTATGGAGTCCCTTGTATATATATATATATGTATGTATATATATATGGGAGACTTACCTCCAGAATTTATTTTTATTAGCTCCTGCCTATCAAGTTTCAACTCTTTGATTTGATTCCTGGCAATTTATGTCATACTGTTCGGCTGTGTTGTGCAATGTGTTGCCCAGCATTAAGTCTGGGTTTATACCTCACTGGGTTTTCTCCAGTGGCTGCATGGAGGGCATTGAAGCAGCCATCAGTGAAGATGTTTGAAGATGCTTCGTTAGCGCATGTGAAAGTGCACAGGTGTCAGCAACACATCAAGAACAATTTGAAGAAAGAGAGCAAAAAACTCAGAAACGCTGGGACAGGGAAGCAGCGCCTCAAGAAATCTGAGTTGTTGGAGTTGTTGCCTGTCCTGCTGAGCTTTCTCATAGACTCCGCCCTTCTTTTCATCTTTTTTCCATCCAGCGAATTTGGGGTCCTTCGGGATTCCCCGCTTTCTCGTCTTGGGAATGGTGGGGGACGTCCAGCCAGACGATGCCAGACGTCTTCGGCCGGGAGCTGCATAGGTTGGAGGCCAACCAAGAACCTGGCGAATCAAAGAATTGCTTCGCAACGCGCATGCATCATGACAACGGACAAGAAGAATAAAACCAAGGTTTGAATCATTTGGAATCCGGAGGCGCTACAAGTATGCAGATAATGCAGATGAAGAGAGAAGAATTAACTTGGAACATATTTGAATCCTAATTCTTTCTAACTCTCACCATCATTTCTATCCTGGAATTTGTGGAAGCTACCACGGGGTTGCTGAAGTGTACTCAGGTGGTTGCCCATTTTAGAATTTCACGGTGACCATAGGCTCCGGTAATTTCTACAGTTTGCTATTGAAAAAACGACCCATTTTGGATGATTTACCTATTGAATATGGTGATTTCCATAGCTATATTGATTTACTAGGGGTAGTTTATTGAAGTTTATTGTATTTGTAGATGCATATGCTGCATGGGCCTCGGCTTAGTTGATCCAAAGACTGGTGCATACTGACACTCAACACCAGTATCCAAACAGTGAAACTTAGGATTCAACAGTTGAACTAGCCATTCCAAGTGTCTTTAGCTGAATTCCGCAAACATCATCAGGGTTGTTACTCATAGGTCAATGATACCAGGGGGGTACATGGGTTATTTTATCTTATTTTTGCATAATTTTGCTTTATATTTATTGCCAAGCAATACCCTCTGGTAATTTAACATAGCTATTGAAAATTGCCATAGAAATAGTGAGTTTTCCCATTAAAAATTGTGATTTTCCATAGTTATGTAAACGTTTACCAGAGGGTACCAAGGTACCTGTGTTTGGAGCAAGCCTGTCATCAAAGCCATCCATGGCAGGCAATCATGACCTCTGGCTTCATCCCAAGGCCGAAGATCCATGAGAACCCATTGGAAAAACAGGGTACGCTGAAAAAAAATACCCATCTATTGACTATATGGGGATGTCCTAAAGTTTTTTAAATTTCTTGAGAGTTGACTAAGGTGCTAAAGTAATTCTCTAAGGTCTTAGTTGGCGGAATTTATGTGCCTAAAACTCTTATATCTGGTTGGTGGTTTGGAACATTGTTTTTATGACTTTCCATATATTAGGAATAATAATCCCAACTGACTTTCATATTTTTCAGAGGGGTTGAAATTTGATACTATAATTCTACAATAGGGTTTGTGACTTTTTGGCATGTGTTTTTGGTTTTCAATTATGTGTGCTTTTGTTTTGGCCTTCGCCCCGGTAGTTTTCAATCACTGACGCAGTTAATAGCCCGTGTAAACCTGCGCGCGAAAGAAATGGGTGCCTTGTTTTTGCCCAGCTAAATATTGATATTAGGTAGAGACATGATACAGTGGATGGAAGAAATCCTGCACCAGTTGATAGGTGGTTTATCCCATTATTTATAGGGGGTTCATCCAAGATAGTGCAGGATTTCTTCTATCCACAGTATGATTGAGCCGAAACTTGTTTCAAAGATGAGGCCAGAGAGCAGTTTGGGCTCATGTACTATGAAAGTGCCAAGACCATCATGAGCTACGAGACGGAGCTTGGTGAGCACTGCAAGACCCTTGCAGCCTTCATGGACATGGCGAGGAACCACGCCCTTGGTTCTTGGAGCCAGTGCCGTCCGGATTCGGATTTGAGCTGGCAGAAAACTTTGGCGCAGACATACATACAGAGGGAAAAATGCCCAGAAACGATCAGGTACTTCTATGACGATGCGGCTCTGCGAAAGACAATGTCAGAGTTTGTTGGGGGGCTTGGTGAAAAGCTTCTCGGGAGGCTCCGCGAGCCGGCTCACCGTGCATGTGTCCAGGTATTGCCTTCAATGCACATGCGTAGGCTTGTATTGGGGTCTGAATATGGGACCGTCATGCAGTGGCAGGAGTTCTTGAACAAGATTCGTCAGGAATGGAGCACACATGTCCATGGACCGTGGAAAGAGGATTTCATGGCTTCTCGAGTTGGCAGAAAGCGCAACCGCATCTTGAAGGGCATCGTGTATGGCAGGCAGGGCCAAATTGACGGTATGTTTAATTAGCTAATAAAATGCTCATGGAGGACAGCGGCGGTGCGCCAATCAGGATGACCATGCGTCAACACCAATTGGAATCTAATGATTAACAGAAACGAAAGTCTATTTGTGACAAATTCCGTGTTTTTCCCAAAAGCATCTCCGATGCGTTGGGTTCTCGTTTAGTGTTCCTTTGTCCGAGGGGAGCGATACGGAAGATGACGTTTGTACAGAGAAAGGGTTATTCAGGGCAATGGTTAGGATGATTGGTCGCGATGGTTAACCTTGTTAGCGCCAAGGAGTTACGACTACAGTACGAATTGGTTGGATTAGTTCTTAATAGAAATATAAGGGTTACAAAGGCACCGGAATATAAGGGTTAGGCATGGTCGTGATTGGATATTGTTGGTAACATCCTTATTAATTAATAAATAACTAGTATATATCACCATAGAGGTTGTATTATTGCACCATTGTTATTGGTTAAATCCCCTCTTTGATGTTTGGAACATGCCATAAGCCGACATTCCAAAACACCGGCTGCACCACGAGCACAGGATGGGTGCAAGGATTCAGTTGAGAAGTTTCAGCCACTGGGGTTGAACTTGGGCACGGCCATGGCTGCTGCGGCTGGATGTGCATCCCAATTATATAGGATCCGTGGTTTTTAGACTATACATTGCCGTACAAAACGCAAACATGATTGGTGATACATGTTTTTAGCTGATAACTGGAGTATAAACTGGTGCCCACTTACCAACTGGGATGCAGACCCCCAAGTAGCAGCCCCCAAAAAGTGGAGTTTGGCAAGATCCAATCCTATAGATAATTACATTCAGACTGTGTTTCTATTCTTTCGGGCTTAATACGGCTTCGCAACAAGGGATACAGTGTTTTTTTGTGTAATATTCAGCACGTACTACGAGAAAAAAAGCGTTTAACCGACCAAGATGGTGATATAGGTTATAAGCCATGGGTAGTTAAGCTACAATTTGAGTGGTAGATTGCTTAGTGGGCTAATTTTAGGTTCTACTGCTGACTTTTCTTTTTGGTTTAATTTGCCAAACATGTTTGTTTTCACGGTCTATTATTGACCAAATTTGCTTTGAGGGATCTACTGGGAAGTGTGTGTGCTTTCCTTTGTGGTACAATTAACCTCTACTGTGAGAAAAATCCAAGTTTTGGAAATGCAGCCGCCATGCTGTTTTCTGCTCAGGAAACTGGAAGAGCTTTGTGAGGACTGTCGTGTGCCCCACAGGGCAGATGTTTGTTGGTTTTGAAAGCGAGTGAACTGTAGCTTATGTACCATCCAGACCATCCATATATAAATCCATGAAACCATACTTAAGCTACTTATCAGCCAACTTCAGTACCTATGGGACACCACCAAAAAGGAAAACTATAGATTACCTACTGGATACCGTTATTCTTGGAATACGAGAATGTTGAGATGGAACCCACCGCTCCTAGATAATGTTCATGATCCCCCATCCCCCCATTGCACGATTCACAAACCATTACTGTACCCTTTTTGGCAACTCACATAGCTACGGAAAATCTATTGCCATTTTCCATAGCTATGTTCCTTTACCACAAGGAACTATGTGTTAATTCATTACCCTCTGGTAATTTAACAGTTTGCTATTGAAAATGGCCATAGAAATAGTGGAGTTTCCCACTAAACATGGTGATTTTCCATCGTTTTTTGTAGGTTTACCATGCCGGGTAAGTAGCCACCAAGACAAAACACGCTAGGAGCTCGGGGTCAAGACACAGCCCAGCTTCGTTGGAAAGGCGGGCGGCGGGATGCAATCCATCCGGGGCCAGTGGTTGTAGTGATTGTCGTGGTGAGTAAGACATGGTCAGAAATTAGTTCAATGGGAATTCCAGGATCCTAAAATGGCCCTTATATAGGCCTTATATATGGTAGGTACCTCCATTTTAGGATCCTGGAATTCCCATTGATCAGTGGTGAACACACCTCCAATAACTATGGTTTATAGGTGATATATCTATAGTTAATGGGATTATAAACCAACACACATCACTGGGGGGGCACCACATCGTGGTGAGAAATCAGGGTATGAACTTGGAAATAGCTGGACAAGCATTGCGATCAATTGGACAATTATTCAATACTTGAAACAGGCTATCGATTCTGGTTGGTGTTTTGGAACATTTTTTATTTTTCCATATATTGGGAATAATCATCCCAACTGACTTTCATATTTTTCACAGGGGTTGAAACCACCAATCAGAGGCTATCGATTGCATTTGGTGAATTGATTCGGGCATATTTTAATGTAAACTCACAACGATCTCGCTATAGATTCAGATTAGCAAAGGCAACCACCATTCAGATGGGCTTAGAGACTAGATTGGAAACCCCCATGAAAGGACCCAAACATATGAGTTTAATCTTTATCCTATGGTTCCTTGGGGTTTAAAGAAGTATTTGGGACAGGCACCAAAGTACGCCACTGAGCTAGCTAAGATGGGACGCAACAGCCGTGCCATTTTAGGGCCCGGATTTACGCATCTCGATAGCTTTCTGACGGTGACCAGCACCGTCAGTGGGTCAAAATCCAGGACACCCCGTAACTCCTTACAGCTCCAAACACTTTCTGAGATTGTATTTGGAGTGGTTTTTTGGGGTCTAAACACCTTGTCAGAGGGTATTTGGAGCACTAGGGACTATACTATACATCTGGTTATGTAAAATAGTAGAATCCATTATAGTATATATATATATACATACATATATACATATATACACGTCATATGAGGGTTTCTTAAAATGGGGGATCCCCAAACCATGGCTTTCAATCCTCAAAAAAACTCCATAAATCCAATGCCTTGGCTGATTTCTGGCACCCCCATCCAGACGCTGATGAGTGCGATGGAAACCCACAGGTCTTGATCGTGCCGCTGCTTTCTTGGTACCATGCCAGTCGGAGGACCCGGTGCGAGGGCACCCAAGGGGTTACCATGGGTTCCCTGGAGGTTCACTGCCAATTTTGCTGGTGAAATCATGTTTTTGTTTCTAAGCTTAAACCTTAAACATCCTGAAACCATGGTTTTTTGATTGGCTAGCCTTCATGTTTTTTTGCTGAACCCAAGCTATGAGGAGTTTGGCGTAAATACATTCAAATATCTTATTTCTGGTCGGTTCAACTCCCATTTTGTTCAGTTCTAACCTCCTATTTTTACCATGGACAAATGTTGCCGAGGCTTCGACAAAGAACCCGAGATCTTGGATGAGACCCTGCCGCCTGTTGAGAAGCCACTCGTTTTTTTTTTTTAAACACAGCTTTGAGAGGGGTCTACGGAGTGATGCCCCCTACTTAGCTAAGTTAGTACCAGCATCAAGAGTAGGTTAAGTAGTGTTAAGTATATAGTATATATAATCTAGTTCATGATTCTTGATCATGCAAGCCAGTGCAAACTTGGAAATTCACTTGGTATATTCGTGATATGAATCGCCCACGTGGTTTGGGGATCATGTTCCGCTGCCGCTCAGGATGACAGCTTTGTATCACATCTTCGTTTTCTTTTCAACTTTCATTCCTCCAAACATGCGGTTTTCCGTGGATTTTCCCCCCAAGAGTGACATCCAAACTTCAAATCACCATCTTCTCTGGCACCCAAACTTGGGTCAACCAGGATGATGTCCGACTTCATGCTGTGTGCCTTGAATATCTTGAGGGGCTGTGCAGCTGGAAATCACAGCATGGACACCACCTGGTTTTAATGGTTTTAATGGTGATTAATAGGGTTTTAATGGTTCAAAATGTGGTTTAACATAGTTTAATGGTGATTAATGGTGAGTAATCATGGTGATTAATGATAAATTAACTTGTTGGTGGTTTGGAACATGACTTTTATGACGTTCCATAGATTGGGAATAATACTCCCAATCTGACTTTCATATTTTTCAAAGGGGTAGGTCAACCACCAACCAGTCATCATATCCCATTTTGTTTTATTATTTTTTTGGACGCCCCTAATAGCTATTCTCCCATTAAATCACGTCTTTTTGTCGCGGTGGACATGTGTGGATGCATTTGTGACCCTCCCCACTATCCAGTTCTTTTTCCAGCGCCTCCGCCCCCTTCTTAATCCTGGAAGCGGGAGTTTGGAGTTTGATGGAGTTTGACAAATTATGCTCCAGTGGCAGCCAATTCATGGTTACCCTCTGGTAAACAAACATAGCTACTGAAAATTGTGATTTTTAATGGATTTACCCATTGAAAATTGTGATTTTCCATAGTTATGTTAGTTTACCAGAGGGTATCTCATCATATCCCCATTTTTTGGACACCCCTAATAGCTATTCTCCCATTAAATCACTATTAAATGTTTTTTTTGTTATTTCACTCCCATTCAACGTCCATTGAATCCCAGCCCCACATCACCTATAAATCAATCGTTCAATCCCATGGACCCAGCCCGACAGTTCTGGCTCACCTATAAATTGGCCTATCTCATGATTTAAAACAACTACCCGGCCTGGTAAATAAACAGTTTGACCCTGATAATCACAAATTTTTAATGGAAACTAATCTTCCAACCCCGATGACTGCCAGGGTCTATGTTATTTTTCCAGAGGGTAGTTGCCGGAGTTATAGCATTTGATCCCATTTAAGGCCCATTTAAGGCCCCGACTATAGGGCCAGAACTGCAAGAATCGAGGGGACACTAGAGCTTATTACTTAGTTAGATGGAGTCTTCTCTTCCCAAGTTCAAATCTACAGTTATGGATGAACTAACTCTTATAACTAATATAGTTGGTTATGTTATATCATGAAATAATCCCGTTAACTATCATTAACCATATATTAACCATATATTAGCCATATATTAGCCATATATTTTCATGACATAATCCATAGCCATAACTGTTAGGGTCCGGCCATAGCATAACTGTAGGGTCCGGGGCCTGAGGAAATGACCGAGGCAAATGGCCTACAGGCCTCACAGCTTTGGAGGAGAGCGACTCCATCGCTCGACACTTCGATGACCTCAACGAGGGGCGGGAGGTGCTGCGGTGCGGCGCGGCCTGTGGGCGATGGCAGATCATGGGATGTTACTATGAAGAAACACTGGTTTGATAGGTCAACTTTCTTGGGTTTGCTATAACTATACATACATACATACATACATACGTACAAGTCTTCACTCATTTTTTCTGGCCCTTTATTTTTTGGGCCTGCCTCCCCGGCGGGCCCACCCTACAATTTGGTTCATTTTTGGACTTTCTTCACAAACGGGTCTGTTTCATTAGTCCTGCTTCAGAAAAATACCCACTATGTTTGGTTTACATGTTGATGCAGGATTCTGTCCCTTTTTCTTCGGGGGGGGACCCCCAAAACCAAATATAACCAGCGCACCCGGTCATGTCCTTTTACACTTCCATTGCTCCCTTCCGTTTTGGGCAGGTACGGCTTGGCGAGCCGGGGCCGGAGCAATCCCTTTTTGAAGCCCGGTTCTCGGGTGGAGAACGTGGATGTTCTGGCCTGAGAATTCGCTGGGGGACCACACCCCCGAGATATCCAAGGACTGAGCCCAAGTATCTCTACCAGAGGTGGTGGGGAGAACAGGCGTGCTGGAAGAAAAGAGAAGCCCAAGTACCTTGGACAGGGATGGCGGGGAGAACCGGCACACAGCACAACGGGTATCTGAGTTTTTAGGTGCTGGCCGTTCGGCAAAGCGTGAGTCCTGAGGCTAGGATACCCACTGCCTGAGTGCATGCGAAGCAGTTGGGCATCCGTTATGCCGGAACCCTGCATGAGTGGCAGTGACTCGGGCCCCTCCCGTGGTCGTTGGCAAGTGCCCTCCGGTGATGCCCCATATACTGATACGGATACCACACAAGGCGGGTCACCGCAGAGAAGACCGCTCTTCTCCTCGGCGGTCCACATAGGGACGTCTTTGTGGCAGTAAGGCCTCGGTTAATCTTGGTCGACTGAGCGCCGATCTCAGCTTGTGGCCCTGACAGGGAGTAGCTGCGGCAAGCTCACCAAGGAACCCACAAGTTGATGAGACGCCGAACCGTCCAATGCATCCTGAGAAGGTTCTTCCGTTGTTCTGTTTGCTTCGGCAGCAGAGAAGGATGAACCGGAGGATATCTTGAGCAGACGGTGATCCCTGAAGTGGACCTTTGTCTTCGGACGTCGAGCGGGGAGCGGCAACCTGTTGGGGGAACTACATTTTAGAGGCCGGACGGGATGCCGAGTCGAATTGTTATCTAAATCTAAAGGTTGAAGGGAAAATTTTGCATGATTGACGGCGCACTTTCAAACGACAATCGTCACATGTGATGTTGTATGTTAACCTGTTTCCCCTGGTGGTGCAGATCGTTTCTTTGCCCGTTGTTTCCGCACGTTTCTGCTAGGTGGTGGGAATGCTGCACCGTCTGGACGAAGGCCGAGAGCTAGGCCATTCCCGCAGTGATGAGAGGGGTACATGGTAAGCCACGTAACATAAGATGTCGGTGTTGGATGAAGCACCTTTATTGTCAA
>Ga0126342_10008360_pt1 | contig 18537 bp, 16 predicted proteins | sample Cyp1metagenome_FD_92528 | JGI IMG/M metagenome (GOLD analysis project Ga0126342, IMG submission 92528) | Coral microbial communities from Lord Howe Island, Old Settlement Bay, Australia - Cyphastrea 1 metagenome | ecosystem: Host-associated > Invertebrates > Cnidaria > Coral ...
GAGCCCACTGAAGGGCGAGTCCGCTGGGCTTGAGACAAGCGATGCCAAAGGTACACTTCTCGATTTGTGCACAGGATGCATTGACCAAGAGCAAGATGTGATCTCTCAGCTTTCATTTCAGCACCCCCAGCCTCTTGGAATTCAATCCCATCAACTTCCCCATCAACTTGGAATACTTGCAACTTGGAACCCTGAAGGCTTCGCTGAGTCATTGAATTGGCTTCCAATATCTTCCAATTGGTCGTTTCACTGAGTTCTGAACATGTTCCATCATCCATCCCATCCCTCTTAAAATCCGCTAAGTACATCGAATTGCTTCCAAACTAAGTCACATTAATCTCAATTCACCAGCAACCCCCGAAAAAAAAACATCGCCATGGCTGGCTCACGACGGCGCCAAGGAGCCAGGGCCGCGGAAACGGATGTTTCCCCTGCCGGCTGAGGCGAGCCCTTCAGGCCGGGATGATGGGATCCCATCATATCTCATCCCCAGCATCAGAAGCAGGATTCCTAATGATATTAATGATGGATGACATGTTAATGATATTAATTAATATATATTATATTAATGATATTAATGATATTAATGATGTTAATGATGTTAATGATGTTAATGATGTTAATGATGGATGACCATACCCCACACCCAACGTTTTGACATTTTTTGACTGTGGCAAAGGTGGGCATAGGAATTTGACCCCTGAAGCCGGTTTGAAAATGTTCAGGGTGCCAATTGACCGGAAGATCTTAAGATCTTAAAGAGGATGCACGTGCGGCATTGATTTTGCCTTTCTTTCCCACCTTGAGGCAATGCAGTTGAAGAGCCACCAGCTGAATTGAAGGAAGAGGCTCCGGCAGAGGCAGAGGTGCGGTGATGAATTTGGTGGGTAAGCATCAGAAATTGGTTGGATCAGACTGACAGCTTACGCAAGATATCTCAACGTTTCAGTGATGCACTGCTTGGTAGATGGATTGACTTGATCTGCTCCAAGTATCGCAGCAACATCACCTTGCACTTCACATATCTTATAATGTAAGATATATCATATATTAGTCTTTTAATCTAGCATCAAAAATAACATTTGTATAATTACGGAGTATAATCCAAAAAAAAACGTTTAAGATCATACAATACATACATAATACATAATCTGTCTATCATAATATATGTGACGGCCATATTTTTTTTTGATACCTCCTTCATTCTCATCTGCTTTCCGCCAGGCCAATGCTCTGGATGTGTTCATGGAAAGCATCGAAGCCAAAGCCGCGGAGCCCAACGAGGACCTCTCCAAAAAGGCCTGAATTCTGGTCATTTGAAGCCAATGGGGCCAATCATCAAGGCTAAACAAAGGGCGTAGATTTCAGCACCAGGGGCTTAACCAAACATAACCAAACCATAACCAAACCATATTTATTGACCAAGAATCTTAAGTATTACCAATCTATAGGGAAATCACCACTGAGAAATGGGGTCGCCAGGCAATGCCGTCCTGGGAAGACATGCCGACGCTTGGATGGAGAGCTTTTAGATCCAATGAGCCACTGATTTGTTTTTCTGGGTTTGCTTAAGGTTACCCCCTGGTAAACTAACATAGCTATTGAAAATGGCCATTTATAGTGGATTTACCCATGAAAAATGGTGATTTTTCATAGTTATGTTAAATTACCAGAGGGTATTATGATTGATTATGCATGTTCAAAATGGGAAACCCTACCTGGCCGGAGCATCTACAGAGAGAATGTGTTGATGAATTTGTTCAATGTTAGGGCCCCATCAAGCAAATAACAATCCAAGTGTTGCTTCTTCCCAGTCGCAGGCCCAAGAAAAGATAATCCCACCGGGTGGAGCACTAGTACAAATCTCATTGCGCAGTTGTAGGAGATATATCCAAAACTCATAGCCTTGACATCCCTTGCCCTTGAGGGCTGATGATCCAGTCGCCTCCTATTGCGAGCTTTGTGATCAAAACGCCGCGAAAGGCGATGAGAACGGAGAGGATGCCTTGCTTTGCTGAAGATGTTGTTCTATGTTTTTCATTTTTCCCCCAATGGGAACAGAATCATTGAACCGGGGAACATTTCTGGCCCCCGGGCGCAAATCCAAGGATGACGATGAGGAGAATATGGACCGGCGAAGAAAACCCATCGAACCCTTGCCTCGGGTGAATCATGACGAAATTGACTATCCAGAAGTGGAGTTTGGATTCTACAAGCCTCACCCAGAGCATCCTGGCAGATGTTCACTGACATAGCGCGAGAATGCGATAGGTGGTTTTTGTTTTATGTTGTTTTAATGTTGTTTTGAGTTTGGTGACTTGGTCACATCCCCATTTTGACTTTGAGCCAGGTTAAACAGATGAGCCAGATGGGCGAAGGGTGGGTATGTCGGTCTATGCAAAGTGGGAAAGTAGCCCGGAAAACATTTGACCATCATTTGACCCATAGACCATCCAACCCAGTATCCCCAAAAAAACAATTTTCTCATATTTTCTCTTGTGGTTGATTATGTTTGATGGTTGAGTTTGTGCAAACCTTTTGATGTGGTAGTTTAACTGCTTGTTTTGTTGCATCTTCTTGCCATAAAACGCTGGAATATGATGCATGGATAATACTGATAACTATCGACTAGCAGATAAACAACACATATATTACTATGACTATATTATATATATACACACATATATTTATATATACACATACATGATAGCGAATAATGTTTTTCAGCAGGGTCTCCAAGCCATTTGTTGCCTCGCTGTCTTGCTGTCACAGGATCGATTTGTTGACAGAGGAGGAGGTGGCGACGTTGCGCAAGGAGCTGCGAGTGACAGCGACGGGTTCCAACTGCCCGCGGCCAGTGGTGTCCTTCGCACACCTTCGGCTGCCGAAGGAATCTCCACCCCATCTGGCCGTTGGGTTGGGTTGACCAAATGGGGCAGGGCCTGGGTATAATGGGGATTTTAAGGCCCAAAAGTTGTGATGTAAGCCCTGCAACCATGGTCTCACGCACTTAATTATTATATAGTGCTGAAGGAAAAACTGCTCCATTTGGATCCATTTGGATGGCTGGAAGCCTGTATTTTGATGAAATTTGGCTGTTGGTAAGCGGAACATGGTCCCAGAAAATAGTTTTGGGCCAGGAGTGTTGAATGACCATATCCATGAAACATGATGGAGCATAGAATCTTAATGCAGGGAACAGATGAATATCCCACGACTCCGGGACTTCAAAGATCATCTGAAGAAATGGCTATTTTGCCGGGTTAGATGGAGTTACCCCTGCGAAAAACAAAGGTGGACCCCCAAAAATGGCCATTTGTAAAGGCATTCTTGGATACTTTTGGGGGTTCCAGTTCCAAAGGTATTCAGTTTGTCACGGTGGGTTACTTAATACATGTTATATACATGTTAATACCTACTTGTATGCCTTTTGGGGTATGATTGCTAAAGATGTTTAATAGCAAATCATCTTCTAAAGGAAAACATGATGGCTTTAGATTGTGTATTGGAGCAGAACATCCTGGATCATTGCATTGTTTGCCAGGCGGCTTCAAGAATGTATATATGTCACATATATAGTTTATATAATTATAATTATATATATATATCTATACACATTATACACACCTTCAGATACTCCAACCCCCCAAACAGGCAAAAGGTCCAGTAAGTCACCATAGAAGTATATGACTCCATACTTCAACTGCTACTGAAAGTAAAATGGGTCATTCCAAAAGCTGGAGACTTTGCAAACTTTGCACGTGCCATCATCCGCTGGCGCAGGAGCTCTTAGAAGGGATCCGAAAACATGGCTATTCCAAGCCTACGCCCATCCAAGCGCAAGCATGTCCCGCCGGCCTCAGTGGTCGTGATGTCATTGGCGTGGCGGAGACGGGATCCGGCAAGACGGTGGCCTACCTGCTGCCGAGCCGTGGTGATGGTGGATTTGTTTTATGATTTTTTGCAGCTTATGAAGATGGATAAGATGGGGTGTGATGTGTTTATGAAGTTTATGATGTGTCTATAAGCATCATTCATAATAATTTGATATGGGAGTTATTTGCCATGGTTGTATAATGTTGTATCCATCCTGCAAGCTCAAGTATTAATAGACGGTGCAGATGCCAGCAGCAGTCAACTGTGACTCAACTATGCCGTTGGTTGCTCTTGGTGCTTTGACCATTCATTCGTACCGGTTTCTCGCTTCCTAGCACAGCTAGGGCAGGGTGACCTGACCGTATATGTACATGGTTTCCGAGCCAACTGTCATAAGAATGACTACACCTGGGGAACAGATGAATTGATGAGAAGTCCTTACCCCCAAGCTTAAGGATGTTGGTTCATTGCGCGGCACAGCCAGAGCTGAAGAAAGATGAGGGGCCAATTGGTTTGACCCTTTGTCCGACGCGAATCTTGGTGCAGCACCTGGGGGTAGTCTCGAGTTGACTTCGGGTGTTTCTGCCACAATGGGCTTGCTGGAGCGATTTTTGTAGAAGAAACTGGACGGTAGAGAGATATCTAGCATTGGAACCAGCTACTGTATGCATGTATACTGTATACGGCTACCTACCTATCTATATTAGCACTGTATATTACTGTATATATGTACGTATAATATATATATATATATATATGTGTGTGTGTGTGTGCGTATAATCAGGCCTACCAAGTTTCGCAAAAATCACTACTACATGCTGGCCGTTGTTTTCATGATCTTCCGTGTCAGGAGAGCTGGCGGTGCAGATTGAGAAAGAGGTCTACAAATTCAACAAGTTGCTGGGACTCAGAAGCACCACCTTTGCCGGAGGACTTTCCAAGTACCAGCAGTTTCGCACCATCAAAGGCGGGAGAACCCCCATGCTTTCCAAAATCACTTGGATGGGCCGAAAGTACTTGGGATTTTCTACCATTTTCTACCATTTTCTACCATGTGTCTACCTTTCGTGGGGGAAGGATGGGAAAATAAATACAGCAAGCTTGAAGCCCTATCCTCCGTTTCTGGCATTCCTGTTATTCAACAAGCCTTCAATGCAGCCAACCGAACCCCCGACCATTTCTCCACCAGCTGGGCCCCTTCAGCTATAAATTGGCCGAAAAACAATCCGACTAGACAAACTGACCAGATATGATCAGTATTTGGAAGTAACCCCCCTTAGTAATCAACCAGGCTTTAGAAATGCAGGGTTGACATTATATAATTCGTAGTCCATGACACAGTTCTCATCATATCCTATATCCCATGATGTGTACTTGATATGCCATCAAAAGTGCTATCATACCCATGTGGACCCCAGAAATAGCTACAGGCCAAAGTTCAGACATACCGACCCCAAAAACAGTGTCGCAGAATCAGGAACGTTGCGAGTTATGGGACATCGGGGAGTCGGGGTATGAACTTCCGGGATATAATATACAGTATTCAACAATTTCTGAGATAAAGCAATCATAAACCATCCATATTTGGATGGTTTAAACATGTTTATAAACATGGTAACATTGGGGGATGGTGGATCCTATTGCTTTACCCACATTTTTTTAATGAACAATTCATGATCCGGGCAGGTGGCAGTGAGATCGTCATTGCCACCCCCGGACGCCTCATTGACATCGTGAAGATGAAGGGCTGCAACCTACAACGCACAACCTTTGTGGTCCTGGATGAAGCGGACCGGATGCTGCAGATGGGTTTTGAGGAGTGCTGGAGACCTGGTGGATTTCACCCAGCGCATTGATGGTGTGAAACTTGATTTATAGGAAAGAACCGCTTCAGAACTGATAGATACATTAAATTACATGAAATTTCATTACAGTACATTACATACATGCATATACATAACACAAATACATATACATACATATATAACTGCGAGTATTTAAGATCTGGTGGATATATCTGGGATTATTGAGATACGATACAACCGACAGAATATCGGGATATATATAATAGGAATCTAATGGAATACATGGTACAATATGATGGCATGTCATCAGGATGCATTTTAACAAACGTTGCGACGTCACTAGAAGATCATTAGAAGGGGTAACTATGCTCAAACGCCCTGATTTCAGCTTGGTGAATGATTCATCCAGGTTGGCGAGCGTTTTTCCTGGACAGGACCAGATTCGCTCGATTCTGCAGAACATCCGGCCCAAGCGGCAGGTTGCTGTGATTTCATTGGTTTCATGGAGATCAAACTACAAAATCATGGTGGATGAAAAATGAGGAAAAATGTTGTGAATCAAGAGAAACATACACGGCGGAATATACGGGCACCTTCAAGAGAACAGATCTGTTGATTGGCAGAATAGATTCGTCATGATTGGTCTTGCTAAACCCCTTGAAACCCCTTTGAATCAAGCTATGTTTCTGTTATTGTCCCAGATCTCCAGGGTATGGCCCTATGTTAGTGATATTTAGTGATTTTGTCTCAAGCTTGCTGGTCAAATCCCCTAAGGTACTGATGCAATGCTCTTTCATGACATTCACCAGTTAAATCCCATCAATTCCCAGTAAATCAGTTTAAATCCCCACTGAAATCTCCGCAAAGAATCTAGAATCCCATAAAACCTCCATTAAAATTCTAGAATTCCCATTTTAAACCTCCATTAAATCCTCATGGTTTCAGAAGCGGCGCCGAAAAATTCATCAGGCCCTGCTCTTCAGTGCCACCATGCCTCCGCGCATCGAGCGCCTGGCGGCAGATTTCCTGGATCAAGCCGTGCGCATCACGGCACCTGGGATGGGAACATGGCTGGGAAGGTGGCGAGTTTTTTTTACTGTAATTATTTCCCATCTATTATTGATCTATCCCAGGTGGATCTATCTATTTATTGTACTATAATAAATTTCCAAATTGATCTATCTATTTATTGTACTGTATTAATGTGTCTATTTCTTGATGTCCATTTTAATCTATTTGTTTGTCTATCTATCTATTTGTCTACTTATCTATCGATCTGTCTCTACCCATTTCTTCTCACAATGCTCGACCCTTGTCAGGTTGGCATCATGTTTGTCAATGGAAAGGGTGCGATGTTGACCCCAAATTAATCACCTCCTGGGCTGTTCAATTGGAGGTACCATTTGAGTAGCACATTAAATCTAATCTTTCAGGATAATGGTTCCTGTTTGTGTTCTTAGTATCATTATTGTATATTATTGTTATTATTATCCATCTCTGACTTTCATTTATTGGAAATCTGAGTCACTCTCGACTCCCGACATATGTGGACATGTCGTAACATATTATCAGAGTGGCTGCCCATGAGTGTCCCCTCAATGACCTTTAGATTGTAGATGTTTTTTTTTTCAAGGGGGGTGAACCACCAACTATACAGGGTGAACCTCACAGCGTGGAGACCAAGGTGGGCACGGCTGGTCAAGCTGCCACCAGCGTCAGGCAACATGACTCTTGGCCAATTTGGCCGCCGTTGTCGCTGGCCGGGCCTCGCTAGCTCCGGCCAGCAGAGATGCGGAGAATGGCAGAGATCTAATTTGATACCCTCTGGTAATTTAACATAGCTATTGAAAATGACCATTTATAGTGAGTTTTCCCATTAAAAATGGTGATTTTCCATAGTTATGTTAGTTTACCAGAGGGTATTGTCTATAAAGTTTGTGTCAATGTGTCAATTTGACATCTGATTTCGGTGATTTTTGACCATCCTAAGCCTCAATAATCCTCAATTGGGGCTTGACTCCCCAATCGGTAGATTTGTTTTTTGATTATTGGGTTTACCACAGGTAATTCAACATAGTTTTTGAACATGGCCCATCTAGTTCGATGATTCACTAAAAAATGATAGTGTTTTTGTTATTTCACTACCCATTAAACCTAGTTTCCATAACTCCTGTTAAATAAGCGGTGGAGCTGAGGTGGAAGTCTTTGAAAACGAGGCAGAGAAGTTTCCATGGTTGCGAGCCCGCATTGATAGTATCTTGGCATATTTTGGCATATATATATATGCATAATTATATATATAAATATTATATGTATGTATGATTGTATATATATAAGATATATATATATATATTATAAGATATATTATATATATATACTATGTATATATGTATGTATATACGTATATTATGGAAACATGGATCTGGGTGAATCATAATGACCCCACTGTGACGTCATTGGAATGATATGGAATGATGGTTATTAAGGGGAATCATCCGCAAATGGCCTTATTTAAATTTCCACGCTTAGATTGAATGGTTGATGGATAGACGGTGATGTTAAGATGGATGATGATATGGTGTTGACCGCCGCTTTATGTTGCCTCTACTAGTATTAAAAAACAAGGTCATAACATCATAGGTATGCATATATGGTTCCCTCAGAGTCCCTTGCGATGGCGAAGGAACACTTGCGACCTTTTGATGGAGCCTTACGAGTGGATCGAGTGAATCCAGTGAATGGCTGGTTTGATATGCTGCATTCGGATGGAAACTCAAGAATCATTTGAAACCACCAAGCAGATTTCCATAGTTCATCAATGTTGGAGGGTTTCATTTTAATGTGAATCATCCATTCAATGCAAGCACCACTGCCTAGGTATGCTCGCGAGAGGCCAAGTGGTGATTTTTGCCAAGTCCAAACAGGCAGCACAGGAGAGCGGATAAGCCAGTGGGGATGGATCAGCATGAAGCACCGACACATGATAGAAGGGGACTATCCATACATACATATATATATATATGATTATATAAGTATATAATATATATATATATACATAATTACATATAAATATAAGTATATATACATATATAATCTTAATATATATATATATGTGTGTGTGTGCATGCAGGGAGTAACTCCCAAGAAGATAGAACAGGATTTTGATCTCTATCTTGGTGGGATTTTAGCTATCATGATGCCAGGGCTGTGACGTGGACCCACACCACTTCTATATCGTTTCAGAGTGATTGATTTAGAAATCCCCCAACTTGAACGTGATAAACAGCGATCCCCTTCGCTTTTGAGATTTTTTGGTAATTGACTTTTGTACCTGATTTGTGTGGATCACTACATTATGTGTGTATTCATATATGTATATATAATTCTTAATTCTCTGATATTATATATTTTATATATGGTACAGTAGCATCAGTTTTCAGTGCTAAGACCTTCACCAACTTGAAACACTAGCGCAGCAGGAGCTTCAACAGCACTTCGCAGATGTACAGAGAGATGCCGCGGTGCTGCATGGAGATCTGGAGCAAGATGAACGGATGCGCGTCATCGATGGCTTCCGCAAGCTGCGGCAGAGCCTTGAGCGGGGATTTTTTTTCGATGTCGGATCCCCTGGTCATGGTAGTTCTGGGAGGGGTTAAACCATGGTTTAACCAGTTTAAGCTGGTTTTAGTGGAATATTAAGGTGGAGAAGTGCGCTCAATGGATTTTAATCTTGTTTTGTTTAAAATATTGACGGGTTGAATCGATAAGAGGGATTTGATTTAATATTTAATGCCCAATAAGGGACCCAAAACAGAATTAGATCCAATACAAGGGGAAGGGATTTAAAGGGTTCAAGAATCGATTATCATCATGCAGATCTGGATCATCCCACTTCGTGCTGGACATTCTGGAAACCAAGAATTGCTGGCCTCGGGCGTTGCACCAGGGGGCAACACACTGTTCTCACAGTGGATGCTGACCCTTTTTGGAAATTTGGTATATTCGTAATTATTCGTATAGCCGTATAGCCGACAAAGATGGGACTGCTTGGATAATTCGATGACCATCCCACTTCACACATCTTCACACCATTTCACACCTTCACCTTCCGCTGATGCCATAAGCAGCGCTCGTAGCCGCGGGACGCCCTGGGCAGGAATTTGCTGATCGCAACAGATGTGGCAGCCAGAGGCTTGGACATTACCACCATTGGGACAGTGGTGTCATTCGATGTGGCCCGTGACATCGAGACCCATACCCACCGCAGCTTGGATCAACGGCGGGCGCCACTTAGTACTGTAAATGGGTGAGAAAAAAAAACAAGTTATGCAATATCTCCACTTACACACACAGAGATATATATATATAAAAACACCGAATTCACCAAGTTGCATCAACATAATAGCTATCAGAAATCAGCCATTAATCCCATGAAATCCCAATTTTTCTTGGTTAAACCGCCATTTTCCCATGGTTATCCCATGGTTTTCCCATGGTTTTCCGCTGGATCCGGCCCAGATTCTTTCAGGTGTGGGCCGCACGGGCCGCGCCGGTGCCACAGGAGAGGCCTTCACCTTGGTCAGCAAGGAGGCGCAATCCATATCGGATTTGTACATCATCAGATGATACCCTCTGGTAAATTAATGGAAATCACTAATAGACTTGTAATTAATAATGGGTAAATCTATATATATAATCCATATCTCGTAAATTAACAGTTGGACCCTGAAAATCACGAATATTTAATGGAAACTCGTCTTCCAACCCCGACAAATGGCAGGGTCTATGTTAATTTACTGAAGAGGGTAATATGTACCATGCCATCTGTAATCAATCATAGACCATAATCAATCATAGACATATCCTATATATATAATTATATAATGCATGGATTATATAATTGAACATCAGTGAGTTGCATGCTCAGACATATCGTAAATTATATAAATGAAAATCAGTGAGTGAGATGTTATCATTTGATAGTGGTCTCATCCGATGTTTATTGGGGTTATAATGATTGTAATGGTGGCATTATAGTGGTTTAATGTGATTTTACCGTTAACCTAACTTACCAATCCGTTCCCTCTAATATTCCACCCTTGTAAACCATGGTGGATGTAGGGAATAAAAAATACACATATTTGGAACCATAGAACAAGTTGTTTGACTTCACGGGGATGTTGCTGATCATATGGATGAATTCCCGAAGGGCCCTCCCAGTTCATGAGGGCTGCAAAGATGGAAAATGGTCCCCTAAAAATGGTCTGCCATTGACATCCATTTAGAGATTCATTGGAAGGATTGGACCTCCGATTGCCGGAATTGTAAACTAAGTTTGTTGTTGCAAGTCTTAAAACATGTGTTTTACTATTTTTGCCCCTTGACCCTTTGTATGATCATGCCATTTGGGCTTGTGTCGAGAAAGACCACTTGGGTCTCTAGGGTAATTGGGTAATTCCTTGATGACTTGGTTCACTGTACCAGATACGATTCCGACGGCCGCCATCTTGCAGGCGAAGAAAGGGAAGGGAGAAGCCAATCCACGACGAATGGCAGCACTCCTGGTTGAACATTTGGAGGAGATTAGGGAGGTAGGGCAGGTTTCGTCCTATTTTCGTTAGTGACATCCTCATGTCATGTGTTTTGGAGATATACTGTATATCCAGGTTATATATAGCTTCAATGCTGAGATATACTTGTGTCAAATCTATATGCTGAAAGTTCATGTGATCATTTCACTGTATTTAGAGTGTTGTTTCACAGACTTAGTGGATGGCTGTACTTGTGGGATATTGTTCCCCGAGTGGCAGATGCTTCTAACGGAGTAGCCTGCAGGACGTCAGGCAGACCGCCAGCAACAAACTCCTGTCTCTGGCACCTTGGCTGCACCAGGAATCACGCAGAGCGTCACCCAACACATGACCCATCATTAACCCATGCTCAGTAAATCTCATAAATCTCATTATCAACCCCGTTGTTAACATGACTATTTATTACTATAACCAAATTATTAACCATTATCAACCCATAAATGCCGTTGCAGTGAAGGGATTGGGCCACCTTTAGGCAATGGAATTCCACCCCTTCAAAGCAGCTCGCGCCGCTGGCTTGCGCCTGGACGACTCGTCGAAGGGCGGAGCCAAGGGCGCTGGGAAGGGCAAGGGCTCGGCTGAGGAGCGGGAGCGGTCCAGGTCGCGCAACTGAGGACTGGAAAAAGATGGGGCGGGCCTCAATGGCTGGACGGCTGAACTCGGCGGATTTTTGAACCCAAGAGGGACTGGAATGCTTAGGTGCTGAGGTCGGTTTTTGGTGGAGCCAGGGTGTCAAGATGTCAGGGAAGGGTGTTTGCAAGCCATTGGGGCGTTGTTCATCACATGAGCAAGTGGAAAAATGGGAGAACCTCCTCCACGCATGCTACCTCGCTGTAGGTACCTGGTTCGAGACAGTCGAGTCGTGCTGTGTAGATCAACAAGGTCAGAGCAAGTGGTCCTGCTTAGATGCTGTAGGAGCCCACACCAGCTGCATAATTTACACCTCAGCGCATCGTTGACATCTTTTGCTTGGGAAACGCGCCATGGGCTTGGAACCGCCGCCATGCGTCATCTTCGCGCTGTTTTGTCTGTTGGTTCCCATCTTTATGGCCTACAATGGCGCCTCAGAAGCATCGCAGGTGGAGTAAACATGTCCCTGGGATCATCGTGGGCAAGTAAACACAATGAATAAGTCAACTGCCACATTCCAGGAGGCATCCCATGGATGATTTGGTTCAGGAGATGGTGAACCATTTGATCATTTGGGAAGTGGGTCTGCCAAGCCTGGACGGTGCCAGTGGTATCTCCTAGGCGGCGCCACGGCAGCGACTGTGGACACTATTCAGCATGAGGAGAAATGGAGTCCGGCAGGGATTGGGCAGCTCGGCTGTCCGATGCGTTCGGCGGGGCACGGGAGACGAGAGTTGGGACTGAACTGATGAACATGTATCAATTTATCTTAATTTATTTATAATTGATAGGAATTACCCCCTCAGACAAGAATGGTCTACACTAAGCATGGATAAAACATGCGCCACAGGCGCGTTGTGGCAGGTGGTCATGAATTTCATGCATATTTGCCAACCTCTCATCATTCAGCATGGACGGCGTCCAAGTTCCAGGTTGCTGGGATCCATGGACAAGATAGGAATGACGATGGCAGCTGCCTTCTGGGGATGCTTGGAAGCAGGTTGCGGCCGCAGGCCGCAGGCCGCTGGCGTTGATTAGCGAGTTTGCACCAAGGATATATGCTGCAGCGATATAGCTCCAAGCTTCTGCTCTGCATAGGTCAGATCTGGATTTGGTGGCCTGTCAGCTGGGGAAGTAACAAGACTCCCAAGTAATTATTTAAAGCCCAAAATGGAACTGCAGGTGTACCAGCCAGCGCAATGTTCTGTCAAACTGATATATATATATATATATATTTATATTTATATTTATATTATATATAGTAATTATAATAGTAATAATAATGATAGTAAGTAATAGCTGTAATTATGAAACTATGCAAATAAATAAAATAAGTACGTAAGTAAACAAATAAATTGATCACAAGGGTTGAGACATCAGTGGTCCTTCCAAGCTTTTAATTGCTTCTTAGGTCAGCATAGGTTTGCCCCAAAATGGCCCGAAAATTGACAAGGTCAAGGAACCCTTGCCGACCTACCGCGACCTATCTACTGTAGTTAGGCGGACGCAATCTGATAGATAATTCAGCATTGTAGGCCCTGAGATTTTTGTCCACTATGGACCATGGCATACCATGGCACCACATCAAAAGTCGCCGTGGCAATGGATGACTATGCTTGGGGGTTGCAGTTGAGGTTATTTTTGCGAGGTGCTTGTAATTATGTAATAATGGATAGTTTATTCTTATAACCCTGTACTAAGCTATCCAACTATTTATTTAGTTTTAGTTTTATTAACTATATTTTGATGCTGTTAGTTACATAACAATCTTAATATGACTACTGATAGCCCCAATAAATTCAGGACGTATACCCCCTCTTAATAGTGGCGAAATATGGCATCTTGTGGCAGGTCTTTTAGTGAACTCTGCATCCACCATGGCCTTTGGAACTCTCCGAAATCCCACGGCGATGTGCTTAGCCAAGCTCTTGAGCCTTCGCGGTGAGTAGCATGCGGATGGATGGTTCGAATGCAGTTGAAATGAGTTTCTCTGAACATTTCAGCGGCAACCCCTTAAAAACAAAATAGTCTATCATAGTTTATCAATAGTTTTCGTATTAGATTGGCCATTTGGCGTTATGAAATGGTATGCACCACTTTCAGGCACACTCATATGTGTTTGTTTGCTAATTTTACTATGAGAGGTGTTTGAAATGAGCTGCATGGACTTCCAAGATGCCGGGCCGTACCAAATATATCCTCTTGGATTTTGGGGCGTTCAGTACGCTACAATACCATGTGTTTTCTTTTTTTTGACGGGGTATCCAGTTTCGAATGCCAAAACTGCATCACAATCATCAGGGTATATCAGGGTATCAGATTTAGATCACCAAGTTCTGCTTTAAGCCCTTTAAAAACTTTGAAACACGCCTCCTCGATGTCGGAATTTCATGAAATTTCTTGGGTTGCCATTGGATCCATTGGTGGCAATGCCCTCAGGATCGGTTTCACTGAAAGCCTTCAGTGGGTTTGGGCTCCCTTATGGATCGGCAAGTGGGCCACGGCTGAGTCCTTGCCCATTTGGATGAACTTGTCAGGCGATGGCTGAAGTGGTTTCCGAGGCATATGGAGGATACCCTTTGGTAAGCTAACAGAACCATGGAAAATCACTTTTTTAACGGCTAAATCATGGTAAATCCACAAAACATGGGCCATGTTCATCCATTTTCAATAGCTATGTTAGTTTACCAGAGGGTACTGTTTACTTTCAGGATCATCCACTTCTTTACTGGTTATACCGTATATACCCTGGGGTTATACCCTGCCTATACCCTTGGGACAACGCGCGGAAAAAGGACATGTTCTCCGGGTAATCGGATGATCCCCAGGCGGAGGCGTTTCCTCTGGTGTTGGAAACGGCTTGGGCATCTCGGCCCGGCAACGCGTTGGGGGGTCCGAAGTTGGGAAAACGTGGCTGGGAAATCCACACCATTTACCCTCTGGTAATTTAACATAGCTATGGAAATCACCATTTTTAATGGGTAAATCCACTATAAATGGCAATTTTCAATAGCTATGTTAGTTTACCAGAGGGTATTAGTTCCATGGTTTGTTCGATGTTTTTGTTCCCAGTTATTGGAAATCCATTTTTGTTGGGGATTTCCTGAGTACCGGAGGGTACCGGCAAAATCGGCAAAGTTCGGGGACGTCGAGACATGGAACGGCAAGGGAGTACTTAGAAGGTGGATGGCAATCACATGTAATGAGACATCTCTATATACTTCAGATCATGTCATGTCCCACAAACTAGTGGTATCCACTGGATTGTTGTTCTACCCATAGCCATAATTAGCCATATAGTCATAAACCACTTCCCACAACTGGAAAGAACATTCAGGTAGTGAGTGAACCTATCCCACTTCAAATCGGGCTAAGTCAGAAATCCCCAGCAGAGGCACTCGGGATCACTCGGTGGCCCCCAGCAGCAGAGGCACCATCATCGCTGGCTACACGACGGCGCAAGGCTTCTCCTATGAATTTGCATTTCAGATTGAGGCGGAGCAGTCTGGACATGGATGAAGGGTGAAAAACATGGTTACATGATTTGCATTCTGCACCATACAGGTGTGAGAATTGGGCGGTTATAGTGGGCCCATTGACGTGTGTTCTGAAGCAATGCCGTGGTTTCTGGTGAATGCCCACTTCAATCGAAGATGTGTTTCAAGAAAGAGGAAGAGGACATGAGAAAAAGGCCCTACTGAAGCTGCCATACAGTTACACATCTAGAGCAAAAATCATGGCCTTCCATGGTTCCTCCACTATTCTAAGGCGTCAACTGGATACCATCTATGTAGAATCCCTACATAATTACTGACACCACAAGCAGCGAGGCGTCTGTGCTGTTCCTCTTATCCCTTCCTCTGTTGGTGACCAGCGAAGACATGCTGATCTACAGAGATGACGCAGCGCCACCGGCGTCTGGGCGTGTTTCAGAGAATCCCAACGACCCAGTTTCGCCCTGGAATAAGTGCGGAGGATCACTACTATGGAGATATGATTAAAGATGATGAACAATGAGTTGTCTAACTTTGAGATCTTTGAGGGTATCTCATGGAAGTATGCACTACACATGGTTCCTGTATCTCAGAGTCAACATGATGCAATAGTTGTTTCAAACTCCCAGACTCACATGGCAGTCATGGTCTGTTTTAAGGTTTCGCTAGGAGGGATCATGTTTTTTTGGGGGACGGAACTGGACAGCCCGACCATGAGCTCTTTGTGATTCTTTGTGTTTTTGTCTGATCCTTTGTCTTCTGGGCGCGTTCAAATTCTCTGGGGTAGTTCAACATGTAGAGACACAGGTAGAAACGCCACAATTCAAACCAAAGCTTACATCTTTCTCAAACCTCAAACGGTTGATTTCCAGTTTAAGAGAACGAGGAATCTGCGATCTGTGAGGTTAGCCCAGGAATCTGCCCGTTTTCAGGTCAAGATCAAGTCACCGGTGTCCCTCGGTCGCGGCGGTGGGTGGGGTTCTGGCTGAAAATCCGACCTGGGCCATGGTGGGCCATGGTGGGCCCATGAAGATCTATGGCTTTTTACATGTTTTTACATGTTTTACTGGAATTGAAATAATCTCAAATCACCTAAACTCCAGGAGAAAATCTACAGCATGTTATATATGTTCATCAGTTTCCCATCAAAAAAGACTTCTCTTCAAAGGTGCCGCCCTCCAGTTACAAGATGTATCAAGATGTCAAACTCATCGCCATAAACCGTTACTAAACCCCTTTCTGAACCCTAGGCCCTAGCCCCTAGCCATGACCCGACCACCCACCGTGCGACGGTGTTTCGGTGGCAGGAAGCGGGTGGTACGGCTCTCTGATGGGAGCTTGGACGAGCACCTCGTGGACGCTGCGGGCCAACCCAGCCAGCCCAGCGTGCGGCCCGCCCCCAAGGACGAGGGCCCTAGGGCCGTAGATGGCGAGGGCCGTAGGGCCGTAGGGTAGCGTAACGATGGGGTGATTTAAGCAACATGGGTAACATGGGGAGAGACTGCATATGTTGGGGTTTAAAACCCAAGAAGATGATGAAGATGTTTGGATAATATGGGCCTATATGATCCAATATAGAGATATTGTAAATACACGGAATGCAAATTAATGCAATATACAAAAGTCACCAACAATCTGTGGCATCCAGGTGTGTTTCAACATGTGTTTTTTGCGGAGAATGATGATTAATTAATGATGGGGGTAGCCTATTCGACTTATTTTCAGACAAACAGATAAGTCTGAATGATGATTCAATGGATATTAATGGATCAAACACATGGTAATTGGTAAGTGTGATAGGTAGATATAGGAGCTTAGATGAATGATTGAATGGACGGTGCATGGGGTAAATGGGGTTATGTGAAAAATGGATGCCGAGAAAAGGCCAACATGCTTTGCAACTCAAACAGACATACATACTTCTTATGAAGATGGTGATGAAGAAAAATGAAGATATGACACTATGTTTGGATATGTTTGGATAGATATTTTGAGCAAACCCTAATGATAGCTTCATGGGTGATGAATATATACCATCTCACTATATAAACCTCTGGCTTTAGGCATGGGTCCACCGATGCCTTGTTTTCAATAGCATCCTGCTTGCGAACTGTTGTATCAGACATGATTTCCATAACGGAAACGACTCTTCGTCATTTTCTGGGTAGGACTCGGACTTGAAGGGCAATTCCTTCCGATCTAAACCCCCTATTACAATTGAAAAAAAATAGCACACACAAGAGTTTAGTCTTGCATCTAATAATTTGGGAGATGTAGGCTTAGATGTGTTAGGCGTGGCGGAGTATCTCTCATGAATCTCGCGATTCTCACTTCGTTTGTTTTGATTGGTCAAAGGAGACAGTTGCCAGTCAGCTTGGATTCTTGGCGCCAGCAGGGTGGCAAGAGGTCGGAAGTTGTTTCAAATGGTTTCAAGCATTTTGGTGGTTTCCGATCGCATGGGGGTACCCCGAAAAATCCAAGTCATTAGACCAAATTTGAGCATTGACAGCCACGTTTTGGTGGTGATCTTATGTTGTTTAAATCAATACAAGCAACACGTTCAAGGCTTTATACTAGTTTACAATTCCTCTTTCCGTGAGATGACCCCGTTTTGAAGTCATATTAGGTAACCTCAAATATCACCAGTGTGATTACATAACATGAAGATACATTTACATTATACATCATTATACATCATTATACATCATTATACATCATTATACATCATTATACATCATTATACATCATTATACATCATTATACATCATTATACATCATTATACATCATTATATATCATTATACATCATTATACATCATTATACATCATTATACATCATTATACATCATTATACATCATTATACATCATTATACATCATTATACATCATTATACATCATTATACATCATTATACATCATTATAATATATATATACAATATAATACATCATTATATATATACAATATAATACATCATTATATATATAAAATATAATACATCATTATATATATACATACAATATAATACATCATTATATATATACAATATAATACATCATTATATATATACAATATAATACATCATTATATATATACAATATAATACATCATTATATATATACAATATAATACATCATTATATA
>Ga0126342_10008361_pt1 | contig 18537 bp, 21 predicted proteins | sample Cyp1metagenome_FD_92528 | JGI IMG/M metagenome (GOLD analysis project Ga0126342, IMG submission 92528) | Coral microbial communities from Lord Howe Island, Old Settlement Bay, Australia - Cyphastrea 1 metagenome | ecosystem: Host-associated > Invertebrates > Cnidaria > Coral ...
ATGCTGTAATGATTTGTGCAGACCCTTCTCAGCTCCGCAACCATGATCTTTAGACCAGACTCGAACCTGCGCGGCCGCACTGCCTTTGCTGTGCGCCGAGCATTGCAAGCATGTCCGATGTTGTCATAAAATGGTGGTTTTGTTGGGTTGTTTGCTGATGGATTCAGAGAAACAGGCTGAATCCAGTGAGGCCACCATGAGGCCTGAGGAAGATTGAACAAGTTTCAATAATCAAACATGGTTTCTCTGGGAAATCCATCATATATATATAGAGGTATGGGCCAATACCTATAGATACATTTTTAGTGGGATGAACATCCAGTTACCAGCTATTTTGATGTTCACCAGGGGTACAAGGTTTTGACCCATCCCCATATATATACTGGTTGGTGGTATACCTACCCCTCTGAAAAATATGAGTTCGTCAGTTGGGGTTACTATTCCCAACATATGGAAAAATAAAATTCATGTTCCAAACCACCAACCAGTATAGTCATTTATGATGTTCCTATAAATGTCCATTGATAGAGACTTCATGAGATTTCCGAGCTGCTGGCCATGTTTGCTTACCGAACGGTACAAACAAACGTGTGCAGTTGTTGTGTTTTTCTGCTATCCACCTTAGCAGGACCTTCTTTTCGGTACAGGATCCATCCCCCCTCACTGAGCTCCATCCGTCCCACCTGGCTCCAACAACTCACCAGCTGAGCAGTGAAAGCTGCCTCTGCTGGGACGTTTCGCTATGAATGAGAGGACTTTAAAAAAAAAAGACTATGATAGACTATGCATCCCATTATCGACTTCACGAAACACGACAGCTCAATCCGTAAATTGAATGGTGTTGCGGGTGCTCGCTTGTCGTATGTTTGCACATAGGCAAGGCCTGATCAGCTGGGCCAAGTTGTATCCATCCACATGTTTTGATGCACCTGTCACGCTGAGTGTGCGCATCTGACATCTGAGCCGATTCAATGTGCTCACCTAGATGTATCTAAATGTCTTACCCTGCAGGGCAACACGAACTTACAAACGTGCCAAGAAGGCAAGTAGAAATGCAATCTCAAATTTGATCCCTTTCAGTCACCATCGAAACCTTCAAGGGCTGATTTTTATGGATATATGTTCACATCTCTAACAAGCTTGATATGCGGAAATCATCAAGGGTAGGTTCGGGTTCACCCAGAAGGGGCCCCTGAGGATTGTAGATACGATTATCCCATGTTAAACCATGCTATTGTGCAATTACCTATAGGTCTCTTAGGCCAAAATGTACTCATAGGGACATTAATTCATAGTGCATCAGCCTCATATCCCATTTATTCAGACTCAATGGATTGGTTTTAAGGACAAATTACAAGAAACCAGGATTCTTACCACGAAATGACGAAATCTAAGGGTTTCCGTCATGTTTTCCAGTATGTTCCCGTCATCCCAATTTGGGAAAGGTGGAATCCCCCTAGCTCTGTTCATCGCTTCCTCCTAAGTGCTGGATAAGTCGTAACCCGCACATGGGTGGTATAAACCATACCCAAATAATTTAGTATAGTTTATTATTGGATTTCCCACATGATCATCCATTATCATCCACTATCATCCCAGTCTCATCCAAGTGGTTTAAGGATGAGGGAAAATCTACAGGAAACCTTCAAAAAATTGCGGTATATATAGATCACTATAGAAACATGTAAAAACCAAGGACTTTCCTACTGATCCCATAGCGACCTGTTCCATCCCCGCAGCGGTGAAAGAACCCTGGAGCGGCTGACCAGGGCCCAGGGGAGCCTGCTGGCTGTTTCAAAGCCTGGACCTGGTGACCTGGTGCTGCTGTGGAAACCGTTTTGGAACAATGAGGTTGACCATAAAACAAAGGGAAATATGAGAAAACTGGGGGTTTTGACATGGTTTAACCATCAAACACGGTAAGAACGGATCGCACCATCGAAGATTCATGAAAAAAGGATCGCAACATCCAAAATGGTGATTTAGACCCAATTCATGTGGAAAAGCTAATTGGTAACCATACCTAAAGCGAGAATCGATAATTCTTGGATGAATGGTCCATATTAAGTAACGATAATTACCTTCATGAAAGTCCATATTCATTCCATTTATCGACTAATGGAAACCATACTGCACATACCTAATAGTAATCCACGGACTAAGGGCTTTGCCGAGTCGGCAGGTCGCTGGAGAAATCCTCTAAAGTTGCGGTGTTTTAATTGGATGATGTGTGTATATTATATGTAATTATACATATATAATTATATGTATATATATATATGATATATTACGTCTTATATATCATATATACATATTATATGAATCTGTATGAGATAATCATCGGACTGGGGGGTTTATATGGACTTCCAATGCCCCAGTTGTGGAATGCGGTCAATTTCTTTGGGTATGTTTTCATAGTTGCATGCCCTTTCATCTGATTATATTCATAACTGGAAACGAAGAACGACCTGACACTAGCAGCACTAGCAAGAGCAATACGGTCCATCAGCACTTGCTTTACCCTTTCCTTGTCATGGTTCATTTCTTGCTTTTGTTCGTCAAACCCAAACCCCAAACGGTTCATGATGTTTGGTATTCTCCCGTGGGCCCCACCAGTTATAAGTTGGTTATTTTAAAGGTACAACTGCCAAAAAACATCAAAAAAACCCAAGTGAAAGTGGAATTATGTTCACCAACTTAGCTACGATCAGTATCTGAAAGAAACCTACTTTCTACTACTTTCTACCCAATTGATCCAGTCATCCCTCCTAACCCATCGCCAAGCCACCCAGCACTATCACATCGAAGCCCCTCCGCCGGCCGCGGTATCGCACTTCATCGGTCACGAAACCAGTAACACGGTAGCCGCGTCGTTGTAGCCAGCGAGCACAGCGAGGGACAAGGGTAGTCCTAATGCAGTCAAGTGCGCGCGGCTTTCAGTTAAGATGTGGACTAAAAGCATCAGGTTAATGTTTTAAATCACTCTTGGTTGTAGAAGCAACTATTGTCACTATCATTTTTTAGACCATGTTACGTAAACTAATATGTGAAATGATCGTTTTTATTGATGTGTTTTGTTTAAAAGAACACTAGCAAGAGATAAAACCCTGATGAAGCACGCTGGGCTTCTGGATCCGGGCATAAGATAAACAAACAAGAAGAATTGGTCTCGAGGGAGAAGACCAGAACTCATGGCATAGGTGATGCCAGAAACAGTTGAGAATCCAAACATGTCAATTTCAGAATAGTTTCAGGGTCAGGGGATCATTTGGATGATTAACCATTATTATATAGTCATTATTCCCCCTGATGATCCAAAATATAGTGAATAATAGAGTCATTATTCAGGATTAGTTATAATATGGTTTAACAATTATTATATAGTCACTATATGGATTATTATTATCCACGATTATGGTTAATAATAATGGATCATGAATAATCTTGGATGATTGACCATCATTATAATGATTAATAATCATTCTACTAGTAATTCTGATTAACCATTGTTATTGGTCATTGTTCACGATTATTAATTTGCCAAAGCATCTTGTGGATGATTCCCCAAACGATGGTCCAAACGTCGAGGTCGGTAGATCGAAGAAATTTTCGAAGTTTCTCAGCGCAAGGATGGACAACATTCAAAGCACCCAGCCGGTGTCATTGCATAGATGGATAGATAATGATAGATTAGATTAGATTAGACTAGACTAGACTAGATTAGATTAGATAGATAGATAGATTAGATGAGATGAGATGAGATGAGATGAGATAGATAAATACATATTTGTGATACAATGTATATTAACATGATCATTTATATAGATATAGATATATACTCTGGTCAGTATAACGAATATAAACAAATATTTAGATATATCACAACATATTACAATCCAATGCTGGGCTTTAAGGAAAAAATCCACTGTACACGCGAGTGTCGATAGTTCATCTCCCATCAACACCGGCACCCCATGGCACCCCCGCGCAGCCAGGGCAGCCAGGGCAGCCAGGCGTCTTGCCACATCCAGGGCCGAAAAGAGTGGAGCCCCCAGATCCAATGATTTGTACCAGGTAAACATTTTCAAAAAACGAATTGGAAAATCACCATCTAAAAAAGTTCGGTCAATCAACTATTTATACTATTTCTATGGGCCATTTTCAATAGCTATGTAGCTATTTTGACATCACCAGAGAGTAGATGCAAATCAATGCAGTCTCCAGGCGGGCATCAAACGTCTACAGGCCATGTGGCAAATAAAAAGTGGTCTGCATGTTTTGTGCCAAATCCTGCAAGAACATCAAGCTGCGCATCTACCTAGTCATCATCGGCATCGTCATACTCATCATCACCACCACCATCATGGACCATCACCATCATCATCATCATCATCATCATCATCGACCGGTCATCCGCTTGTCTTGTATTCCGTATTCCCAGTTTCGGTTGTCACACATATATACATCTATACTATCTGCCTTTGTCTTCAATCTTCATCTCTAGATCTGTGTGTTGAGTGGTCCGCCCGACCAGTATGATGTGGAGCTCCCACAAAGCCAACAAAAACAGCTTCAACATACATGAGTTCCTACCGCTGTTTCTTCACGCACTGTTCAAGTTGGAATGAACATGTTCCTTGTGGTACTGGCGGCGGTGGTTCAACAGTTCAAACGCCAAGATGTCAAAATATGCCAAATTACTGCTTGTGATTTCTGAAATTGATGTATATATTCTTATATATTAGAGCCTATATAACATTATATCTGACACTCGTGTACAAGGTCTAAGTTTACATTGACCGAAACTTTTCACACATTTTGAACACTATATGACTGTATCCACATATCACTCCTGCGGTGCACCTCCAAAAAATCTGAGGTCCCATGCCAAGATATGAAAACATCCCCGCCCTGCCGTGCCACAGGGGGGTTCAGCAGCTTCAAATTGGAATGCAACAAAGATATACAAAGATGAATGAAAGGCTTACCCAAAAATAAGCCACCAATATCCAACAATGTAGTGATTTCTGACAATGCTCGTGATAGTGATAGTGATAGTGTAGTGATTTCTGACAATGCTCGTGATAGTGATAGTGATAGTGTAGTGATTTCTGACAATGCTCGTGATAATGATAGTGATAGTGTAGTGATTTCTGACAATGCTCGTGATAGTGATAGTGATAGTGTAGTGATTTCTGACAATGCTCGTGATAGTGATAGTGATAGTGATAGTGATAGTGTAGTGATTTCTGACAATGCTCGTGATAGTGATAGTGATAGTGATGTGATAGTGATAGTGATAGTGATAGTGATAGTGATAGTGATAGTGATAGTGATAGTGATAGTGATAGTGATAGTGATAGTGATAGTGATAGTGGATGATGATGATGGATGATGATGATGATGATGATGATGATGACGATGATGACGATGATGATGATGACGATGATGATGATGATGATGATGATGATGATGGTGATGGTGAGGATGGTGAGGATGGTGAGGATGGTGAGGATGGTGAGGATGGTGAGGATGGTGAGGATGGTGAGGATGGTGAGGATGGTGAGGATGGTGAGGATGGTGATTGATGAGGAGGAGGAGGAGGGGATGACAATGACCTGAGATCAAGTCATTGAGCGGATCATTCTGCTATGAAGCAACAGTGCAGGGTGGGGTTGGTCAGCTGGCCCTGACATGACAACATTGGCCCCAAAAACACCGGGTTCCCTACTCAGATGTAGGACGCAGGCAACCAATTTGCTCCAATTTGAAGATCCTTCAATTTTGGGAGATGAGATGCCATGCTCGTTTTCATGGGTTGCACAACAGCCCTCCGCAATTTCATATGGAACACTATTGGCTACTTACAAGTGGTCAAGAAGATGGTTTTCAGCTTTTTGAGTCCTTACCTCGGGGTTACCAGTTGCACTTCCAAGGAGAAGTATAGGCTCACTTCCAGGCTTCGTTCCACAACAAATCCACCTGTTTGGTCGTCACGGTGGCTGACGTAGCCCCATGAGACCGAACGCCGCAGTGGCCAAGGACGGGACAAGGTCGGGTTCGAAAGGAACACGATGGATGGGACTAGCGGAGCCCATCGATCCTCATCTGATTTTGCTTCGAAGACAATCACGACAGCCGACAGCCTTTCGAGGCATGATGGGTGCAAACAAAGGATAATAAAATCATCTTTGAGAGCTGAAGTGTGGCTGTGCTTTTGGGAAGATGCTGGTGGCTCCTCATATCTTCGATCTTCCCCAGCCTCTGGGCCCAATTCACCGTGCGAGCAAGCCATGTCAATATTCCCACCAAAATGCTAACAAAAATGGAACACGTATTTGCATTTGTCGCAGCAACGTTTCGAAAAACATGTGCCGATGGGAAAAAAAGGCGACTTAAACCAAGGTCTTTCATTGGATGGCATGTGTCGATATTTTCAATTCAATTATTGTTGAAATGACATGATACAACTCACATCAACAAGCATCATGATTCCAAGCTGTGCAGGGTGACGCATGCTTCTCACCAATTGCATGACTTCGCAGCTTTTTTTTGGACACCACACCGTTTTCAGCGAGGCTGCCCGCGCAAATGTGGCGGCACTCTGGCAGTGACTGTTCGCACGTGATTCTCCAACGCAGAGCGTAAAGATTGTCAAATACATGCATGATCGATATTTCCTTCTTGTTGAATGCACAAAGCCCAACATGAGATGATGTCTTTGTCACAAATCTTGATACAAACCACCTTTGCAACATGGACTTGGACAGCTCTGTCTAGCACCGGCCAGAGTCATCGGCCCCACTGACGCAGGGTCAGGTGCGTCTTGCACCCGACACGATCCAAGTGGCCGTGGTGCAAAAGCTTGAGCGGTGAGCGGCCTTAACTTGCATGTCTCGGGTATATTTGATTATATACCGTCCATTCTTGCAGTCGGAGGATGCAATTGATGCGACTTCTTCCCACTTCTTGGAGGGTAAGTAGATTAAGTAGTAGTTCTGTGCCATCCTACCACCAAAAAGAATCCGACACAATTCTACCAAAATCTGATCTATATATAGATTATATAGATAATTAGTGATAGTCCAAGCCTTGACATCTTAAAACCATGTTACATGTTTGATTGTTAAATTCCCATGGACCTCCATGCCTCCATGGTTGATCGCTATATATCGCTATCATTGACATCTCCAATCCATAAAATTCATCTTTGTTGCTTGAGTCCCTAAATCGAGATGGCTAAATCCAGCTCAATCCTCAATTTTCATGGCGAACTCCCAAGTTCTGATACCCTCTGGTAATTTAACATAGCTATTGATAATGGCCATTTATAGTGGATTTTCCCATTAAAAATGGTGATTTTTCATGGCTATGTTAAATAACAAGATGGTATCTGATTGATCTCTGCTGGCTACGACAGCATGATCCGCTCCTTGTGCTTGTCCGGCGTCAGCCACTCCTTGGTCGGACAGAGCCTCAGAACACGGGACAGAACCAGGCGATGAGTCAATGACATAGCCTATATCTATATGGATATGATTCTGATATTATGATCTTATGGAATGACATTTGGTTGTATCATTATGATCACACACACATATATATATACACATATACACAGGCACATATTTCTGTATTTAAGATTTGTGAGATACCTAGACCAGGCAGAGGTGTTTTTGGAGTCTTGGATCACTTACTTCGAACCGGTGGCCAGCTGATCTCTTCAGAATGTCTTCCATGGCCACTTGACTCAAGCGATCCGCAGAATCGCACAAACTACATGTCTATGGTCAATGAGTCAATGACTGGTCCTTCGAGCAAAAACAATAGATTCAATAGATCATTGGGTCACTGAAGCATTGAAGCACTCTCCAAGATGACTTTTTGCTGGGGCGGCCCAGCAAAAATCAAATCATACCAATGCATAGACGGCAAAATGTAACTGGCATGACTGCAGGGACAGCACTAGGACCTTAGGACAGTGTTGCGTGCATCCACTTGCAGCGGCACCCTGTTTCCCAATCGCTGGCGTGACAGACAAAACACACGCAACGGCGGAACCTAGAGGAAAGAACCCCAAAGTTTAAGCATGGACAAACTATCTGGGGACAAAAGTTGGTTGCATGGAAGCAAGTGGGAACCGCTATTAGAATAGCATCCAAAGACCTCTCAACAGATGTTGTGACTCGGCTCCACTTCAAATTTGCGGGACACACCAACGGTCACAATAATTTCGACAAGGCTGATCTGCTACTGAAACCCCAAGGTGTAAAAATTTCAAGAAATGCGTCGCACAACCCAAGGAGGGTGTTCAGGCGTTTCTCTCTAAGTCCTAAATCTCAGTGGTTTTTGCACGTGGATTTACTTCATGATTTTCATTGTCCCCAAACAATGTAAGACCGACAAAAAAAACACAAATAAGCTAACACACAGTTGTGAAAAACTTCATTGGGTGATATTGGATGTATATCTCAGTCTCATCCATTCTCTCCCTAGCTGCCCTTGCTTGCTGGGGAAATTGATCCATTGATCCATTGCGCCAATGGAACGCTTAGAGGCTTACATAGACCCCCGGGCGCCCCGGCTCTTGGGTCAAGCTAGGGCACAGCACATCTTTGCACTGATTGCTACTGCCCTGGTCCAAGGGATCAGAAAAACAATCAATGGCGGTTCCAACTCCAAAATCCAGTTTAATGTCAAGTCAGGATTAAGCAACATCCCGTTATTAATCAACCTCCTCCTCCCCAATTTTTTCTTGCAATTTAAAAACAGGTGGTCCCCAGGATTAATAAACCGTTTGGCTAGGACATGATTAATCAACCCCCTTTGCTGGAAGCCATTTTTTTTATTCAAAATCCTTTATAAAAACTATCCCAGGGGGTTGATTAATCCTGACTTGACATGAATTATCTAATTATTGCTCCCATGCTTCCAAAAGCCAATAACTGCTCTCATGCTCCCATGCTTATTATTAAGGGGTGGTCAAGAAAACCAGTCAGAAGGTACCCCCCCTACCTTCTGGGGGGGGGGTATTAATCCGGTGTTGGCATTAAATGGTTTTACATGGAAAAAATTGGAGCATGTCCACTCAATTTGGAAGGCTGGAGCTTACATATGCACCCACAATCTGGTAGGGATATCAACCAACAGCTTAGGCACCCAAATCATGAAGGATCACCCGCCAACAATTTCATGTAGTCAATCTATGCCGATCTTGGAGGACAACCAATATCAATCGACAATCCGCGGGGGGAATAGCCAAACCCATTTTGTTGAAAACAAAAAAAGTTAGATTTTCTTCGCAGGACCTGGCATGATGGCATTACATGTCTTTCCATTATAATATTCATCACTATACCTAACATCATTGATCACTGTCAATATTAACTAAGCGTATTACTCAGTATTAATCATTATTCTTATTCAAGTAGAATATCTCATGAATAACATTGAATAACCATCAATGACTATGATAATTATCATGAATTACCCACTGGTACAAATCACCTATCACTATTCGGCCTTCACCCCGGGAGCCAGGCTCCAGCCGCCTGAAGAGTGAGTGAAAGCCACGGTGAACTGTAAGGGAAGTGGCAATCGACAATGGCAATTCAATGGTTTTAGAGTTATGATAGAGTTATGTAGCATATAAATGAAGTGGACATCCAGAAAAAAAAATCTTCATAATCATCAACAATCATGAAAACTGATGAAAATTAACTGATTAATTCACTGATTATGAGGACTGGTTTTGTTGATTTCCGGCAAAATCTTTCATTCCATCAATTTGGGCCCCAACGGAAAGTGATGGAAAGCGGATCCAATACATTTCACCCGGGATCACCCAGGCTACGGCCCCGGCCATCGTTCACATAGATTGAGAAGGGCACGGTCCAGCCGTCCACCTGGGATCACAGGCCATGTTTTCAAACAGGTGAAGTTAGAAATCCATTTTTGTGTAAGTTGGCATGCCACAACCTTCCAAGATAAAAATCAAAGTTGGAAGTTGGAACATGTTTCTGTGGAAAAAGCTTAGAAAACGGTGAAGAGTGCAGTCCATCCCAGCATCATACACCGACGGAATGGCACTCACATGATCAAATGTCTCCTTTTCCGCCATGCGCGTCATCTAAGTCATCCGAATTTCTACGAATCAATCTGTTGGCGCTTTGGTCGTCCTTTGGGCACCCTCTTTTGGAGCCGTTAAAGCCCAACAAGTCTGGACCAGTGTCAGCATATGTCAGCATCCAGTTTCCGAATCTTACAATCCGACTCATTAACCATCCATCAACATCAACCAGCAATCTTTAAAGGGTACTGTAGCCCCCTGGTCTCTTCCAAAAACCAGCATACACCAACCACATCCAGCCACTATCACAACAAGGATTGCCACCCTTCACCGTTGAACTCCTTCAATCTCTCGGCTTCGCGCTGCCCCAGTGCTGCACAAATGCCCGCAGCAGGGCCCAAAAAGGGCGTCAGTAAACAGGTCAGCGCCACGTCACTACAGGGGCAAGTCATGATGAGGTACAGAAACAGGGCTAAGGTGAGCACGCAAGAATCCTCATCTAAGGCGAGCCGGTGGTTGTTGAATGGTCCAACGCACCCCCTAGAAATCCAATGACAGTGGCACGTTTATCCACTTTTTGCGTACTTTCAGGGGGCCAATCAGGTAAATTCATACCACAGCACGACAAGAACGTGGATGGTCATCTGTAGGATTGCGTTCCAAAGGTAGGCTGTTACACACTGTCTATCAGTATATCAGCATATCATAGTATATCTACATATTTCAAGAGGGGCTGATAAGTTGATGGTGCAGGTACCAAGAGTCCACTGTCATGAACATCACCGACCCATCTGCCTTGGGCCCCCAGAGTGCTTCCAGGAGCTCCTTGGGTGTGGCATAATTCCTTGGATTTGAATGCCAGAAAAACATGCACAAATCTCTGAAAATATTACCAGTAGATTCCCCAAATAGCGCATTAAGATGTATTGAGCTTCAGGGAAAATACTAATAGCACCGACTCGGCAAATCCAAGATGTTCATGTAGGCGTGGTAAATCAGGAAGTAATACCCTGCAGCTGCTGGCAGCATACAGGCCCGGTAGGCGCCCTTCAGCAGCCTGATGGACTGCTCTGCGCCACTGAATTTCTCGGACCCTGCGGGCCAAGCTGCAAGGCCGGGTTGCATGTGAAGAGGTAACCACGGGGTCTGAGAGAAGGAATGATAGTTTTTAACATTGCATGACTTACAGAGAGAAATCTAGACAATTTGAAATGACTATGATTTGATATCTGCACAATTGCTAGCACAAAAAAAGTAACTTTTAAAAAATAATGTGGCAAATCCAATAATAAACCATCCCCAAAATCACTATGGGTGGTATAAACAGTATAAACCATCCCCAAATGGTTCATGAATTTCGGTGAATTCACTACAGTAACCCCCACCTGGTGCAGGGAAGGGCCACAGCAAGATCCCCAAGAAGGGCAAGCCGGGCCCAGTCAGCAGCCCCGCGCAGATGGTCCAGGCCCTGGTGGCTGTGCTGCCGAAGAAGATGTAGAGCCTCAAGTCATGGCAAGCCGATCTCCGGGAGATGCCACAATTTAACCACCAAATATTGGGGATATTGCATAATGTGATATATTGGGACCCAACAATGGGATATGTATAATAATAATAATAACAATAATAATAACAATAATAATAATATATATATATATATGGTTGATGGATCATATATCACCCAATAATGGGATATAATAATGGGATATGGATAATATATCACCCAATCATGGGATATACCCAAGAATGGTTCATGATATTGGTTGATGGACATGTTCCATAAAACAATTGTAAAATTACCCCGGGTTTAACGGCTTGTCATGCAGATTTTCCCAGCAATGACTGGGGCATTCCTATGGCATACCCATTAATTTGGGTCATGTTGGGATTTAAATGTTGAAACATAAGGTTCCATACATGAAGCATTTGGGATTTAAACTACTCTATCATCCATGAACATTGTGGATATTGAATGATAGTCATGAACAGCAGTGTCACCCGATCATTAGGAGACAACAAATAAAATCATTACCAACTGATGCTAAGGACCACCCATAATTGACATAAATATGAACCCCTGGGAAAGCTGGAAACCCTTGGGCCCTCGGGGAAGGGATAGCGGCAGTGGCCAAGCAACGACGCCAGGGTCGCCTTTTCGGTTCTCAATCACACGACCCATGTTGATAGGTTTGAAGCTGGTAAAGTGGCTGTGCAATGCGTTTCAATATCTTACTACCAATTGACATCCATGCCTCAGGCAGTAATTATTTGAAAAAAACAACAGGTGTTCGCATCATTGTTCCAGGTACCAAAAACGAATTTCAAAAGCATTGGTGGTCCAGATGCAAGTCTTGTAATACTCTATATAACCAATCATACCACATCTTACCCTGGATCAGTCTTCCTATGTCCTATGATGTTAAACATGGGGATGATCCAGCCACGTTAGTCTACTGAACGATCCCCGTTGTACCCATCTGCCACCTCAAAGGTCGGATAAAACATTCCCCAGTTACCCAATGTCACCATTTGATGGGTTCAAAGTTCCATATCCAAGAAGGAACGCTCTATCGTCGTCATCATCATCATCGTCGTCGTCGTCGTCGTCGTCGTCATCATCATCATCATCATCACCCTGGTGTTTGCCATGTTTATTCCATCATATGCCATCATTGTTTCCTTGTTTCCCAAGTATGTCAGATTTTAAGAAGATCAAGCAATGTGTGTACCAAGTACCAACGGTTTCTTCTAACAAAATGGGTTTGGTTTCTTAAATCCACCCATTGGCTGTAATATGGGCAACCCAATATAAGCCAATGCCATAAACAACTACCATGACTGGGGATGGTTTATACCATCCAATTTACAGTAAATGTTGATATTGGGTTTTCCATAGTTTATCAACGTGTTTATGGATGGAGTATAAACCAAGCTTTTAATGATATAAAATCATATGGATGGTATAAAATGGTGATATGGTGATATTGGAATTCAACGGTTTATGTTTATATAGCTCTACCACCTCCAAGCGTTGGATCCGTTGATATCGTTGGATCCTAAGGCACTCCACCAGCGTAATGGGCACTAGCAGCAGCAGCGCCATCCAGATCCTTCCAGTGGAGGTGACCCCGCTGCCCTGACCCCACAGAACTGCAGGGAGCCACAGCACGGGGAAACTGGTGCTGATCCCAAGCAACTGACCCAGGAAGAGCACCTTAGACATCTTCAGAACGTTGTATATATATATACATGTATATATATATATATGTATGTACTTATACATACATATATATATATATACACATACATATGTATGTACAATAATAATTCTGTCCCCTGCTTTTGCATGACACGAGAAAGTCTCAGCAGCCCAAAAAAAATATTAATTTATTTACTTATGTATTCATTTATCTACTTCTGTGTGTGTGACGGGCATGTGGTAAATAATATGTATAATATGTGTGTATGTATACATTATATAGATTATATACATGTAAGTAATTTACATACGTGCATATACATTAAGTGCATTTAATTTTTGCAGGAGGGAATCAGTATGGATTTATAATGATTCTTAAGTAATTGGCCAAGCACTCAGCAAATGACAGTGTATCACAAACCCAGAGGTTCTTCACTTTGAGGAATGACGAAGCCTATTAGCAACAATTAATGCTTTAGTTTGTTGTGAGGTTTATCATTTACGGTGAAGGTTGATTGAAATATAGTAATGGGACAAGCATTTTTACTGGGAGTCTAGCTATATTGGTTACCCTCTGGTAATTTAATATAGCTATTGGTAGTTGGTCTATATACCTATTATAAATGGTGATTTTCCATCGCAAACTGTAAACGTTAGAGGTTCCCCCCCATCCCATCGTCGTCATTCCAGGCACCAGCACGGGCCACTTCACCAGGCCCTTGGCGCCATATCTGCCGGCCTCCACGTACATCAGCAAGGTCAGCGGGAAGAGCAGCGTGGCAATGAGGCCCCAGGCCAGCATCCCAGCGGGATCCTCCACCAGGGCCAAGATGAACCTTGGGAGAAGCCATGACGTTCCGTTGGGAGATGCTGATGTTAAGATTTGGGATATTTGGGGGTCATTGAATGGAAAAATGCCATTGATTTTTTCTGGCAAATCTTGGTCGGAAACCATGGATTTATCTGAGCTTGACAGGCCAAACACATGTTGCAGATTTCCTGCACGTTTTCCGTTAGACCAGCAGACCAATGCTGGGATAGTGGCAATGGTGGGCAATGTTGGTGGTTGGGCCGCTGGTTTCCCGATGTTTTCTCAAGCATGCTCTGGCTTAACCAAGTTGCTGTGTGAGAATGCAAGTGAATGAAGCACCCAACATGGGCTCATAGGCATGAAGACCCGCCTCCTCGACTTTTGTAACGTTGCCCTTGAGACAATACTTCCTGCCAAGAGAAACTCAGGGCAAACTGTCCCTAAAATCATCCCGGTTCCCATATGATCTGTAAATCTCCTGGAGCTTAAGGGCTTGGCCAAGAAAAGATAATGACCTCCCCAGGGAATGTTAAGGAATGGTATGTTTGTGGAATACCCAATCTGCGTAGAATCTACCATTTTCTCCATTTTTAGGTGTCTAGGCTCAGTATGGAGGGGTATCTGGGCACCTGTTTCCCATGTCCCAGTGCCAAGCCGCTGGTACGTCTGAATGTTTGCATCTTTGGCCATGACCAGCTGCGTCGCCGTGAAGGCGCCGATTCCCATGGCCACTGCGCAAACGATGCCCAGACATCTGGCCACACCCATGACGACCACGGGTGCCAGGGGCGGGGGTCGGAACCAAAGCTTTGGTGTCTCTCGAAGATTGAGATTATTGCGCAAGCATCATGAAGAAATAAATTCTATCAAACTTGGGGTTATTATATGTTATTTTTATTCATTGTGCATTGTCCTCATCATTATGCTCCTCCTTCTCCCAATATTCCCCCAAGTAGAGCAGCAGTAGCAGTAGCATAATAAGTAAAAAACAAACAATACTCGTAATCGTCATCGTTTTCACCTTTGTTACGTGTCATTCCTCTTCCTTTAATTCTCGTACGTGGTTAATATTCCTGATTATCATATACTGCCATATATTCTTATTATATGTGATCATATATTATCATATATTGTCATATATTGTATTTATATTGTCATATATTGTCATACTATTTATGTTTTCTCTCTCTCTCTCTTCATATTCATCAGCAACAGCGCACTGAGGCACAAACAGCACTACCATCCCACCAGTCCTGGTAGGTGGACCTTGGCACGGAAGGGGTTGAATCGACCAGGAAACATTAGGAAACCAAGAGGCCTGGTTTATGATTTCATTCTGTTAAAACCGACATAGCCAATACCACCTGGCCACCTGGAGATACCTGGAGTTATGATTTAGCCGAAATCAGCTCTTGGATGGTGGGGACTTTCCAGCAACAGCCACAGCCATAAAAAGCCCACCTCCCCACGATGCAGAAGAGCGACAAAAATTAGCAGTGACCAGCACCAATATTTATCAAAGCCGTGCTTTGTAAAGAGTGAATGTCCATCTACCCTCTGGTAAACATACAAAAAACGAACTGGAACATCACCATTTTCAATGGGTAAATCCACTATTTCTATGGCCATGTTCAATAGCTATGTTTGACATAACCAGGCCGGGTACTGTCCAAAGGGTACTTTTTCTGTTTCATGACCCGTAAACTCCCAGGATCATCCCGCCGCGGCTTCCGCTTCGGCCCAGGTACGGCCTCAGAATGGCCAGGAATGGCCCCTTGAAAGACCCAGCCACTCACCGTGCCCAAGTGATCCGCTGGCCAAAAACCATGTCAACTATTAGGTCAACTATTGTTGTTTCCATCTTGGATGATGGAAAAAGGATGATGTTTTCCCATTCAAAATGATAAATATCCGATTAGTGCATCGTATTGTGTTTGATTGACCGAGGATATCTTTGTGGCTGTGTCCCTGCAGCACATTACTGTTTTGAAGGTGGGGACCATCTGAATATGACAAATTCTTACAGGTTGCTATGGAAAATTAGCCATGAAAGTAGATGGTTTAACCCGTGCTCTAAATAGATCTAAATAGGGGGTGGTTTTGCAGGGGATTTTATAGCCAGGCATGGTGGTTTAGTTTTCTTTTACCATTGTTTTCTATAGCAAGCTGTGGGTCACCGATCCTGAGGCTCCGGGCAAACCTTGTCCGGTCTTGGCACACTGGCTACGGTTCTCAGCTTCCACCAGGCAGCCAAAGGATGCTTCAAACCTTGGAGAAAATGAGAAAGATCAACGCAGCAGAACTCTCCAGTTACCCTCTGGTAAACATACCAAAAACATCCAAAAACTATGGAAAATCACCTTTTTTAATGGGAACATCCACTATTTCTGTGGCCATGTTCAATAGCAAACTGTTTGTTTACCAGAGGGTACTTTTTTCTGTTGATTTACGTGTTTTTGTTCCGTTTGTTCCCAGTTTTTGTTGAATGAACAGCCCATATGTTGCTTTGAATGGACAATCCACAGAATCTTCTTGATGTTGGTTGCCCACCGGGCCCCCTATAATTATCCACATCCTGCATGGGATGTAATGATGATTCCCACGGCCGGCCGATTCTCAGCCGGCGTTTCTTTTGTTGGTAACGCTAGTGCAATCTGCGAAGTTCATGCAGGTTCTGATAGCTTCTGCAACCCTGTGAAACCTCCTGGACCGGACCATCAGTTATACTAATATCATATTATATAAACCCATGAAAAATCGATCACCTTTGGATGTCCAACTTTTTTGGTGGCTTATTGTGTTCACCCTTCTCTATGGCTACCTTGAGGGTCAGGTACTCTTCCTTGGCGCGACTTTTTCACCAGACTGGCCACCTCTTTGGGCGCTGTAGCTGCGAAGTGTCGAAGTGTGGTTGTCCAAAAAGCTGTTCACAAAACAGGGTGTTTACTCCACCAGAGCCAATGAAACCCATTTAAGTTCTATACATTGGAACTGGGGGGCTGGCACAATGTTCAGAACCAATTTGGAGCATTGGGATGCCATACCCAGGGCTCCAATGTAGCCAACCATTTCTGTAAGTCTCGGTGGCTATTCCGGACACACCGTGAGCACCGCCGAGGGCAAAAGTTTCAGTTGTCGCAAGGTCTTCTTCTGATCTTTCAGCACGGCCTTGGGGTAGGTCGTGGCCAACAGGAATTTCCTGAGCAGCGGTGTGGCGTTCATTCCGCATCCTGATTGCTCCAAATTGGTGGATGAAATCGAAAAGGTGGCGGTATGGCAGCGCATGGTCCGCGCGATCGCAGTCATTATCGCAATTGTGCAAAGCACCAACAAGTGAGAGCAGAAGGCCATGCCATTCATCAAGGGTCAGGGGTTGGTAAACATCCAAAACTTCAAGAGGATTTCAAAGCTAGTTGGTAGAAATGGGCTGGGGTTGTTGGGCACCAACCCCACAACTGGTCCTTGAACCACTTCTGCTGAGCTGCTCCGGTACTTCAAAGGCAGTGCCACCAGACAAAGCAGCCAGCTCCCCTGCGCAGTCCGCCCAGTCGTACACCTGCCAATGGGCCCGGAAGATTGCTATCTTTGACATATGCGATGCATTAGGAAAGAACATGATTCTTTTAAAGGTCGCCATATTTGGAAACACCGTGCAGAACGCATTCCACCTCTGAAAGCGTCTGCTCAGCGGTGAATCCTCTCTCCTGGGTCTCAATTATCTGGCACCAAGCACTTTCTGACGCTAATTTCAAACTGCCGAAACGTTCAAAATCCTGGTGCACTAGGTACAGTAGGCATATATATATATACATAATATTATATGTATATTATCGCATTATATGGCATCATGTCTACGTAACACATCGCAACACTATTAAGAACTTGTCGGGTAGCGGCGAATGGTACTGAAGAACACTGGTCCTGGCATCCCTGGACTATCCTGGACCAAGAGGCAGCACGACGTCCACAGGGGAAGCGAAGCACCAAGTGGCAGCCGTCCTGCCGAGTCGAGCGATCAAACGTGGCACTTGAATGATCCCTTCCCCCAATATGAAACATCCCCATGGTATGGTCCCAATTGTGTGTAAATCCCCTAAACAGGGTTTCTGGTTTCTGGCGGGGGTTATTCAATATTGTCTAATATTGGGGGGAAGGGATTAACCAATCAGTTGCACATCTTTCGGCCGCACATTGGGACTTCCCATTGCGGAGGGATTAAGTTGGCCAAATCGATGGCCCGTTTCTTATCTATATTTGAACCGCGGTACTGGTTGACTTTACACTTCTCTGTGTTTGCGGCGTCGCTACATGAATCAGTTGTTCCCCACATTGACGTGTGGGGTTTTTGTTTTTAGTTCTGTATCCGCTCCTCTTCCTCCTCCTCCCGCCGCCTCGCCTCCCGCCTCACTCACTCACTCACTCACTCATCACTCATCACTCACTCACTCACTCACTCAC
>Ga0126342_10008362_pt1 | contig 18536 bp, 19 predicted proteins | sample Cyp1metagenome_FD_92528 | JGI IMG/M metagenome (GOLD analysis project Ga0126342, IMG submission 92528) | Coral microbial communities from Lord Howe Island, Old Settlement Bay, Australia - Cyphastrea 1 metagenome | ecosystem: Host-associated > Invertebrates > Cnidaria > Coral ...
CACGAATACATAAATCAACAACAAGACATGTGCTGGGTGGAATGGGAAGAGTTTGGAAACATTACCCCTGTTGGGTAGAATGATCAAATACCCTCTGGTAATTTAACGTAGCTATTGAAAATGGCCATTGATTTCGTGAGTTTTCCCATTAAAAATGGTGGATCTTTCCATAGTTATGTAAACGTTTACCAGAGGGTAGTTACCATAGTTGATGTGGCATAGCTGCCATCTGGGATTACCATCTGGTTATGACTAACATAGCCATGGAAAGATCCACCATTTGTAATAGGTAAACCATCTATTTAATCTATTTCTATGGGTCCTGTACCATGGCGAACTGTTAGTCATAACCAGAGGGTACTTATTAGATGGGCCATGGGATTAACTAACTGGTTAGTAACTGGGGATATAACCCTCTAAATCCCAATGAAAGAATCCATTTACCAACTAGTTACCTAACTCATCTAACTCCATGGCCCATCTAAGCAGGCTACAATGAGGCACTGGGTGAATTCTAGGAGAAAAAAAACGAAAAAAAAAAACACGGGGGGCTTTACTAAATCTATCCATCCAATCATCCATCTAAAAAATTACATCTATCCAAACATAGATCATACAATATGGTCATCTATCAATAAATAATAGTCTATCTATTGGTCCTTTTTCCATCCAATCATCCATCTAAAAAATTACATCTATCCAAACATAGATCATACAATATGGTCATCTATCAATAAATAATAGTCTATCTATTTATCTATCCATCCAATCATCCATCTATTCATGATCCGTGCCAAAATATCATCACAAACAGTTCCAAGCAACAAGTCACGGGACTCCACTAAGTCGGTATCCCGGTGGTGACATCTGAGCCCATCCCATATTGGTTGGCTACTAGATATTCCCCTTGGTGATTAAAAAAAAATCTCTGTTGAATTTGGTCTTCGAATGGTCGAAGAGTTTCCATTAGAATCACCAAGCAAGCATCAGTTATGAACTAGATCCCCACTTGGTGGCTCATCCCACGAATCGTAAGTGGGTTATAACCCCAGTTATAAGTGGATTAACCCTACTTATCCCATTTATAACTGGGGTTATAACCCACTTACGATTCGTGGGATGAGCCACCAAGCACAACTTTAATGCTTCCCAGGTCAACCAGTCACTGGCCCACTAGCCCCCCCCTCGCACCAGCGGAGCATCTGCCAAGATCTGCAGGGCTTCCTTCCACCCGGTGGCACTTTCGGCCAGGGACGTGATGACGGCGCTCAGCGTGACCACTGAACTGGCTAAGACCTGTGATCCTCAGCCGACTTAGACAGGGGATATCGATGGGGATACCCATGGAATATTCATGGGATATTCATGAGATATTCATGGAATATTCATGGAATATTCATGGGATATTCATGAGATATTCATGGGATATTCATGGGATATTCATGGGATATTCATGGAATATTCATGGGATATTCATGGGATATTCATGGGATATGGATGTCAATTGGGGCATATTGCCAACAGATATTTGGGTGTGTCCCTGAGTACGGGATTTCTCTCCAATTTTTATGGCCGGTTGAATAGGGAAGAGTGTTATAAATCATAAGGGCTACTCAATTTTTTGGACAAACCAAAGAAAAGCTTGGAGTACAATCCATTCCTTATATTGTTGGTTTTTGGGAGTTCCAATCCTCGGAGAATGCATTAAAGCTTGGAAGAAATCCTGCAGACCAGATGGTGGAACCCTTCCCAAGTAGAGGTTTTGCTACAATTGGTTTCACCAGAAAAAAATGTCTGCATACTGCAACATAGTACAAAATATCGTATTCTAGTATAAATGACGTGTATCTACATATAGAGAATACACCATATAGTATCCTAAAGGATATACTATAAAGTACAGTCTTGCTGTTTGTATCGTTTAGAGTACTGGGCAGGCCTGGTCAGTCATGTCGATGTGCCCAGTCACCCACCCAATCAGGACATCACAATCGACACTAGCGCCCAAACAGGAAATATAGAGTCTATATAGCAGTATTCATTAGACGTCGAAAAGAAATATAATATATATATATATATAGCATAGTCAGAGCATAATGTCTTGACTAATACTAATACCAAAATGTCTACTGTAGATTATATTCTATAAACAGTTGTTCTATATGTCTATGTGTATTTATATATATATAGTTGTATAGTCTATGCATTGGAATAGTCTATGCATAGTTTTTAGCCCCAATTCATCCATTAAGATCCCTTAAAAACCCATATGAAACCATACAGGATGGTGCCCAGTGATGTTTGTTGGTTTATAACCCCCATAAAAATACTATAGTATACTATAGTTATATCTGCCATAAACCATAGTTATGGCAGTTATGGGAGTTATAAACCATAGTTATGGCAGTTATGGGAGTTATTGGCACCAACTTAGCGATTCCGAACTGGGGCACCACCTTGTAGATAAGTTGGGAAACCGCTCTGCCAAGTCTCTCATCAGCTGCACGTTTCCCAATGCTTCATGCCACGGCCCAATAGCTGCCACGCTCCAACAGAGCACCGTGGGCCGCAGATTGCGCAGTCCCTGAGGCAAGGAGGACCTAGCGGACCTAGCGTCTGAAAAAAGTGGCTGAATTCTATGACAAATCTGGTAGATATTAAACTATAGCATTCATGGGCTTTATAAAACTTATAACTGGGGGGCACCATTCTGTATCTACCTAGTGAATAAAATTGGGACTAACCATCTACCTGTTGGTGAGACTTAAGCTGGGATATAAGTATATATAATCGTATATAATATAAGCAATCAAAAAAAGGATTTGAGATGTTTATCTGAACAACTGGCTTCAATTCAACCCAAAACGGAAGTATAGCTAACCAAAGCTTGCACGATAGAATTGGGAATATGATGGAATCAGCAATACTGGCTATAACATGCCAACGGCAAAACTGGTTGCCTCACGGCTGCAACAGAAAGGTGACGTTCCACGGGTTGGTGGTGAAACCAACGAAGCTGAGTAGTGAAACCATCCAGATTTACCGGTTCCGAGGTTCAAACTTCGAGAAATCCAACGAGCACAGAAAAATAGGGCAGCTGGAAGATGTTTCCCCGGGATTTCGGATGAAGTCTGAGGATATCTATGGTCACCACCATTCGATTTCAGGAACAAAAAAACCTGTAATACCCTCTGGTAAACGTTTACATAACTATGGAAGATCACCATGTTCAATGGGTAAATCAACGATTTCTATGGCCATGTTCAAGTTCGCAAAGTGTTAGTTTTCCAGCGGGTAATTACTTCAGTAATTACCCCCCATCCTTTCCACACCTGCAACATGTCCGCTGCGTTTTGCCACAGCTTGGCTTTCTGTTGGCTCTTCATGACGGCAACGTACGTCACAACATCTGGCTGCAAGTGGTTCATCGACCTGGCGAGTGATTCACTGCCGTGCGAAACACCCGGCAGGTCGCCGTTCGGTCCAACATGGCTTGCTAGAAAATCCCCATTGATATGTGATTTTCCCAACCATTAAAACCTCTGGTAAACGTTTACACTTTGCGAACTTGAAAATGGCTATTTATAGTTGATTTACCCATACAAAAATGGTGGATCTTTCCATTGTTGTGTAAACGTTTACCAGAGGGTAAAACCTCCAGAAATCGCGGATTTCCCATCCCACCCTGGTCTTCCCTTTGGCTTTCCGTTGCCTCATCAGGCCTTCAGCGCGCTGCCAAGCCCCCCAAGCCCCGCAGCCGCCCAGCGCAGCATTGCAGCCCAGCAGGTCCGCGTGAGGCAGCAGATGCCAGGCACGGGGCCAGGCATCTTTCAGGTCCAGTGATAGCACCTGTGGGAGGGCCGTTGACCTCGATTTCACCATGAAACATGGGGGGTCAACATGGTGGAAAACCACTGAAGATTGGATGTTGCTGCCCCATATTTAGATGAGTTGCTGTAGAACTCATATAACTAAGCTTTGTTATAGATATATAATATATATATATATATAACTATATCATTTACAGTATATATCATGTTAGATCTAGAGTTGGGTGGTATCAAGCAACTTATAAATGAAGGGCACCACCTTTTTAGCGATCCTGGGTCGCTTATACCTTGGGTTATGAGTCACCACTGGGATCATCATGATGCCGGCTTTGTGGATTTACCGGGAAACATTTTGGTAAAATCATTGGCTCAGCAAAGGAGGGGGGAAACCCCCTAAACCTCATCCATGGAGACACCGGGGTTTTATCAATGGATTGGTTTTTCACGGGAAAATCTGAACCGGAAACCCATCGGGATTTTAACATCACGGGCTTTCCGGTTCCAATTTGACCTTAATCCAATCCATTGATAAAATGGATAGCCTCTGGTAAACGTTTACATAACTATGGACAATCACCATTTCAAAAAAGGGTAAATCCACTATAAATAGCCATTTTCAATAGCTAACTGTTAGTTTACCAGAGGGTATTTTGGGGTATCCCCATTGATGGACCCAAAAAAACGGCACCGCAAAAACTGCACCGTATTGTACGTCACACTGGAGATCTCCAACTGCACGTGGCCCATGAGCTGAAAATACCTGAGGGCTTCACACCACCTGGCGGGTTTTGGCGCAGGTGTAGCTTTAATATGGCTGGTTGGTGGGTTCAACCTACCCCTTTAATAATGGTTAATAATTGTTAATAATGGTTAATAATGGTTAATAATGGTGGTTATGGTTAACCATCATGGGAATTTTAACCATCAACTGGTTGGTGGTTGAGCCTACCCCTCTAAAAAATGTGACTTCGTCAGTTAGGATTATGACATTTTGCCAATGTATGGGAAAATAAATAAAATTCCATGGGTCCAAAGCACCAAGCAGTATGGTCATGTTCACCCGGAAATGGATACTATTGATATCTATTGATATCTATTGATCTATTTGTGGATGTTCATCCCAGTCATTTCTTGTAACAGGACCCATTCCCAGATATCCAGATAGGCTCGACGAAATCCATGGGTGGTGGTTGAGGCGACTCAAACATGGCTGGGAAATCCCCGAACTCAATGGATGGGGAAAAATGAGGGACATGATGACATGATGGTTTCATATGGTTTCATGGGATTTAAGCATCAACTATGGCTGGTTGGTGATCTCCCAATAATATGCTGGTTGGAAGTTTTTAATGGGAACATCATCGCACGATGTAAGGGTGATGTGAAAAATTTCCATGTTTGATGACCGGAGGGTAGATCGTTTTGGTCACGTGTCAGGTTCATAACTTCCACAGCATAAAATCAACACAGCATCGCCTCTGCATCATTTAAACCCTAACTCTTAGATAAATCCAATAAACCCCTGGAACATACCCCCAGGCTATTTGAAGCGTCAAATCCATTAGCTTTTGTCTCCGAACGCGCACGAAACAACATGGAACGTTCACACTTTTTGGTGCTCCTGGTGAGTTCACAAGCAAGTACTCTGGTTGGTGTATATCTACCCCTCTGAAAAATATGACTTCGTCAGTTGGGATGATGACATTCCCAATATATATATATGGAAAAATAAAATTAATGTTCCAAACCACCAACCAGATATATTAATCATTGATTATCATTATTAACCATTATTAACCACTATTATTAACCACTATTAATTATATATATATACTATAATCCAAACCACCAACCAGTTGGTGATTGTACTCAAATAGACACATTCGTCGTCAACCTTGGCTCGAACTGAACAGGAATGCTCTGGGACTTCATCCAGTGGGACATCTTCCATTGAATCTTCCATGAGGATCAGACTTGTGCATTCTCACTGGAAAATAAATTTTCAAATTTTGGGAAACCGACAATGAATTCTGGGGTACCTATCTGGTGATTTTCAAACTTATTAAAATAGACTTGAAAATAATTTTTCAAACTTATAAAAAATGGTGATTTTCCATGGCTATGTTAGTGAAAATATGTTTTTGAATTCTGGGGTACCCTCTGGTTATGACTAACATAGCCAGGGAAAATCGCCATTTTTAAGTTCGGTAAACCATCTATTTCTATGGGCCATTTTCCATAGCAAACTGTTAAATAACCAGATGGTACCTCTTCGATGTGGGCCATCTCCCATCAAATAAGCTTGGTCGATCACAAGCTCAAAGATTGACGAAGCTGGCAATCCCATGCCCCTAATATCTAGTTTAATGATGGTTAATGATGAATGATGATGATTAATGATGGCCACCAAACGGATCCAATATTGAACCAAGGGGTCAGACGGGTCTAGGTCTAGGTCAGACGGTCAGTCAGACGGTGGTATTTCGTAAGGGGATGGGCCTACCTAGCCACAGAAAGCGACATTGTACCCATGGAGCTTCCAACCACCTCCAGCCGGCAGATGTTCCACACCTGCTGGATTTTCCACAGACGTTGATCAAGGAGTTGAAGAGTTGAAGATCTGGCCTCATCCGTTGCATGAAGCACCCCCCCCAAAGAGCATGGTCATGGTCATGAACATAAATTAAATCATTCATCAAAAAGCTCCAAAGGGGGTCCCAAAAAAAAATACTTGGGGGTGCACTATAGGGATTTTTTTGTGGGGATAACTATGGTAATAACCCCCGTAAGTTGGTAATCCCTCTAACTCTAACTATGGTTATATATACACTTACAACTGCAACTGCACCCCAAAATATGATTGAGGAAACACCAGCAAGTGCTATAGCAAGGGTCATACACAACACATTCCAATATATCATAAATGAGTATTTCCCAGCGCTGTTGGTGGTTCCATAAATGAAATACCCTCTGGTAAACTAACATAAAATCACCATGCTATCAATGGGTAAATCCACTATTTCGATCACCATTTTCAAGTTCGCAAACTGTAAACGTTTACCCCAGGGTGTATATATACATATATATATATACCCTCCAGTAAATTAACATAGACCCTGAAAATCACCCATTTTAAAGGAAACTACTCTTCCAACCCCTATCAGCCAGGGTCGATGTTAACTTACCAGAGGGTATATATATGACATATATGTGTGTGTGTGAAAATCACGCCTACAGTAGCCCAAAATCCAACAGTTGATCACTATGTTTGTCCCTTGCAAAATCCCGTCAGATTTCTGAGACACAGCCATGGTTCGAACGATGGAAATCTACTATTCCATGACAATGTCCATTAATCTGGGTAAATTATAATATTTCACTAACCTGAATCTTGCGGCCATTTTGGGATGATTCCTCTTATTAACCATGATTTCCAGTGAGGGAGAACAGTGAGGTCGTTATAATTTACCCAGATTAATGTACCTCCATTCATATCATGTAATATCCCCATTCTATCTATCCAAGGATTGCATGACAACAAAACTCCCCATTTACTTGGAAGTCTGTAGCCATGCTAGTGACCATTAAATCCACTTCTATGTTGGCTTAATCCCATTAACAAGTGGATTGGATATTGGTGAGGAGAGTCAAACGGATCATTAACAAGTTTATATAATTTATTGCCGATTGATAAACCTGATAAACCCTATTTACTATAGTTACATCTACCATAAACCCTAGTTACCCTCTGGTAAACTAACAGTTTGCTATTGAAAATGGCCCATTGAAATAATTGATTTACCCATAAAAAATGGTGATGTTCGAGTTCGCTATGTTAAATTACCAGAGGGTATTGGAGTTATCATCCAACTTAGCTATTGAAAACCGGGGGCCCACCGTGTAATTCAATTCTCAACAGGTCTCTGAAGTTCTCGATGTCGAGCAAAGTTTCCTGAAAAAATCTCACCGGGCAAGCGGTGAAGACTCAGGCCATTCCGAATCACTAAACCAAAAAAAATGGCCATTACTAATTGGTGGTTTCAACCCCTCTGAAAAATATGAAAGTCAGATTGGATCATCATCCCAACTATTGGGGAAAGTAAAAAATGTTCCAAACCACCAACTAGATTAACATCCCAATCATATCCCATTGATATTCAATATACATCATTCATTATCGGAATATCAATGGGAAGTTGATTTATAATTTTGTTTGAGAAAAAAAACAGTGGGATTGGATTGGAATTCGAAAGGGACATGTTCATGGGATATTTAGGGAGATTTAACTGATATAACCAACAAATAGATGCCATGTGAATAGGGAAGATGACCAGCCGATGGACTTGGATAACACCCTTTTTTCCGACAAACCCATATTTTCACATGAAAAAGTTGGTGATTTCAGAGAGAATTCTATTGTAGAAAGTTCGTGTTCGGGGATAGCTGGGTTGGAAGTCATACAATATATGAAATAAGGAAAGAGATGTTGATATGGATTTATGTGGAAATAGGCTTTCCCAAGAATCATTCGTCTATTCGTCTTCCCCGCGTGTCAATTTCAGTCACACCGGGCATCGAGGTTTTTTACCCATTTCTGGACAGACCCACCAAATCACCTTCCCAATGATCAAATCAGTATCCGTGCCCCAGGATTGTTGGCAAAATATCAAGTATTAAACTTTTAAACCCTAAGGTTGCCACAAATATCTCCCATATGTTTAATGGTAGCAAGGCAACAATAGGCCACCCATGTTTTGATGGCTTACACCGCCACTCTATGGTAAATTAGGGATAGGGAGACTCACGACAGTCTCAGCTCGCACACGGTACCGAGCTCCCAGGTCATATCGCAGTGGAAAATCCAGCATTTATAAAATTTATAGATGATTATCTCATGAAAACCTAATTTTTTCTAGATTATAGATGATTATCTCATGAAAACCTCTACTTTTCTAGATTATAGAGGACTTTCCCATGATTTTCCCTATATTTTCCCATGAAAAACCTCTACTTCCAGATCTTCCAAGGGATTTCCCAGCCACGCCAAGTCACCCAGCAGCGTAGCGGCTGAGCGCCAGCGACCAGTCCGACCAGTCGCAGCGTAGTGGTTCAGGAGCTGCTGGAAACGTCGGCTGTCCTTGAGAATCTTGGACTTGCTTTTAAAAGGTTCCATATACACACACACATATATATATATACATATATATACATATATATATATATGTATATGTTTATGCGGATGTTTATATGTATATATCTTGTTATATTATAGTGACATAAATAATCAGAACAATAATTGTCATGATATTATATAATATATCTGTGTATATATATATATGTATATATAAAGAATCCTCGTAGATTCCCCAAATGGTGGAACCAAGAAATTCAGGAATGGTCCAAGGGGCCAAGTTGGTCAGTCTCGGAGTGCCAAGAAATTGGGGAAGTTGGTTTGGAGCCAGCAACTTTGGAACATGATAAGCAACAAAACAGGACCAATTGTTACAATCGCTGGTGTTGTTCTTTCACATGCCTCGGATCTGTATCTCCCCAAGTCGGTGATATGTCACCCTTTATCCTTCATTGCGGCTACAATCGGGATAGGTCGAGACCTATCGTACCATGTTTTGGGCTGGATGAAGATCCATAAACCCCTGGAATTTGGGTGTTGACATGTGTTGACCACCAGGCTTTTGATCCATAGACATATCCCGAACAAAACTCCCAAGTCGGCCCAAACTTGACTGGTTGGTGGTATACCTACCCCTCTGAAAAATATGACTTCGTCAGTTGGGATGATGACATTCCCAATATATGGAAAGTCATAAAATTCCATGGTTCCAGTCTCCACCAAACCGGTATATTAATCATTGATTATCATTATTAACCATTATTAATCACTATTAAACACTATTAACCACTATTAACTATTAAGCACTATTAATTATATATATATATATACTATAATCCAAACCACCAAGCAGTTGACCAAGTCTCAGGATTTTCCAAGTCGACCAACTTCCGTTGGCTGCGTTGCCACGCAGCGACCATGGCGACATAGCGCTAGGCGATGTCGCCGCTAGCCTCGCGCCGCTGGAGCAGCTGGGCGCCATGAGGGCCCCCAAAGCACCTGCGAGCCGCACGACTTTTTTGGGGATACTTGGGGTAGCAAGATGGGTTGCTGGGCTGCTGGGATGGTGAAATTTATAGTTAGCCAGTGGATCATTCCCGAAAAAAAGGGCTTGGTTGAAGGGTTTAACAACTTACTGGTGCGTTTTACGTAGGGTTGCTGGATGGGAATGGATAGGTTGCTGGGGGTTGCTGGGGGTTGCTGGGGGTTGCTGGGATGATTATTACTAGTGATGAAATGGATCATTCCCAAAAATTGCCTGCGTTTAGCACCAGTAAGAATGTTTGTGAATCAAAATAGGAGTGATACCAATAATGATACTGCTTTTAAGCGATCTGATAAGCCGCAACAATGACATCAATGACATGGGGGACCCGCACAATGATCATCAACAATAGGGATGTACCCACTCTAGCAGCCTCTAGCAATCAAACCTGGTAACCTGGCGATTAAACATTACCCAATTTTTGCACGAGCTAGTTTTCCGGGGGGTAATATACATAGATTTCTGGGGGAGTATACACCCCTCGATGAAAATTCCGGAATTGTATCTACGGGTTCCCCAAATGTGTGCTTGGACGCTCTGGTGAAATGGGGCCTTTGCCTCGCGTTGTCCTCGGTTCATCCCACTTTGCCACTTACATCGGTTTTGTAGCGGGGGCTAACCTCAAATAGATACCGTTCTGAAAGAAAAACTAGGTTCACTGTACAGTTCATATGTGGTTCCTACAAAAAAATGGGAACCCAACACATCCACTAATGCATCAAGCGCAAGACAAAATACGCGTGTGTAGACCCACATAATCAGTAAACATAAAATTCATTAAAATTCATATTTTTTTACCAGTTACAGGGACCAAAATTCATATGACCCTTTGGTAATCAAACATGGCAATGTCCAAATCCACCATTTAGAACTGATTTTCCCGCTTAAGCCGCGGTTCATACGGGGGTTCCAGTTGCCATATTTGCCGGATGATAGGGCCCAAATTACCCTCTGGTAAACTAACATAGCTATTGAAAATTGCCATTTATAGTGAGTTTTCCCATTAAAAATTGTGATTTTCCATAGCTATGTTAGTTTACCAGAGTGTAATCCATGTGCCCCTTTCACAACGTGTGCGCGTTCTTCGCCTCGCAACACCCTGACGTCCGATTCGCAGCCCTGCGTCCGGTCCTGGCGAGCCGAAGGCCGAAGGAACTGACGAGGGGATCAATATCTGTCTAAAAATGGGGTACCCTCTGGTAAACTTACAAAAAACTATGGAAAATCACCATTTTTAATGGGAAAATCAACTATAAATGGTCATTTTCCATAGCTACGTTAAATTACCAGAGGGTAAACCTGGGCCATTTTGAAAAGGATGGTGATGAGTGACCATTGGCTATAGGGGTAATTACATGTAATTACCCTATTTTCAGCCAAACTTCCAAACCCACCTGGGGAATAAGTTTCTCCTCAATTGAACTCTGTCTCCATTCGCACAATGAGTCAAGCCACTTCTGGGTTTTGATTGGAAAGCTTGGGGAAGCTACAACTCTGGCATCTAGCCCCTGTCTCAAACGGAAGTTGTACTTGCAACTTGCAAGGTCTGATGCACTCCAGTATGCCCTCTCCCACAGTCAAATCATTTGCAAGCATTCAAGGATAAGCATGAATTCTCTTTGACACTTCTTGAGATAATTCTGCAAACTGTGAGGTTCAAATGATGTCCGACAAATCAAATCGTGCAGGAGAGGACGCACATGCAATTTTGATCAAACACTGTACTTGCCTCACGTCTTCCTCCTTCTCCTGCTCCGGGAAACCATCGAGCAAGGCAGCAATCACTGGTCCATGTAGAGACCTCGCGTGACCGCAGTCGTCACTCCACGGCACATCGGGCACTGTTGCAGCCTGTGCCGGTTACTCCGATGGCAGTCCCGGCACACCACGTGGCCGCAGGGAACCAAGGCCACAGCTGGGCGGTGCTGGTAGCAGATGGGACATGAGGCACAAGTGCCACCGGTGACTTGCGGTGCGTCGTCAGTCAGCGCATCTGGATCCCAACTGGCCGACAAGAAAAACACCACATGCCCCTGAGGCTGGAGGGAGTGACTGATACACAAGGCTGAGCCAAGGTCTGCAAGGTGTTCATGGAGTTTCTCTTTCATGATCTCGCAGGTAAAGCCTCTTCTGGAGGCAAGGGATTGACCAACAGCAATCCGGAAGTTGCAGCAGAGTGCCCCATCTTTCGAAGCAGTTTCACACCTCCTTAAGAATTCGTTCTTTATTGCTGCAACCTTTAGCAGCATCATCTTTTGCGTCTTGGCACTGTAGTCGGTGATGTTCCTAGCCAGCTGCTGGGCAATGGTTGCATCATCCGTCCATCTCGCGGTCACCTAGCGACTTTGAGTTGCAAAAGGGCCCTCAAATTAGGCGACGATGTTTTTTGAGAAAATCCCCAGCTGCGGGTAAAACAATGTCATAAATCACCCATGACTGGGAATGGTAACCATACCACCTATCAAAATGGTAATGTTTTGGTACCATTTTGTGCAAGTCATCCGTTTTGGAATCAACGCATCCATTTGGGGGACAAATCATTTTGAGCCGATTGCACCTCTGCTGAATGAACATCTACCCAGCTGTTGCCCTGCCGTTTCCAGACTTTCTGAAAAGGAGTGACGAATCCGTCGGTTCCATGGCAGAAGCCCTGCTCCTGAAGCATATCTTGCAGCTTCTGTAGCAAGGTGTCTTCAGTAACACCAAGCTGGGTGAGGTGGACAGGTCGCGGCACATCCATTTTGAAGGATGGCCGCTGACGACGGGAGGCGGCCTCGCAATGCTTCATGAAATGTTTGTTGATCTTGGTCACCCAAGCGTTCACGACCTGTTGTCTCTGCGCATCGTCCGCTTGCTGGGCATTGGCAAAATTCCTTGCCAGTCGCTCACGGAACGACATGACAGATGAAACAGGGAAGTCGGCGAGAGTTTGCGGATCGCAGAGCCACCCAAAAACAACTGCAGGGAGCCACCAGGCATCATGCAATGAAGGAAGCACCATGAAATCATGAAGAATCTGCTGATAATCATGTATGATACAACCGTTCCCAACCTGCGATCTAAATGCAGCCAAATCGGTACAGAGCTTATGTGAAACACATGTGTATGGGTCAAGATTTTAATATCCTGGGCCAAACAAAACTCGACCCAGATTCAAAACGTCAGTGTACCCAATCAGTACCGGTGAAATACCCATCGTGCTCGGGCCAGATCCCCATCAAATTTATGGTTCTGTTGCCAAATCTGGGTCCCGGAACATGGGGTGGCTTATCGCAAACAATGCCAAGTCTGAAGGGATCCCAAGGTCTTGAAATTCTTCACATATAGCCAAGAAAATGGGTCAACGTCTCCTAAACGCGCAAATCCTAAACATTAAGGGCATGCTTGATAGATCTTTTTCTAGGCTTCCAACATATTCACTATCATTTGGGCTGAAGCCATCTTTAGATCTCTCTGAAAATCGGGTTTTTCTCAGGATTCAGTGACTTAGAACATATGTGTTTTTTTGTCCGCACTACCCTCTGGTAAACTTACAAAAAACTATGGAAAATCACCATTTTTAATGGGTAAATCCAGTATAAATGGCCATTTTCAATAGCTATTTTGACATAACCAGAGGGTACATGTTGGGGCATCCCTCATTTTTTGGATGAATCCATTGAAGTTCAAGTTCTGGTTATGCAATAAATATGCCACTAATGGGTGCCTGAAGTAAATTGAAGTAACACATCTAACACCCACTCCAATGTGTACGGTTATCGGTTGTACATGGTTGTACTAGATTGATTTCACTGGCCAGAAATTGATTTTTATTGGGGGGACCATCCGCCACGTTTGGACAACGACGAGCGGAATGCCGGGAGACTCAACCTGGGGCTGATATGAAAACCCATTGGATCCCATCGGGATCATCATTTTTGCAGGGAAACCTTTATACCCTCTGGTAATGACTGTTACAAAAAGCTATGGAAAATGGACCATAGAAATAGTGGATTTACCCATTGATAGCATGGTGATTTTCAATAGCAAACTGTTAGTTTTACCAGAGGGTAGGTTATACAGAGTTATACATATGACTCATACAACTTATCTGCTTGGTGGTGCAATAACCAGCTTGAAAAATGATGGAGTTCGTCAATGGGGTTGGGATGACATTCCATATGTGACATGGAAGTCATAAAAGCCATGTTTGAAACATTTTGAAACCACCAACCAGTTATTATGTGCTTAATTGTGCTTAATCATAGCCATACAGCCAGGAATTTTTAAGTGTGAACAGTGTGAACCATCTTTTGTCACCAACCAAAGGCGCCTTGTAGGCGCTCCTGGGCTCTGATCGGAAGCTTGGTAGGTGATATGCTCCAGTACCCGGCCTGGTAAACATACAAAAAACAATGGAAAATCACCATGTTTCATGGGTAAATCCACTATTTCTATGGCCATTTTCAATAGCTATTTTGACATAACCAGAGGGTAAGCTAAGTGAAGGCTCTTTGTAGCATACTTGCATCATCGGACAAAAATGTCCTCCCCCACAACCAGCCGTTGAAATCAACTTCACGCAAGGTAATGGAGTCTTTGATAGTTTTGCAGTGACGATAGTTGTGCAAACTGGGAGCTTCGAATAGATCTTGCTTATCAATGCTTATCATATCACTGGTCAATGAAAAGGCCTCGCGTGGCCGAAAGGGTCACTTCCCGACACATGGGACACTGGCGCAGCCGCTCACTACGATGGCAGTCGCGGCACACCACGTGGCCGCAGGGAACCAAGGCCACGGCTGGACGGTGCTGGTAGCAGATGGGACATGAGGCGCAAGTGCCACCGGTGACTTGCGGTGGGTCGTCAGTCAGCGCATTTGCATCTCATCTGGCCGACAATCCCAAAAAGTGTTGAGTTGTTCCTGAAAAGGATTGGTCAATGAAGAGGCTGACTTCCAAGCTGCTGAAACCCAGGTCTGCCAGGTGTTCTTCGAGTTTATCCTTCATCATGTCATGGTTGAAGTCACTCCTACGTGCAAGAGACTGAGAAACCGCAAAACGGTGAATACAAGCCGACAGCCCATGCATGGACCGAAGCTTACAGAGTTCCATAAATTCTTCTTTGATGAATGAAACTTCTGATAAGATCATCCTTTGTGTTTCAGCTCCGTAGTCATTCACGTTTCTGGCCAACTGCTGACCAAAGGCCATGGGGGCATCATCGCCAGACCATATTGCCATGACCTGGCTAGAGTTCAGGCATTCAGGGTCAAGCAACCCACTTGAAGTGAATCAAAACGATTCTTTAACCGACCATTTTGGAGGATATGTACATATACGGCATATATAAAAATGATATATATATTGATATATTTCAACACATTTGCTCATACATCTTGAGCCAATCCCACCTGTGCACATTGAATATCTCGCCAAAGGTCGCCTCGCGATTTCCAGTAAATCCTGTCAAAAGCACTGACACTTCCATCATGAAAGCCCAGCTCGTTCAGCATTTCCCGCAGCTGCTGCCGCAAGACATCTTCGCCAACCCCCAAACGCGAGAGGTGCAGGGGACGAGGCACCCCCATTTTGAAGGACGTCCTCCGACGACGGGAGACAGCTTCACAATACCTCATGAGTTGTTCCTTGATCTTGGTCAACCAAGCATTCATGACCCGCTGCGTGTGAGCCTCGTGCGTTTGCTGGGCATCCGCAACGTTCCTTTCCAAGTGCTCACGAAACGACATGACAGATGAGGCAGGAGGTCTAAGCAAAAACAGCTGCCACGCATATGTTTCACTGTGGACATGCAGTCGTCAGGTCGCGAAGGTGCTTTCATGAAAAAATGACTCATGACTCATGACCACATAGGTTGAAACTGGGTACCAAAAAAGGATCACTGAATCTGCGGGTCTGAGAGCTTGACCAATATCTGTCAATGTTCGGTTATATTGCCATGACTCGAGTTCCGGCTCCAAACATCCGGGTTCCAAAAGGAGCAAACAGGGGTCAGTGTCAAGTCGTCATGACTTCTCCTCCAGCAGAGTTTGAAAATCGCACCTGGACATCCGGGCTGGACCGGTACCACTAACCCTATATATATATATATATGGTAGCTATTTGGTGTTCGTCCCCTGAAATCCGAAAACCATACTAGGTTTCGAGAAGGGGCCCCAGTCGATAGCGTGAACCGTTGATTTATAAGTGGCTGAATTCACTGGTTTATGGTAGATATAACGAACTAGTTACTGGGGATTATTTCATGGTTTATAAACCAACATTCACATCACTGGGGGCCCCATCCTGTAGGTTTCGATCCATCCCCATGTGTTGAGTAAAACTGAGATCGTAATCTGGGCCGACGCTGGGTCCTGATGTGACATGCTGGGTACCTTCATCTCAAACTCACGGGAAGAAACGCGGCGCCGCAGTTTTCATAAACACCCAGGATATCTAGGATATTCATTATATTATATCATGTCATATTATATTATGTATGTATGTATATATATATGTATATGTATTGTATCATTTATCATGTGATATATTATATATTATATCATATCATGTTAGTTCATATTATATTATATGATTGCTGTGCTTGTCTTCGTTTTCTCATTTTTTCTACCCCCCATTTGCAATGCTTCCCACGGTCTCAATCGCCTTCTATTCCCAAGGGCCATTTTGTTCTTTCCATCATTGCTAGTGATAGCCTGGTGATCAGGTGATCTCATTGTTGATTGACACAGATACCCGGCCTGGTAAACGTTTACATAACTATGGAAAATCACCATGCTATTAATGGGAAAACTCACGAAATCAATGGCCATTTTCAATAGCTTTTTGTATGTTTACCAGAGGGTAGGTGATGTCAGAAACAAGCGCCATCAAGTGCCACCGTCCCAACAAAAAAGGCCTCTGTGATGCGGCGCAGGCCGTGGCCAAGTGGGGAATGGAGCGTGATGAGATACTGTGATAGATCGAATCATAATAGCATAATCAATAGGGATTGATTGTCATTTTTATTGAATCCCCACTGATTCTGTATTGGTCTCATGTTCACAAATATCTTTAATGTATTTTAAGGTGATCATCGCATGATATGGAGATAATTTATGAACAATACTTGAATATGAATATATATATATATATGTATGTATGTATGTATGTGTGTATGTATATGTATATGTATATGTATATGTATTTGTATATGTATATGTATATGTATATGTACATATATATATATATGTATATTATATTATATGTATATGTATATGTATATGTATATGTATATGTATATGTATATGTGTATGTATATATATATATATTGCCAATAGATAAATGGCATCTAGAAGCCACGCTTTCTTGGTATGGTTTGTTATCTCTCCCATTTTTGCTGGGTCTAGTGATGGGTTCTTGGGTACCTCGTCGAGCCAAAATTCCACGTCCTTTTTTCAAACATGTTTATATCATTTTAATAATCAATAATTGAACCATAGGAATGGGGGGTAATATTATTGAACCATAGGTATGTGAATAAATAATAATGAATATCCCAATCATCAGGACACTATGGTTCAACCAAGAAGAAACCATGGTTTACCCTCTGGTAAACTGCCACATAACTATGGAAAGATCCACCATTTTTCATGGTAAAATCCACTATTTCTATGGCCATGTTCAAGTTCGCTTCATGCCGGAAAGATGTGCTTCCAAAACCTGCAAAAAACACCATGAAAAGTCTGGGTCCCAGCAACAAAAGGCATTTCAATGCTTTCAGCAAGGAAGGTACAGGGCCATTTTTACCATGACTTGACCGAAAAATTTCTGGTAAGGCCATCGCAATCCCCAAAAAGATAGAAAGGTCAAATAGCACTAGGTTTTGGTAATTACTGTTCTAAGGTTTTGGGGATGACTAGTGGTCAGTACAACTTTCCACTAGGTTTTGGTGATGAATTACTGTTCTAAGGTTTTGGGGAAATCCTTCTGGTCAGTACAACTTTCCACCATTTTAATCATTGTGATATTTTTCGGACCTGCCAATTCCTCCAGTCAACCCTCGGAACAAGCGCCAACTGGGTGCCCCAGACCCAGGCAAAAGCACCTGATATGCAGCGACGCAACGGGCAGCGGGACCTCTGGGGTGCAGCGTTTTTCAAAAACACCATCGTACCCCTTGGGATACCTTGACAGAAGCACAAGCAAATAGAAAAAAATGTTTTCAGGATTTTTGAGCATCAAAAATTCTAAATTAAGTAAAACCACAGAATGTGGAACTCAACTCACAATTTATTGAACTCTTCAACCATCTAACCATGGCCACGTTTCACCTTGGACCCCACGGCTGCACCTGTGCCGCTGGCATCACCTGGCTTGGAATGGCTGGTTATTGGGGGCGATCGTAAGCCACAACTAACACATATGAATGGTCGAAGGAAGTTTAGAAGTCAAACTTCCGACAATATGGAGAGATGAAAAGCAGAGCAGGGCAGAGGCAGAGAGAAGAGGAAGATTAGAAGAGAGAAGATCAGAAGAGAAAGAGTAAGAA
>Ga0126342_10008363_pt1 | contig 18535 bp, 14 predicted proteins | sample Cyp1metagenome_FD_92528 | JGI IMG/M metagenome (GOLD analysis project Ga0126342, IMG submission 92528) | Coral microbial communities from Lord Howe Island, Old Settlement Bay, Australia - Cyphastrea 1 metagenome | ecosystem: Host-associated > Invertebrates > Cnidaria > Coral ...
CAATCACCTTTCGCTCCATCAGTGGCTTCGCTCTGCCATCCCTGATTCACAACAACCAACCTCTCCTATAGGTTTCCTATTTTTGAAACTTCCGCCACCGCCTTGTGCGGTACTACTGGTATCGAACTAGTTACTGGGGCTTAGAATATTATAAACCAACAAAAACATCACTGGGGGGCCCCACATTGTACCCATTTATAACATCCCCCTTGCAATTTGGGGGTGCTGGGACATGCTGGGACCCCTGATTCTGTAGAGGAAATTGCAACCAGGATTTTATAACCTCTGGTAAACTAACATAGCTATAGAAAATCACCATGTTTTCATGGGAAAATCCACTATTTCTATGGCCATTTTCAATAGCTATTTTGACATAACCAGAGGGTAACCTCAATTGCAGCCCCAAGTATTCCCCCAGGGCCGAAGTGCAAAGGTCGTGCTCCGCTGCGACCCTTCAGCGCTCACGGAGCTCACTCCGTCGTCTTCGACCATGGTGAAGTTTCCGTTGCCTCCCGCGTAGACCTGACGGGGGCGATGATTGGTTGGGAAATGTTGGGAAAATGGCGAGAGAACCCAGAATCAATGGGGATTTAGTGGGATCTATATACAGTAATGGGATTTAACAAGAATGATGGTTAAATAAATCAGCAAATGAATGGGACACATGACCAACAATATATAACAATATGATATTTTGAAAATGATGGATTTACCAACCAAAAACAGCATTTTGTACGAGTGAAAAATGATGATTAACCTTTGGATTTCGGGTCACCTTATTTTCAGACGCAGTTGTAGCATGTATAAATGGATATAAATGGCTAAGACAAAGACTGAGTCTTGGAAGTTCATGTTCAGCTGTAAAATGTGTCATAGATGGAATGCTCATGTCAACACAAACCATGGTTATTGATTCAGACAGCTTGGGAATGGATAGACATTTTTCTCGCACCTGAACCTCCAAGTCCCCGCCGGGTAAGCTGGCGCTGGAACGCAAGGAATGCCCAGCCAGCACCAGCACCTGGTTGTGGGTCCAACTGATTGATCCAGGTCTCCAACTGTTCTTCCTATCTTTTTGGGGTTGCTGTAACCTTCGCTGATCCTTTGGCCAAAAAGGGGGCTTCATTTTTGCCAAACCATCTGACACCCCTTTCTGCTCCCACAGTCACTTAAGTCACGTATTGCCTCACTGAACGTTGGTGAAACCCCAAGTTGGGTATGGTGAACCGTCATGGTTCGTAGGTGTGAGACACATTTCCAGATATTTTTGTTGTGGATTAAAACCCAGACCAAACAATGTGGAGCCCTCCAGAGATGTGAACGTTGGTTTATAATATTCTAAGCCCCAGTAACTAGTTCGTTATTTGCGTACCATAAACCATATAGTGAGTTATTGGAGATATTAGTTCACCCCAACTGAACGCACTTAGCTATCGTGGCCGGGGGCCTGGTAGTGATTTTTATGCAGTGATGATTGCATGGTATTGACTGTACCCTCTGGTAATTTAACATAGCTATGGAAAATCACCATTTTTAATGGGAAAATCCACTATTTCTATGGCCATTTTCAATAGCTATGTTGGTTTACCAGAGGGTATCTTAGTGCGGAAATGATCATGGCCCCACGGCCTGGATCTACTGGTTGACCAGGTCATGGCTTCGGCAAGACCTTCTCATATCGTTGACGATACTATATTTCATTAATTGTATTTAAATATCTATTTATATCTAATTATCCCATGATATCCTCTATATATCCCCTAATATATATATATATTATTATTATTAGTATTATTATTATATATATTTGGCAAAGACTCAAAGGAGCGACAATCCGCTGCGGCCATAGCAAGGTCACGAATGAATTCGGGCAGGGACCGTCCCGCAGCCCAAAGAAAAGGTGCAAAGCAAAAACACTCAACCTGCATAATCTGGGCCAAAAGATTGGCCATAGTGCGAACATACCATGGCTTCAAATACCTCTTTGTTATGCAGGGCATTGTTCTCAGGGATTCTTTGAATTGCCTTTAGCATGCCCTTAGCAAGTGCTAGGCACAGGCCCGGAGGGTATTCCTTCAATCGGGCAGTCGCCCACTGGCCGGTCTGGTCCTTTCCAATGGAAACACCTTTAGGAAGATCAGAGGTGATGCGACCACGGTGAAGTTCCAATTTCAGACCCGGGGCATTGAGCACTCCTAAAGTAGTCGGCTTTGCCGACTGAGCACCCCAAAGGCCTTGGGCCAAGGTCAAGACCTCGCACTCAGGAAGGGCAAGCAGCAGCTGCATGATGGGAGTGCGCCAGATCGAAGCTGCGTCACCATCTGCTGGCTCTGCCGGGTGTTCAACCACAGCAACGCCACCGACACACGCCAAAGCCGCCATAGAAACCAATTGAAAGCCCATCAAAATGTTGCCAATTGTCACTTGCTGCAACTCACGCAGCGACAGAGACGCAAGGCCCCATATCTCCTCCAGGGTGCGGACAATGCGAGGTCCAGCGCGCTGAGGGTGTCCGTCTCCAGGCAGGGCACGACCACGAGCGCGTGACCATGTCTCGCAAGGAGGACCGCCAAGTAGAGCAACAACTTGGCGTGTCAAAATCGCCGAAGTCCAGAACTGGCGTGAGTCTTCCCGGGAGAGATCTCCCCATTGTTTGCTAATGACAATGTCGACTGAGATGACCTGGATGAAAAAAGGGTCGTGCAGTTCAACAAGTCTGTCAACAAAGTACTGGAAATCACCCTGTCTGCGTCGGCCCGCAAAAAGATGGAGAATGTAACGTTCCCTTGCAAATCCTTTCGAAGGTGAAACCTGGAGCGACTTGGTCTCGATCTCCTCCTTTTCCAAAACGCAGTGTCGCTCCAATATGGCGATGTCCCGATGCCAGGGAGAACGCTTGTCTCTCCCTCCGTCAACCAAGAAATCCCACGCCGAAGGAGAACACAAAGAGCGAAGAAGAGCACGTAGAGCATCACCAGGGACATGCAATACTGCTGCATCCTCGTCCGTAAAAATGTCAATGAACTGCGTTAAGGTGGCTTGAAACATAAGCCAGGAAATGGCTCTTCCACGTGCAGCCTTCCGGATAAGCGCTTCACACTCATCAAGGTCTGCCGCGTCAAGAATGTCAACAAAGATCTCTTCCAAGAGGTCCTGGTCGTAGTCCTCATCTGCTCGTCCTGGAACAGGTTCTTGCAAAGGCCCATGAACTTTAAGAGGCGGTAGGAGTCCGTCATGCGAGACTTCAAGTTCGTTGTTGACCTGGGAGCCAGCGCCCGGTGTCGGCCTCCATCTGCATCTCCGTGCTTGTAGAGCATGACGACATGTCGTAGCATGAAGGAGATGCACCTTCAACTTCGCAAAAGTGTGATAGTCCTTCATGCAAGCGCCACACTGCGAAGTAGCAAAGAGGTGCCGAACCGGGTTGACTCTGCCATGCACCCTGAAAAGATGGGCTCCGCAGCCACCCTTACTGCGAAATTTGCGCTCACACATCATGCACGCGTGAGTCAACTCAGGCATGTGGATCTCGGTCTGCGGTGCCGAGTGACAGAGCCGACCATGAGCGTGAAGGATACTCAGAAAGTCCCCATGAAAGCGCGTGACAATCTGTAGGTTGCTCCTCTGTCCACTGTCATGATCTCCTGCTCTGCGAACCAAACGCTTCCAGAAGCCTGGATGATACCTCATGATGTACTCCCATTGCTGGAAACCTTGCATGGGATCAGGAAGCTTCGAAGAATGGCGGAGTTGGGCACACATCCAGGTCAAGTCATTCCAGACAAGGTCGTGCCACTCCTTGTCCTCATTGAAGAGTCCCCAAGATGTGCTATCTCCACTCCTATATAGGAGTCCCAAATGCCTGAGTCTGCAGATCCGCAAGAGCACTGCAGGGTCTGGAAGACCTGTTTCAACTAGAATGTCCGCATCGCTTCTGGGGGCCTCATGTCGTACAGGTAGAAGTCGATTATAGAGTCGAAGGAGTGCACTGTGAAGATACTGCTTGTCTCGGCCATCACGGAGAATCCAAGATTCTGCTCCGTACAGAAGCTTGCTGAGGATCAATGTGCGGAACAGTTCTCGGCGTCGACGTAGATCCAGGCCACGATTTTGAAATAAAAGGCGCCGATGCCTGGTGAAGGCCGCATGGGCAATACTGAGTCGCCGCCGAACTTCACGCCGCAAATCCCCTCTGTGATGGATGGTGCCTCCCAAATGGGTATAGGAGCTCACAACACTGAGATGTTGGACTCCTCCATCAAGAACGACCGGGAAAGTGTGGGGCGAAGTCGGACCAAAGTATTTGAGCTTGGCTTTGTTCGCCCCAGCGCCCTGGAAAACCATCATGAGCTCAGTCTTACCTTTGGCCAAATTCGGTGTCATGGCGAACTCTTCACAGAAGCTAAGCAAAGAACCTCCGACTTGTCCCGCGGCCCACTCCAGCATCACAGGTGAGCTTTGAGCAAATGCCACACAGGTGTCATCCATCCAAGTGGGGCCAAGGAAGGGCTTGGTCTCAATGGCAGAGGTAAGCTCAGAATGGTGTGGATGTCGTAGTCCAGGTTCATCAGGAAAAGAATCCAAAATACCAAGCTCGCTCAACGTCTGCTCCAATCTGTGAAGAAGGCGAGCCCATAGAAAGGAGAACACGATGTCCGCAAAGCAATCTCCAGGTCTGGTGCCTAGGGATGTTCTGCAAGCGTCTCGCTGAATGCCCACAAAGAAGTGTGTGTCCGTGTGCAGGGCACGGAGAACTTTCTGAAGTTGGGGAGAAATACCGGCACGATCAACCGCTGATGCCTCCTCAAGATGGTCATGAAGCGCATGAAGAAGATCAGGGCCTAGCTTGAGGCGTGCACCGACCGTGGCAATGGCTTCGTCGTCGATCGGGCCGCCCAGCGCTAGCTGACGCACAATGCGGTAGAATGCTTCCGTCAAGTCCAAAAATAGGAGTCCGACACATTGCCGCTGACAAAGTCGAGCCCTTAAGTATGCACGGGCTTGATGGACACCCATAGTGACAGAAATCCCTCTCTTCCCTCCAGTCTGTTGCCGCTGCAAATAGTGCTCGAAGGCCTCAGCAGTGTGCAATCGAAGGCATCGATGTAGCGCTTTGCCGATGTGCGAAGAAATAAGGATGCTGCGATATGCCGCACAGGTGTCCCGCGGACCCTTTTGCTTCCATATGGGTTGAAGGCGGCCGCCCTTGTGGAGGAGGCTTTCCTGACCATGTGTATAGAGCTTCAGCAATTGACTGTACGTCTTGCGCGCCACAATGGCCGGCGATCGTGCACAAATGCTTGCGTCAATAAGGTCAGGACCAGTCGCTTTGTGGGGCTTGACATGTCTGAAGGCTGCCTCCAGCTCCACCAGGGATGGAATGTCAGTGATGTCCAGGGCCAAGGATTGTGCCCGAAACTCCTTCAAATTTTGAACCCATAGGCAACGTTGGTCAGCTGATTCCATTCTTTTGCCACCCTCCATCTCTTGGAAAAACTGGATCCAAGTATCCAGCGCCTGTGCCGGGGTGGTGCAAAGAAGCCCTTCAGAGTTGCGAACCATCGGCAGGGTTTGCTGTTTGATGGATCGTAGATTCGTGGATCCGACAACCTTCTTGAGCTCATGTAGGATGGAGGAGGCCGGCGCATCATGAGGCAAATTCTCAAAGGTCTGTCGGAGATAGGCCGTCTTTCTGGCTTGCAGTCGCTCTTTGAGCTGCTTGGCGTGGATGTAATGCCTTGCCATAAGCTTGACATTGGCACAAAGAAGCCATCTGCGATATTGCCAGAATCGGTCGACGTCATAGTCAGTCTGAGAGTGCCAGGCAGAAAAACAGGCACGAAGAATTTCTCCTCTGCAATGTTTGGCAAGCTGTCGAAGTCCACGACGGGCAATCAACTTTTGGGTGCGATGTTGCCATGTGGCCTCATCAATGCAGGGCTTCTTCGGCTTTTGTTTGGCGCGTGGGCACGTTTTCTGCAGGCTTCCAAGAATTTGGCCATTGAAATGGGAGACTTGCAATTCAATATCCTCAGTCCATGCCGGGACCACATAATCATGTAGAGCTTGACGGACATGATGACCTTGAAGGTTGTCATAGTCAATGCTGACCTTCTTGTGGTCCACTGTGCCTGACCGTGTAGTACGTGTCTCATACCATTGCAACTGGACAGCAATGGCAGAATGGTCATGATGGCTGTTGCCCAGGTCAAGCTCCTCAACAACCTTGCTGAGGAGACACTCATGCAGAGAAGTCCTGGGAATGGCAATGTAGTCAATCATGTGCTCAGAGAGACCATCTGGCGCAACCCAAGTAGTCCGAGGACCTTCATGGCATTGAGAGGTACAGGGCAGACAAAGATCACGCTCCTGCAGGAAGGCCCTCAGTAATGGTGTGCTCGATGTGGTGCCACCAACCGTGTCAAAGACAGAGACATGGTCTGCCAGTCCAGGGCCCGCATTAGCATCAAGGAGTGCGTAGAAACGCGCATCCAAGGGACAACAGGCAGTGATGTGGGCAAGTTGCTCCCACCAGGCCATGCGTTCAGCAAAAGGCGTGCCACTCTGGGGTGCATGCCCCACAACAATCCAGAAGTCTACCAAGTCAGTGACCACATGGACAAGCAAGCAGCGAGGGTCCTTGTGCACAACGACAAAGTGGTGCGGCTCAAAATACACAGGGCCATCCGCAGTCTCGGCATACGCCTGTTCCATGTTGATCCACAGTTCAATGCCATAACATCCCAAGTGGGCTCCACTGGCAAAACGCAGAATTTGTTGTGTGCGGGAGCAAAGTTCTGGCGTGCGAGCTTCCTGCAAGCCAATGAAGTTGAGGTTCAGCAGTTTAACTTGGGCACGTAGATAATCAAGTTTCCCCGCATGGCCCCATTCGCCATTGTACATGGAGCCAATGTTGGCGCTGCAGAAACTGATATTGATCTGGGCCATCTCCTGTGTCTCCGTTCCAGACTCCTTGCTCTCAGTGGTTGCATGTAGAGAAGGGAGCAATGGAGGAGGAACATGAAAGCCACTAGCATCCCATGACGGAAGTCCATCAGTCTTGCTGAAGAGCATCCACATGTAGGGCAAAAGTGGCCGCCAGGTGTTCATGGAGAGCTGTTGCCTCTTGTTGTAGAAACTACGCTTCCTTTCCTCAGTGGCAAGCCAGTCAGCGAAATCATTGAATGGATCGCCGCAGTGACCAGGCGTGTGTTCTACATGGAGACGATCATGAAGTGCAGCTTCCAATGCTTGAAAGCAGCCTCTCAGGCTGGCAAAGGATTGGTCCACCGAGGCGGTTCCAATCAAACCTTGGGCTTGCATGGCCGTGGTCCACGAGTCCGTGCGAAACAGTGTGGGCGTGTTGACGTTCTGTGTTAACCGCCATAAGGCGGCCCACGTCATTGCCTCTCTCTCCGCACCCAAGGATCCAATGTAGGTGGCACCCAGGAAGGATGGACACTGAGGCTCGTATCTCACAGGGTGAGTGAGCCATCCAATGACTTCAACAACCAGATGCTGTCCTTGACGTCGCTCTCCTAGCACAACAAAGGCCCAGGTATCCGCAAAGCCAGCCTCATCATTCCAGAGCGCAGGTCTGTGACGATGGTGAGGCAAGGACGAGCCATCAGTGTAGATGATAACTCGATCAAATTGTGCCAGATCACTGGTCTCACTGAGGTTCATGGCCTGTGTCGTGGTGTCCGGTAGGTCATAGCCTGTGGGATCCCTGCAAAGGACATCAGTGCCCGACTCAAAGAAAGCAACCAGGTCAGTCAGAGAAATGCCAATCTTGATAAGGAAATCATCACATCCTTCACGAGGTCTGCAGAGGTCCAGGAGGGGAACGTTGTTTCGCTCAAGGTCAGGCAAACTCGGCCATGGCAAAGGCCGCTTGCAGCGATCAATCGCTTCTCCGTGCTGTTGAACAACATCAAGGAAGGTGATTCTTTGGAGCCCGATCATCAGGTCCTCGACCTTCAAGACGGCCGCCCGACAGTATCCAAACTTGTGAAGCAGCTGCATGAGACCAAGCTCATCCAAGGGTCTGTCAGAGGTGTGAAGGAAAGCGCCATTGGGGTCCTTCAGGTCCTCGTGGCAAAACATATAATGAAATTGCCCTTCCTGGACAGACCAATGCGCAGGAAGGCAGAGGGCAATGCTGTAAGATCCAAAGCGAAATGCGCTGCAGGAAAGGCCCCATTGCTTGAGCTCAATCTCGATGTCACTAGACTCTCCAGGTGCAGAGCATTCAATGTATTCTGGTACAAGAAGGGTTTGACAACCCGACCGTAGCTGCAGAGCAACAGTGGCAAGTTGTGTAATTGCCTGGTCATCTTCAGCACTCTCAGTCTGGCTATGTATCAGGCTAGACAGTTGCAGAAGGACAGGAGCTCGTGTCGATCTGTTGCCAGCTGTCTCAGTGGGTCTCGGTTGAGGAGCTTGTCGTGTAAGGATCACAATGCTGTAACCTGATCTCCCAGGGATAGGTCGGCCTGGCCATAACTGCTCAGAACGATACCATCCATGACATTGAAGTTGTGCTCGTGGTCCACTGCAAGCCTCATATATGCCAAGGACCCGCAAGAGATTATCAATGAGGATGTGTTCATGGGTCGTGATTGCAAGCTGTTGAGTGACCTGCTGTGGTCGTCGTCGATCCACACAAGACACAATGCTCGTGACCCAGGCTTCATTGGGGCGTTGAACGAGAACCACATGTGCAATGATGGCGTCGTTGTGGCCCGGTGGATGAGGGCTTACCAAGTGCAATTCAACAACAGCACCCTCAATAATGTGGTCAGCCCATGCCCTTCTGATGCGCTCCTCCCAATTCTGAAAGTCATCATAGAGCTGGACCAGGCGTGCAACGCGTCCATGAGGAGCATGCCATTGATGGTCAACGAACCATACCGAGATCGGGCCCGAGGGAGCTTCATCCTCCCAGGAAAAGGCCGCACCCTCCCATAACGCATGGAGATCTTGCGTGAACTCCGACATAGAGCCAATGGACCAAGGTAGGCCAGGCACGAAAATGGGAGCTTCTGCATTCAGGAGAGATGCATTACATGCAGCACCTGCATCAGGAGTTGGTTGTGCGGTGGGCTGATCAGGGTGAAGTGCTCCTGGGTGTTGCATGAGGCTGGTTTCATCCGCAACGTGCCATTCAGCAACGTGAACTTCAACATGTGTGCCATGCCGAGGAAAAAGTGGACGATCCTCTTCAATCGGCTGATTCCCAGAGAAGCCAACACACAGAAGTAGGCGTCGTCTACATGCCTCAAGTAGATCAGCAAACTGTAGAAATCGTTGAAAAGAGAGCCAGTGAGGAACAACCTGAGCAAAGCGGTTACCAAGTTCACTGTCTTGACCGTGCCAGAAGACGCTGAGCAGAACGCCTCGTACAGTTGGTCCAAGGTTTTGATGCAAAATGAGATGTCCTCCATGGTGGTCAGGCGTAACGGAGGGATAGACCAAAGAGACGTATAAAGGTGCATCATGGTCTAAACGATCCCGCCATTGTTGACGAAATAATGCATCCCAACGATCTGTGTCAGATGGCAGCGCAATGACTCTGTAGGCATCACATCTCGACCAGCGATCGCCATTCAAGAACCATGTTACAAACTTGACAGTCAGCTCACCCTCCTGAGTTTCCGTGGCAGTCCGTGTGTCTGCAGCTCTTCTCCATGAGGCAATGATGTCTTCATGATCAGCAGGAAAACGATCAGGCGTAGGTTCTTCAATTGGAGCTTCTCCAGGAATGGCCAATGGTGTCAGGATGAGTGGGGCCTCCTCCTCGTCAAGGATCCTCGAAGACCTGATCAAACAATCTTGCAGGTCATGAGTCTGCGACTGTAGGTGGCTCTTCTTGACTCCAGGCGAATGAATGCTCCAATGATGTGTCCATAGTTGTAGTTCATCGTCATCTTCAGCAGCACGGAGTTGGCTGATTGAGTGCACAAGCTCGGACGCTTGAAGATTCCGAAGTCGTACTCGTAGTCCAAGGCCATCATGAGTGCGAAGAGGTTGATCTCGTTCATGCACAATGCTACCAACCAAGAGTTCACAGACCACAAATTGTCGTCGTTCTTGTTGGGCGCAGAAGGAGGCCAAACCTGCAGAATGTAGCAGGTGCTCCCATGAACATGGTGTAGCCAGGGAGAGAGCAATCTCATGGTGCGCAAAATGATCGCCAAGCCCTGGATGTGTCACCAGACATGCAGCCTGACCAGGTGTAGGGTGTTGAGTCACCAAAACCGTTCCGCAGGTGCCAGCTGTGGGACTGGAGAGTGGCTCCGGGGCAATGAAGACCAAGTCCAAGGCACTAACATCAACCAAATCTTCCCACATGAAGCGAACGTCTGCTTCCCAGGTCTCAAAATCAGTATCGAACCGTAATGGCCTGGAGGCTCTGTTGGCCGTGTGGTGTTGATGCGAAATGTAGTGCGACCTCAGGTATATGATGGGGCCCTCTTCTGCAAGCTCAACGGCTCCATGTGCAACAAGTAGGTCCCAGACTTCATGAACCCACACCGGTTGGTCGATGCCAGGAGGACGGTCATAGGCACCTTGCAACGGATCAACATGGCCTTGAGGATGTCCAGCAGGTGGGTCTGCGTCCTCATCAACGCTCATGGAGACAGGGATGCAAGGATGTCGATGGCCTCCCGTAGGACAAAGCTTCGAAAATAGCAGCGGATCAGCATCTGCAGGAAGAACCAACAGAGAATCAGCACTTGTCGCCAAGGTTTCAAGCTGAAGGCCGACCATGAAGTCTGCGGAGTCTTCCGTGGTTTCATCGCACTGAAAATCTGAATCATGCTCACCAATGAGGATGCGCACAAAATCCCCATCTTCAAGGTGTAGTGGTTCAATGAAGTCCTCCGCAATGAGATTGTTGTTGAACCACAGTTTGCAACGTTCACCATGTGCATCCAGGAGGGATTCCAGATCCAACATTCGAAAAACAGAACGCCTGTTGATCGTTCTGGGAAGCCATCGGGAATAGCGTCTGAAGGCTCCAGGCAGGATCTCATTGGGTTCATAAATCTCGAGGTCAACCAGCACGATGCGGAGGAATGGTGAAGGCCGCCGTTCTTCATGAATTTGAGGTAGAATGCGTTGAAGATTCTGGGACACAAGGTCCTCCGGGCGCGCTTGCACAGTGTGGAAGTCCAGAACTTCGTCTGGGACAATTCCCAAGGCTTGCGCAATTTGATGCATAACAGTATCGCTGGCATCATTGGAAAGACGAGCTGGAACCATGCGTCCATCCAAAAGAATCAAAACTGTTCGTTGCCACAAAACTCTGGGTGAAGATGAGGGCAAACTCAAAGAGGAACTGGATGTCATGGATGAAGGAGCAACTGAGTCCGTTGGGCTTGCTCGTCGAGGCCCAGGACGTCTGGCCATAAATGAGGTCAGATCTCCCTCATCATCAGGACATCGAAGGCGCCAAGGTTTGTCCGGCCATGCAAAAAGTGTCTCATGGTGAACTCCGACAGCATGGAACTCAATGTCATCATCCAATCCCATGAGCACCTGAACTGTAGGCTGGAAAGAAACCTTGAAAGGAGAAGTCTTTCTGCGCAGGGGTAAAGCAAAGACATCTGTACGTAGTTCGGCTGAAGAACCCAAATCAGTCGCTACCTCAGATGCCAGCTCAATTGCCCGCCATTCTGATAGGAAGTTTCTCTCAGAAAGGATCGAATGGGACCAGTGCAAGGTTGCAGCAAAGGGATCGAGCTGCGCTGCAGGCCCCATGGGTGGCAGCGGCCACTGGTACGCATACAATGCAGTCATGTCGTACCGGCCTAACGAAAAGAGGCACCACCAGAGCCACCTGCACCACCATCGACCATGGTGTCTTCCTTTTCGGTGCGTGGCCGTTTGACCCTCTGCTCCAGCAGATCTGCGGAGGCTGAGAGCTCCACCAAGCTCTTGACGATCATGTTCATGCCATCGTGTATTCTCTGCGCACCTTGATCCTGCTGGTCTAAGGATCCATCTCCAGGATCTTCTTGGAGGTCGACATCTTCCTCCTCGTCGGAGACCTGGATGGCGTCCCCAGGTTGGGCCTGCTCGCGTTTGGAAGCCTGGTCGAAGCGCCTCTGTGCCCTCTTGACATTCAGCTTTGCGGTTTGAATGCTGTTCTGATGCGCCGACTCCGAGGCTTGAAATTGAGCAGAAAATTCTCTCCACTTGACCACCGATTGTTGTAGGAAGGTTTTCCACTGGGAGAGAAGCTGAGCTTTGGCATTTTCTGCTTCCAGTAGATCCTCCTTGGCTTGTCCCAGGATTTTCACTGCGACACTCAACTCCTTGGTGTTGTCGCGTTCGTCCTGCTTTTGCATGGTATGAGCCATTTTTTGAAGATCGGAGGTGAGGGAATCTTCGTCCTTCTTCATCTGCTTCAACAGGCGATTGAGGTTCGCCTGGGCTCTTCCCTCCTTCTTGACCTCCTCGGTGGGTGTTTCGGTCTGTCCAGGCCCAATGGGAACTGCCGGAACAGGCATCATCTGCATCGTAGGCGCCCATTGTCCTGGAGGACCTGTCACAGCTGTCGAAGGTGGAGAAGGCATAGTCAAGGGTGGTGGTAGAGGTTGTCCTTTGCCACTTCCTTTGTCTGGCTGCATGGACTGATAGGGAGGAGCCATGATCTGGTGTTGTGGGTAAGGCATCATCATGGGCATCATCTGAGGCATGGGTATCATTGGCCCTTGTGACGGAGCTCCTGCATCGAAGCCTTTGCCGTAGCCCTTCTGATGGTGAGCTTCCCCATGCCAGTTGTCTCCCGCCTTGTTCTTGCCCTGTTTCTTGCGCCTTGATCTCGTTCGCGGACTGCGGCTGCCTGAGTCCTGCCAGGTTGCACCATTCCAAGGAGGCGGATGACCAGCTGCCTGATTGTAGGACTGCTGCTGATTCCTGTGCTCCGGCGGTACAAAGGAAGGATCCTGACAGGCTTGCCATTCTTGTCCACACTTCCAACATCTTGGAAAGGACCCTTTCATGATCACGTGGCACCTTGAGCACCTCCAAGATGGTTGCTTCTGAGCCATTTTGTCTCTGTAAGCTGCAAGGATGCGACGTAGAAACAGAGGGTCTCGGGAATGATGTCGACGAAGGACAGCGTGTAGACGAAGCAGTTGTGAAGAACTCAGAGGATGTACACCTGTGCGATGTAGAAACCAATGAAGCCTTGCACGTGCTCGCTGCCGCCGTTCCGTGCGCCGCAAAGATGAGGACGCCGTCCTGCTCCGAAGAAAGGTTCAAGGAGAGGTTCACCTGCTGATCCACCTTATCCCGAATCGAAAGCAAGAGAAGGAAGATCCAAATGGCCGGGAACATACACCAAAACTGGGTCAAAGGCCAATTAGATGAGATCGCAGAGGCCAACCGGGATTTGAACGTGGCCCGGACCACAGAACAGAAAGGTGATGCTGACTGGCCAGGTCAGCAGAGCACAGCACAAAGGATCCTCCAGGGCGAAACCAGTTCAGAGGTCCGAAGCGCCACAGCAAGGCAATGCGAAGCCGATTGCCCGAGGGTGAATCCCTCTAAGGTTGATGGACCGAGTTCGAGGGGCACCCTTCACTGCGATCCAAAACCTTTATTATATATATATATATATATATATTTATCTATTTATTTATGTGTTTATCCCCATTCTGATTGCTTGCCCATTTTCGTTCGTTAAATCTCCCCATTTCTACCCCGCTTAAAATCGCGCCCCGCGCCACGGCACAGTGCCCACGGCGACAAAGGCTGGCACATCCTCGAGCTTCACCTGCGTTTTGAGGAGGAAATTCATCACCAAATCCCATACCCTCTGGTAATGACTAACATAGGATTTAATGGGATATTAAAGTGATTTATATAATGGGATATTAATGGGATATTAATGGGATATTAATGGGATATTAATGGGATATTAATGGGATATTAATGGGATATACCCTCTGGTAATTTGTTACATAGCTATTGAAAATGACCATAGAAATAGCGGATGTTCATGGATTTTCCCATTAAACATGGTGATTCTCCATAGTTATGTAAACGTTTACCAGAGGGTACCTATCAGGAGATATCTTGAGGAGCCCTATCGGATCAGATCACCAAGATTATTTCATCTGGGTCTTGGTGATTCCTGAGATTCTGGTCAACAAACATAGCAAACTGCAAACAAACATGGAAAATGGCATAAAATACAAAAAGTACATAGCCCAGAGTGGATGACTTACCCTTATTTTTTACATCAATGAACATGATGTACCATAAACCCCATTAACATCAATTAACATTACACTGGTTGGTGGTATATCTACCCCTCTGAAAAATGATGGAGTTCCTCAGTTGGGATGATGACATTCCCAATACATGGAACAATAAAATTCATGTTCCAAACCACCAACCAGCATACGGATCCAGTCATGGAGGTTTCCATAGTGGGGTACCGGGGGTACCCCTTTATCGCTGGATGGTTTATTTGAGGGAAAATCGGATCTAAAATGGATGAGAACTGGGGGTACCCCCATGGAAATCCCCCTGAAAAATCCATGTTCAACATCAAAAACCATCAGTCACCAGCTGTTGGGATCGAGATGGGACCGACCCTGCATGCCGCCTCCATGGACTCATAGTGAGGCCCCTGGATCACTTCCCCTTCCATGTCGAAGGGATGCCAGCGACCTTGCGGATTTTCCCCCACTTCGGCCTGGAATCCCCTGGAACTGGGCCTTGTCTGAAGCTGTACTTCGGAGCAGCCAAGAATTCAACCTGATATTAAATTTCCAGGTTAGACATGTTTCTCCTGAAAAATCCCCAATGTTTTGAACAAAAGACAAATACCCTCTGGTAAACGTTTACATAACTATGGAGAATCACCATTTTTCATGGGAAAATCCACCATTTCTATGGTCATTTTCAATAGCTATTTTGACATTACCAGAGGGTAAACTCCAACTGCTCCCAGAATGTTACAGGATGCTTCGCTGACCAACGTGTCCGCCTTTGGGCAGGTAGATTTCTGCGCGAGAATCCTTGGACAGCACCGGCGACCTTGGCAGTTTCCCCAAGGGCACCCTGTGGTGGCAATGAAACATAGTTATGTTAGTTTACCAGAGGGTTAAAATAAAATAAAAATAAAAAAAAAGGGCATGTGAATGGGAAAAGCATGCTTTGGTGAAAACTACCATTGCCATGTTTGAGAACGGGAAGGCCATTTGGATATGGATCACCATTCATTTCTCCCAAGATCGGATGAAAAAATACATGGCCAGCGAGTCACGGTTTTTTTCGCATTGCGCCTTGAAGTCCAAATTGGAAGACCCTTCTTGGATGTGCATCCCCATCATCCCCCTAGAAATTCATAGGATCTGGATACAGGGCATCCATTAAAAATTCATCTGGGTACATGAGATACATGAGGTTTATCGTATACACAATGTATACCTGGGTTATAATATCTATAATCATGATTTTGAACCACTTGCAATTCCTTGGATGCGCAACCAAGTTCCACTTCCAGAAAAACACGACCCACATCGACTCACGACCAGCCCTCAGCCCGGCCCTGAAGTGATGTCTGAGATCTCCGACACCAAAATCTGTCCGTCCATCCATTGGCTCGTCATGTTTTCCACCTGTTTCACATCTTGCAGGAAACATCAGCCTTTCGCCGTGAAGCACTATTCACCAGAAAGTGATTTAAATTAAAAAGTTCATCATGGCAAATTTCGAAGTGTTTCCACCAGAAGGCATGTAGCCTCCGGTATTCAAACATAGCAACATAGGAAATCACCCATTTATAGATGATTTTCCCAGCTATAAACCTCCATGGCTAGTTCTGGGATGATGATTCCACCCGTTTTTGGGGCGGCCTTCGGATCCTCTGGAAAGTCCATGGCCAGGGGGCGAATGAAGAGATCGCCCTCCGTGGACAAACCTGGGATTCGCCAATGTGGTCACTATGGGAGATACAATACATCTGGGTAAATCGTCATATTTCATAATACTTCAGTAATCTGAAATATGTTTATTTTGGGATATTTACCCTTACCAATCCTTACCATCATTCCAGTGAGGTCGCAATGATGGATGTTGGGAAGCTGCCGGCCGCCAGATACTCACTTCGCACGAAAAAAAAAACATGGGGAAACAGGCATGTGTCATGTGTGTTTCCTATGTTAAATCCATCTTGCAAAGCTTTTTTGGAGATCCTCTCACTATCTCTCATTTTATACATGATTCGTGACCCGACCTGGAAGCGTTGACAGCCACAGATTCTCTGAAGCCGAGACTCGATGCGCTAAGGAATAGTGGTAGGGGAGTAATCCTCGTTGCATCGACATTTCGAACAAATCACGAGGTTCGAATCGTCCTTAAGCTGGGCCCACTATGGAATGGAAATTACCCTCTGGTAATTTAACATAGCTACTGAAAATAACCATTTATAGTGAGTTTTCCCATTAAAAATGGTGATTTTCCATAGTTATGTTAGTTTACCAGAGGGTATATGGAAATTATGGGGAGTTTCGGGAGTTTCGGGCCTGGCTTGAGCCACTTGATTCACATCAGGAATCACATCACCTCCAACCGCATGACCCCTTGTTGTTGTTGTTGATGATGATGATCATCATGATGAGAATCATGAATCATGATAATAAAAATCATAGAAATAATAGAAAGAAAATGAAAGAACAAGGATAGTAATACTAGTACGGCGACGACGACGACGACGACGACGACCGCCGCCACCACCACAACAACAACATCATCATCAACATCATCTTGCACTCGGACTCAAGTATGATACTTTACGTATCGATCTGTCTAGTACTTATCCACAAGCAGACTGAGACAACGCCATCCCCGAGCACTGCCCCGCCAGGAATCTGTAACGCCGGACCAAAGCTTGCCGCCTCAGGATGGGCACGGTCTTCATCGTCGTGGTGATAAAATGCACAAAATCCAAGCAAGAATAAAGTGTGTGGAACTTCGAGAGCGGGTCGAAAATACACAACATCATCTAGTCAGAAATCATCAGAAATCTAGTCCTCGAAAATCCTGGAAAGCCATAGTTGCCTATTGTTTCAGGCTACTTGCCCTAGTAGCCCATGGTTGTGGCACTTTGCAATTCTCACACAAAAAAAGGCACTTCATCTTCAAAAATGACCGTAAAAGTGCTGTAAATATCTGTAAAGTGCCATAAATACCCCTAAAATCATATTCCTAAAATGGTACACACCAATCAGTGACCAAAAAACACTGGGCACAGCCTGGAAAGTGTCCTTAAAACAATGGGCACATTCGGCTTTCCAGGTATTTTGGAAGCAACATGGTGCCGGATGGTGCCGGAAGGCATCGGGGATATTGGGGCTGATCCACCCGGACTTCTGGAGCATCGGAATCGGCCCTTTGATCCATGGAATCCATGGCGGAACGATATCAAGTTGAAAGAAGAAAACCAAAAAAACTGAGGGTCAAATATTCAGTTGGATATTCAAGGGCTAGGTGAGTAGTGTACAACTGCTTCGGCCAATAAAAAAAGAGGATGAACATCAAAGATCATCAAAGTACATAGACGGTAGCGTGCAAAAGAATGCACCATCGCGGCCAGAAAAATCATCCAAACATCATCCAAAATACATCAGTCTGGGTAAATTATAATATTTCACTAACCTGAAAAGTTCGGCCATAAAAGGGGATGATTTCCCATATAAAAACCATGATTCCAGGGTTCGGTCGCAGTGAGGTCGTGATGAAATTCACCCAGAATAATCATCATTAACCATTCATAAGCACTATTAATCATCATTAACCAACATTAACCATTAATAACCATTAATATCCCAACTATGGTTGCGGCCCCAAATTCTGCATTGAGACTGGCAACATGATCTCTCGATCCTCGTAGAGCCAGGGCCAATGGGGCTGATCGTCGTGGGTGGAGTGGATCCTCATCAAGGGCATGAAGCTTCCAACCTGCTGCCATGTGAGCCACTGCCATGCCTTGATTAATACAGATATACCCTCTGATAAACGTTTGCATAGCTATGGAAAATCACCATCTTTAAGTTCGGTAAATCAACCATTTCTATGGGCCATTTTCAATAGCTATGTTAGTCATTACCAGAGGGTAACACTTTTTTAAAAAAGTTGCTATATTGCCATATTTCTTGGAGATGTATCCCAAGGCATGGGGGGTTCTAAATGTCTAATCTATGTTCATCTCAATCCAGATTTTCATGTTTATTCACCGCTAAGCTGTTGGTCATTGGTAAGGGGTGCGATTTTGTGATGACATCACTATTTTGGAGGGACGGATGTTACTTGAGAGCAAGTCCATGATATCAAGTTGCATCCATTTTCTCGTTCATTCACAACCCAGAATGATGGTCAAAAATGAATACCCGGCTACCCGGCTCTCACGTGCCAGCAGCGCAGCGGCCTACTGTACAGCATGACACCGTGCGCTGCGTCGGGGCAAAGCGTGGGAGGATTTCACCGGAGAAAACAGCGCGTTTAGTGGTGG
>Ga0126342_10008364_pt1 | contig 18534 bp, 17 predicted proteins | sample Cyp1metagenome_FD_92528 | JGI IMG/M metagenome (GOLD analysis project Ga0126342, IMG submission 92528) | Coral microbial communities from Lord Howe Island, Old Settlement Bay, Australia - Cyphastrea 1 metagenome | ecosystem: Host-associated > Invertebrates > Cnidaria > Coral ...
TATATAATAATATATAATAATATATAATAATATATAATAATATATAATAATATATAATAATATATAATAATATATAATAATATATAATAATATATAATAATATATATATAATAATAATATATATAATAATATATATAATAATATATATAATAATATATATAATAATAATATATATATATGATAATAATAAATATAATATATATATACTACCTATATTCTTGATGGTAATCTTAAGCATGCGTTGGAAAATTTAAAAAAATATCTGTCATTCCATGAAACATCCTGGTTTTTCTAACACGATTCCCAGTTCTTCAATTGGTTATGACTGACTAAGATACTGTTCAATTGATTGTCAAGAACATATCATGATTGTATCAATAGACTGTTCAATCGACTATGATGATCATATATCATCCACATCATATACCATCTGGTTATTTAACATGGCCATGGAAAATCACCATTTTTAATAGGTAAACCATCTATAAATTGGCCATTTATACCATGGCTATGTTAAATTACCAGAGGGTACTGTATCTTTTTTTGTTGGGTGTCTCACATCGGATACCCCCAACACGCTGACGGCCTGGCCCGCGGTCACCACCAAAGAGGCCGCCGCCGAACATGGCCTGTGACGATCGAAAATCATGGTCTATATCAATGGATGATAATTGGGTATGGTTAATTAATCATACCCAATTATCAATCGATATTAGTGGTGATCATACCCAATTACAGTTGTTAATTGGTGATAATTGGGTATGATCACCACTAACATTCAATAGATGCTGTTTTGTCTCCAATGATGTTGGTTAACATCAAGTTGAAATTGATGACATAGCGACATAGCATCAACATTCACGATTGTAATGGTTGATTATGATTGAATGAACCGATGAGGATCAATGGATATCAATGATATGTTATCAATGATTATAATGATATGATATCAATGGGGAAAATTCACAAAGAGTTACAGTAACAGTCAGAAGTAGCGAGGATGAAGAGCAGCACTGCTAGGTGTTGAAAGCCGTGTCCAATACTGTACAAAAAACAAACGAATTCATGGGGCATGATTCGGGGTTTGATTCGAGGTGCCTCTACTTCTGTTTCTAAACAAAATCGTGTACATCATTAAAAAGATATTCAGTATTCAGTATTCAGGTCATAATAAGCCTTATATAGAATTATTTATATATAATTGTACGCGTACAACCCCTAAACCGCCCATTTAAAAAAAAACGGTGACCCTCCAGGAATCCAGCGGGGATCATGGAAAGCCCTAGATATGTCTTGGTGTAACTTTTGAGACCACTTCGCCGAATGCTAGAAATGACCCAAAAACAACACTGGTTTTGGGGTATCTTAAATGTTCTGAAAAAATCTGTTTGGATTCAAATGTTTTTGGAGAAGTTTTCACACTCACAAACATGGAGATCAACCTGGGCTATCTACACTCTAAACGCTGAAGTGTTCGAGTGGCGTTTGACCAGTTCCCAACAAACAACAGTCGGTGCGTTCGTACTATAAAAACAGCTTTGATTTCATATCTCAGTGTGGCAGGTATGTTTCACATCTCGTGTCAGCCGTTGCCCCTGGGCATCCACCCTTGTTCTCTGAGAACCGAACTCACGACGTAGCCTCGCAATGGCCGCTACCGTCGGCGTCGAATTCTGTACAAGGCCGGAAGCTGTGGCGAAAGCGGCGACACGTCAAGCAGAGGATGCTGGAAACCCATGGAAAAATAAGTAAATCCCGCATCATCCCACTATTGCTTGGTTGATCTTGGCTGTAAACTCCATCAATTCGAAGGGTGAACATACGCATGCTTTCCACATGATCAAAATCAAAGCAAAACACGCGGTCGTAAAAGGAACATGTTGCTGTGAGCACAGATCATTGCGAATAAGAGGTATAGTTAACCTCAAAAAAATAGAAAAACAAACATGTATACTAAAATAGTGACAAATTCGTGTTCCATCATTTTGGGGATTACTTCCACTGAAAGAAGCACACGTCTCTCATGAAGGCGCTGCCCAAAATTGTTCTTTTCCTCTCATTGGCTTCGGGTGTTCCGGCCGCTCACCTGTCACAGGGATGATTAAAATTGCGGAAAAAATGATACTACTGCACGCCACTACAGTAGCCTGACTCTTCTCTTCTGCTCTTGTGCTTTCTACAAGTTCACCCAGCAAAGCAATAATTGCCAAACCACAACCCAGTTGCAACATGTTGCAAAAAACGCTCTCTGTCTCTCTCTCATTCTGTTTCACCCAGAACAAGCGTATGCAACTATGCCAATTATGCGTAATTATGCAATATCATGATTTTTCTGCTCGTGTTTTCCACCCTCAACGCGATAACAGAACGCTACACTGTCCGCTACACCCGCTCCGCCCGCTCCGCCCGCTCCGCCCGCTCGGCCCGCTCAGCCTCTGCGACAGGTTCTGGTTGTTGGCTACGTTGAACACGTTGAATGACCCGAAACCTGCGATCGACTCCTCGCAGTGGAATCAGCGAGGCAATTCGACTGTAGAGATCCCAAACACCGACGCCACCAGCGGCACCGATGCCACCAGCGGCACCAACGCTCAAGCACAGCGTCTTGCAAGACATGCCTTTGTTGGAGCTGCACGACTGCCTTCGGGCAGCGTCACCATTTCGCTTTCTGCAACCACACATGGGAGAGTTGAAGCACAAGATGGCAACACTTCTTGGCAGTACGTGTGTTTTTCTCACACCGAGTCCGCAGCCCGCAGCTACAACAAACCAGTTGCGCATCAGAGGCTGAAGGATGGAGTGGACAAAACAACCAATCACGGGCCGCTACTATGGTCTTTGGCACAGAATCGAGCATCTTCTCAAAAATATCCCTCCACACTTGACACCGACATGAGAGGCCCATTCCAAATATGCTCTCAACCCTTCAAATTTCTTGATAAGCTCTACAAGCAAACATCGACTGACCTGGATTTGATTGGTGTATTTAAACTGCATGAAAACAAGAAACAAAGAGGCAGTCGAGGGGCAACCTTGCACCGACAAGAATTGCACAGTCTCTTGAACAAGCATGACAAGGATTCATGGGAAGCCCGCGATGGTGAGCTTTCCTGCACCTGCTGGGCTCTGGCTAATGCGTAAGCACTGCATGGACAATGGATACATCCTCCCAGCTTGGCAGGGCCTTAAGCCAACGTGATGGTATGTGAAGAACTGCTGCCTCTCGCGGGTTATGTGTCAAGCAGGCATCGACACCTGCTTTCACTAAAACAAACAGGCTGGCAACTTCACTACTAGTAGGTTTGTGCAACTTACTGTCTCACGAGTCTCACGCTGTCTCACGGGCTCCTGCAGAGCCAAAGATTCCGCTTCACGTGGGTCGCAGAATCAAAAAAAAAATATCATCTGCCTGGAAAGACACAGGTCGTTTCTCTTAGTCACTAGGTCAATGTGCCTATTTTTACGGTCACTGGAAAGTTTCCCCTTTTTGAAGATCCGACAAGGACCTGAATTCCCCTTGCTTTTGCCCTGCACGTCCTGACACTCTCCCCCCTAACATACATGCTCAGCATCGACGCCGAAGGGATTCGAACCCTTCGATGGTAATGCACAACCCCGTTGATCAGTTTAGTAAGGGAGAGGCAATAGGAAAACTAGAGAGCATGTTGAGGGTTATCTCGTGGGCTAGTTTTGGCTCGGGCTGGAAGGACTTATTGATCGCCTTAGGTCAACTGCGGGGCATTGGATCTACATCTGCTTGTGGAGATATTCCCCGCCCAAGTGAAGCGGCCCTTCAGGATATTTTTTCCCGAATGCAGGGATGACCTGATATTGCACAAGCCATTTGTCACAATCCTACCAACCAACACCTCAGAATAGCCGACGTGTTCGACCTGTAACTCGTCACCAGTAAAAACTCTGCGACTACGGCGTGAAAGCGTCAGAAATTCTGCATGACTTCTAGCCTTGCTTTGCATCACAAAGAATCTACATTGTCTACGTCAAAGGTTCTGCAAAATGGAGAAAAATCGAGCCTACAAGCATCTAAGAGCAACATGACCACGATCTGCGATCAATCCTTGGCCCTATATACGGAGCCTTGCAGCCTTGTTGCAAAACTTTGAATTAGTGACCCACTTGGTTTTCAAGTTCTGGTGAAGTTTGCTAAAGAGTCTGCAAGACAAAACAAGTGAGCTTGGATAACATTGAAGCATCCCTTCTCCGAAACTCTTGAAGATTCAGGGATGCTTTCAGGCCAGTCGCAAGCAAAGCTTTGAATGTTCATAGCGTTCAGCACACATCAAGTCCACGCGAACCTTCCTCAAGAGGTCCACTGTGCGGAATCTCATGGGTGTATGGGTAGAGGATCAAAAAAACAGTATTATACAGGGATCAAAAAAAATGTTGGACTCGACCTGAGATGTCCATTCACATTTCGAGCTCTCGTCAAACCATGCATTAATGTCTGTGTGCCGAGCATGAGCACAGAATCAGGTTGCTCGCTTTGGGCTGTGAAAGATGTGAAAGGCAAATGGCATGGAGCTTCTCCTTGAATTGACCATGCACAGAAAGTCGAGGTCAAACCAAAATTTGGCATGTCGCAGCCAGGTCCGAGAATCTGACAGACTTGAGACAGGATCGAGCCACATGAGCTGCGCAAAAAGTCTTTTTACTCTGCCACGTGCTATGGATTGGCTTTCGTCGCACTTACGCAGACCTCTTTGGTACAATAAACGATCGCCACGGTAACCGCTTACGCGCTTGGCGCACAAGGCTAGGCAAGCAAATGTGCTGGATCTCGCGATTGACAAACATTTCAAACATTTGTCCGCTTCTGTTTCTGGTCTATTTCATCAGAAACCTGCAGCCTTTCCAAGCAGAAAAAGAAGCACCAAACAGTTTTTTCTCAAGTCTTCTTGGTTTCTGAAAGTCTTGCTGAATGAGGTCTTACATGGCTTGGCTTCGGCCACTGCAATGTTGTCCTCGCCTTACCTTTTGGGGGAGGAATATGAGTACCAAATGCATCCTAGCATCGATGCAATGTTAAATTCTGCGAAGATGAATCATCAAGCTAGGGTTGTTTCCGTGGTTTGGGCACATCTTTGCCAACAGAGGCCATCATCGCACAGCTCTGGTTAGCATCCACCGGCCTTGGCTGAGACCTCTTTCATGCTGTCTGACAGGTCCTGCGAGTGGGGTGTTTGCATGGCGTCGATAGTTTCAACAGAATTGGAAGAGTTCAACAACAAAGCTGTGTCTTTTTGCACTTTTCACCGTTCAGCACCAAGACTTGCAAGCTGGATTTGGGCACCACAACAAGTTTTTAAAATATGCGTTGCTGGCTCAAGCTGCATCACGCTGGCAAAGCTGTCGCATGGTGTTGAAAGCCAAGTACTTGGCGGAGGCTGACCCCCCAGCTTTATTTCATTTGTGGAATGCATTTCATCATTTGGTTGGCTTTCAGGTCCCAAATTGGACGGATAGCGGGGGTTGTCTTCAAGTTCAAGGAAACCAAGGTCGACCAAAATGCAGGGAACAATGTTGAAAGAAACACGAAATGAGTGGCAAACCCAAGCTTAAATCAGTGATCGAGGGTTTTCGGGGCCCCAGGTTCTGGCACATCGCTGAGCGGGTGGCCGGCCGCCAGCCTGCTCAGTGAGGTCCAGCAATATGCGGTGTCCTTGATTTGCACCGAGTAGAAGCCCGAGAGGTTGTGTTTTTTTGAGGAACTTGGCAAGGGGTTCCGGCTGCCAGCCAGACCCCCCAGCGAGGTTGCTGAATCACCAAGGTCATTGAGCGGGCAACAACTAACCTGATGTATCGGTTAGCAAAACATTGTGTTGATGAAAGCGCAACAAATCTCTCAATATAGTATTCTTCTGAACTTGTGCTGTTTTCGTTGGCCTGGAAACGCGTAGGTTTTGTGTACTGTGCAGCTGTCACCTCCGTTTTCGGTCTGAACAGAGTGCAGCATATTTCGTGTGTGCATCATCTGCAGGAACTATGGTTCTGCATGTTGAAATTCGATGCGCTGCCAGGCCCAGGGGTGTTCTGGCATAACATGCAGCGCGGGACACAGCCCACGTCCAATGCCCGCAACTTACTGCAGATCTGAACCGAAAAACGCCAACCAATCTGAGTTCAAAGCAAATTGCTGATCTTTCTCCAAAGTGGGATCGGAATTTACCGGCCAAACTCTGGCTGAAGGCAGTCGTCCCGCAAAAGATGCGATCCATTCAAACAGAGTGACAACTTTGCTGCATTTGCCTAGATGGGCAGCAGGCGCTTTGCAACTTCTTTGATCAAGGCCAGGCCTGAATTCTCAACTACAATCTTGGAGCATGTCCCTCTGACATGCAACAATTCATGAACCAGAGCTACGTGTTCAAGCCGATCTCAGCATCACTTGCTAGGCTCCAACAAAAAGCGGGAAATCTGACAAGGTGGCACACTCTGTTTCCGAAAGCCTGCCGGGTCTCCAAACACAAGTCCAAACGCTCAAAGTCGATGGTTTGTTGCTGCGCCTTCCAAAAAATATCAACAATGAAATTGATTGGATCCTACCAAACTGCGGTAGATCATTGGCCAATATTTGTGTGGCGACTAGTTCCAGAGCGCGCATGGATCCTTTAGGGATCACTTCAATCCATGGGATCCCTTGCTACAAGCTCTACGAGCTCCGGATCGCTGGCAAAAAAAATGGAGGGAAGTTGTCCAAGGAGATGGCTGACATGGCTGAAACCTTTCTTTTCTGGTCAGTTTTGACGACAGGGTCAGGTCACTCAGGTGGCTTCAGCACCTGGCAGTACAAGCCGTTCAGAAACCAAACTTGGCCCAGAGAAACCAGGCTTTGCTACACATCGCTGCCACTGGAACGATGTAAATTCCCTTGGATCCCTCGGACTTCTTGGCACAAACTAGAGATTGGTGCCAAACATCAAGAAGGAAGTATCAGCGGAACTCCAAGAGGTGGTTGGTTGCCCAAACCTCAAGCCACACTTGCAGTGTCTGCGCAATCGCGAGTTAGAAACCAAACTTGGTACAGTGGAGAAATCAATGAGGTTTTGCCATACATTCCATTGGAGACGGCGGGGAAAACCGTGAGTGGAATGACGTAAACTAAACATGTGATGTGCCACGCGCCAAAAGTTCTGAGACGTTTACATAGTTTCAATTTATTTGGAACCGTCAAATCAACAAGCCGCTGTAACCATCACTTTGACACCGCTGTCCGCAGCACATGCAGCACCCTGTCGGACCAAAATCCGGACGGACCAGGCATGAGAGGTCGGACCGCTTTATCTGAAACCAGGCTGAAGAAGCCCTGCCGCTGGAAGGATGGAAGGTCCAGCAGGAAGTGCAAGTGCGTATGGAAGGGACATCAAACATCATCAAACAGTTGCTGTTTCTGGAATCATGGTAGGTCGGCCAAAAATCGGGAGGTATAGGGCAAACATGCTGAGACTTGAAGAGAGTTTAGGAGAGAAGGGTTTTCCACACTGGAGTTCAGACCACTTCGTTGTTTTTTTGACTGGACATCGCTGAAAGTTGAAAATCGATCTCTGTTCAACCGCGTTTTTGTCAGAGGAAATGTGTGTCAGTGAGATCAAGTTCCTCTGGACACATTGTCTGTTTTGGTTTCTCCACACAAATGATAAGCACTCAGCAGGCTGGATGTCCGTGGTTTCGCTTCGGAGATATTGCTCCGGACAAGGGAAACAAACTATCTACGGATATTATGGTTGCATGATTTGTCTTCAATCGATGGGTGCCCAAATGGCTGATCAAATCTCAATCGCTACGAGTCCAGTCTGAAGATCGCGAAAAATTCGCCCGGTTCCATCGCCATGGGTTTCAAAACATGCCGAACGTCACCGGAAGCTGCTGCTGAAAGCCAAAACCTTTCAGGTCCAAAAACTGTGCCAAACACCCAAGGCGGTTTCCTGAAAGTCAAAATCGAACTCTCTGAGATGGAAATTCAAAGGCGAACTGACAAAAAATACGGCATGAAACGCAACAATCGATGATTTAGTGATGACTCAGGACCTATCAAATACACATCGTTACCATTGTCATCACCATGACGAACACTGTGGCGAACACCATCCTATCTCTTCGTCTCTGTGAAAAAACGTAACCACATGTAATCGGAAAGAGACCCCAAACAGTGTGGGGGAGTGTCGGATAATGCATGATGATGATGATGATGATGATGATGGTTACGATGACGATGGTGATGAAAATGATGATGGTGATGATGATGATGATGATGATGACGACGATGTCGCAGATGGTGATGATGATGATGATGATGATGACGATGTCGAAGATGGTGATGATGGTGGTGATGATGATGATGATGGTGATGATGATGACGATGAAGAGGATAAGGATGAGGATGAGGACGAGGACGAGGACGAGGATGACAATGCAGAAGATGAAGTGGAGGATGAGGATGATGATCATGATGATGATGATGATGATGATGATGATGATGATAGTGTTGGTGTTGGTGATGATGATGATGATGGTGATGGTGATGGTGATGGTGATGATGATGATGATGATGATGATGATGACGATGACGATGACGATGACGATGATGATGATGATGACGACGATGACGATGACGATGACGATGACGATGACGATGATGATGATGATGATGATGATGATGATGGACAAAGTCGAAAAAGCGCCTGTCGGTGCCGGGTGTCGACATCATCAAGTGGGCCCAATCCAAAGGCGCACATGTCAACCAGAAAATCAACATCAGGCCTTTGCAGCAAACGTTGCCAACAGGGAAGATTCCACATCTTTGGATACCGCCCTGGGCGTCCTGAACTCTCAGCGATGGGAAAATGCTCACGATCCAAGGCCCGCTCAAACAGGGCAGCCTCAAACTCGGCAAGCTGATTGCCCACATCCTCCTTCTCAGTCGGCTTCCCTTGTGGTTGAGCAAAGGTTCTTGTACCATGGCTCTGCAAGTTCCAGTTGCAAAATGTTGTGCACGGACATGCAAGCCACTCAATGTTGGTGCGATCCTCCTCAATCTCAAAAACCTACTAAAACTACAATGAAACGTAGCAACCTACCAGGTAGTGCCCGGCACGCGCCGGGGCAGAAGCTTCGCAAATAGGACATGACTATAGGAAATCAATGGCCTATAGGAAAGTTTTTGCGATGCAGAAGCAATGAAGTGTTGAAGTTGTGAGGTGCATCAACGACTGAGCAAATGGTTGTTGAGATGCCAATGAAATGACATGAAAGAATGACTGCACAACTGAATGACTGAAGCAATGAAGCAATGAACCAATGAATCAATGAATCAATGAATCGGCGAATGAATTCAGTGAATCAATGAAACAATGAAGCAACAAATCAATGAATCAAGGGTTCAACGACTCAATGAGCCAGTGGAGCAACGAGTCAGTGAGTCAATGAATCAATGATTGAACGATCCAGTGAGTCAATGAACTAACGAATGAGTGAATCAATGAAGCAGTGAGTCACTGAGTCAAGGAATCAATGAGTCAATGGATCAATCGAAGGTTCAATGAAACAATGAATCATCAATGATTCAGTGTTTCAATGAACCAGTGCATCAATGAATCAACAAATCATTGGACCGATGAATCATGAATCAGTCAGTCAACGAATCAATGAACCAATGGTTCAACGACTCAATGAGTCAATGAACCAGTGAATCAACGAATCAATGATTCAAGAACGAACGAAGGAACAAACGAACCAACCAACCAACCAACGAAGGAAGGAAGAAAGGAAGGAATGAATGAATGAATGAATCAACGAATCCACGAACCATTGAATAAAGTAACCAAGGAACCAGTGTGAATGAATCAATGAAACAATGAATCAATAAGCCAATCAATGAATGAATAAGTTTGCCGACCTCATCTTCCAAAAGTGCTCCGAACGTGATAGGTTTTTACGATTTTTATGTGAAGACGAGCTCTCGCTACAGTCTCGTGCACATTTGGCCGACCTCATCTTCCAAAATTGCTCTGAGACCTTCAGTTTTGTGCACTAGAGTCCTGCGCACGTTTTGTCGACAACTTTTGCAGATCGAGGCCTGCGCCCGCGGAAACAGACACCCTACTCACGGAAGCTACTTTACCCGAAAAAAACACAGGGTTTCGCGCCCGAGAGTCTTTTCAAGCCTGAGTTCAGGCGTTCCCGAGCTGTTACACTTCCCAACTACTTGATGATGATGTGGTTGACATGATGATGTTGTTAACATGATGGTGAGAATGCTAGCCATGACACTCGTCCATAACTCGGAAGTTTCTAACTAAATTTCCTTTGATGACAATGAGAATGTATCAAACATGCGTCGTGACCACTGCCGTCACCCTAGATGATGAACGATATAGCTAAACACCCTATCTCCTGGTCTCGTACTATGAAAAAACGTATGCAAAAAGAATACAAACGTAGATATGAAATGGCCAGAAGGTTCAACAAACCCAGACTTTGCCAGGTACTGTTGATTATATAAAACCTGGAAATAAAACCTGAGGGAAAGCCAGCTCGCAGACAGAAGGCCGGAAAGGAGATGTCAACCGATAGGGGCAGTGGCACGGACGCAGCGCGGCAGCGGCACTGTGACCGTGCTGCGAGGGCACATGACCTCAAAAAAAGCTCCTCAAACATAGCCCTGATCCCACCTTAATTTCGAGATTTCGGACCCACGCGTTCAGTCTGAATCAGTTCCATTTTCCGAAAAAATTAAGACGAAACCACATCAAGGCTATGGCAAGCATCCCCAGTCAGGCCCATTTTCTGTCCGCAGCCTCTGTCCGTCACACGGACTGCCGGTTGCCATGACTTGGACTCACTGAAGCTGTGGTGTAGCTGTCGCACACGATGCCAAGGAAGCCTGGCTTTTGAGTGGTATACGGTCATCCAGATGGTCCAGGCCCCCCCAAGACCAAGGTGGATATCCAAGGGTGACCATGGTAGGATGACAAAACTCCAGATACATTGAACTTACCCTGAATTCATTGGTGTCCCACATCTTGAGATGGGGGGCCATCCACAGCTAGGCACCTGTCACCAAGAGACTGAGTCAAAGCGTAGGATTAATGCAGTATGGTCCATCTCATGCCACGGGAATCCAAAATCCATCCCCAAACACTGGACAGCTCCAGGGACCCGCAGAACTGAACACTGTGCCACTGTGCCTCCAAGTCTGCTTTTTGCAGCCTCCCTTTCTCACCGATGCAAACTACGAAGGGCACCTGACAAACGAATCGCGGGAACGCACCCATCTGTATCGATTCGCCAGGGTGCTATCTTCCCCCATGGGGTTTCCAAATGCATGTCCAAGGGATATAAATTCTCCATCTTATCCATCTTATGCTAACAGTTGTTCCTATCAGATGAAGGAATCCATCCAGGATTCTATGACCACATCCCATTTTGTGGTCATCAAGGATGCTATGTAGATGCTCGTCTGAGTTCCACGCTACTTGTGACCAAACATATGCTGCCAATTCGCGATGGCATCTTTCTGGTCACTTCCCCACCTTGACTGCTTCTGGCCATGGGTCCAAGTTGACCTGAGTCGAAAGCTCTGATCTCCGGCTGTGAACTGATCGACCCAAGGGAACACTACCAATCCTTGCTCCTCCGCCGATGCACCGGCAGCACTGCGGATCGCACCTGATCGCCGGTGCCTTGCAACAACATCAGTCCGCGACCTGGGAAGCCACCGATGCTTGGGATATGTCTTGGAATGTCTCTTGGAATATGGGAGTGAGTTCCCTAGTACCCAGTGGTTAACATCCCAAAAATGAACAGGAAGGGCAATGTCAAGCTGTTGGGAGAACACATCAATTCTGGGATTGTAGCTGGTATTGACCCATACCCAATCTCTTCGCATGCACTGATCCCTCGACCATCAGGCAGCCACTGCTGTGTCCCCTAGGTGCCTTCAACTGCAAGGAGCCCTTTGATTCGCCAAACCTGCAAAATTGGCAAAGCTGCAACTCTGAAAGTTGGTTCGTCGATATTTTTTCCCAAGCGGCTTTGGAAATGAAAATGACAGGATACCCCAAAATTACATCATGTAAAAATCAGGGCAATTTCTGATAAACTACTGGATCTAGTTGGCTTTTATACATCCATGTAATCCCAACTGCTGTTGTTTCGTGGCCCATGAACCACTTCAAAAATCCATTCCCGCGCCTCCAGGTTTTCCTGGGAAGAACGCTGGGTGCCAGTCATCACTAGTTGTATTTAGTTTTGGGAGACTAAAAAACCTCGAAAATAGATGAAAATGGTGTATAGCAACCCCATGTTCAAAATGATAGAGAAGTCATTGGTCACTTTCTCAGTGGGATCAATTGCTCTTCACTTCAAATGGGGTCAATCATCATGGGCACCTTGGGCACCTGCAGCAACTGACGCGCCCATCTTAAAAGGCCATCCTGGCTGGGGATAGCAGCGGATCATCCATCATACTGTGGGCAAGTCATGGGATTCGTCGCTGGGATGAAAATCTGCCCTATCCAAATACCAACTGCAGGAGTTCGCAACCATCCACTGTCGGATCTCCGTTCCCCATTGAAAAATCATTGCGGAAAAATACTGTACAGAGACCCAAATGGCTCCATGAATGGCTCCCTCCACCAGTCGCCAAGCCATACTGAAGTTTTCCATGGATTGATGTGGATTGATGTTTTTCGCCCAGCATTTTGCTGGGATAGATCTGATATCGCTTCATCTTTCCCAATGGATCAACAAGAAAATGGTGGTTGAACCAACCAAAAATCGGATCCCCAAAATGAACAGATGAACAGATGAACAGACGCTTTTGCTCTTCCATGTCCTGAGTAAAAAGAATGTCAGTGGCTTCCTGTTTGGCCATCTCTACCTCTCTTTAAGGCCACCTGACACGACGCAGCAAGGCATCGGATCTCCTGCTTTTGTTTGTCAAAAGTCAAAACGCCCAAGCTGTTGGCCATCAGCAAAAACAGGTGTTCCTGCTCGATGGTTGTAACTTGTGCCAAACGATTTTTTCATGAAATGCGTTCGCCAAGCAGTCGATACCAGTCGTGAGGCCACCAACATTCATGTCACATGACATGCACCAAGTTGCTGACTCAAGCTCAGTCACCATCTGTGGCATCGAAGCCACCAACTTCTGCACTCGCCCACAGCAGTCTACTATGCATAGGACTCCACTGGGTCCAAGCAATGTTATTGAGAAATATTGAGAACCAATGTCCCAGTTCCATTTTGAAATCCTCTCATTGTTATAATCCACCATGAAACCGAAACCTCTCCGGTGGGTGACATTTCGATCTCACACAAATTGCCCAGATCACTGATTCCATTCACTGCCGCGTCTGCGCCCACAATCCGTTGTGCATCAGCAGGCGGTGTAATCTGTAGCTCAAATGGCACCTGCGTGCCAGAACAAGGAATTGCAGTGCACAGGCAATTCTCACCCTGGAGCCGCGCTGGCACCAAATCTAGCAACCAATGTTGCAAACAGCGCCTCTTTGGTTGAAAGTCTTTGGGTTTGTGGGCTCTCTTTCCTTGCCGCACTCGCAAAGCTTCCTTCACCTCTCGGTGCGGGCCGCCACCATTTGGACCGGGGAGACTGAAGCGGCCAAGTCGGTGCAAATTGCATTCAGATACCCAGAAAGGCACATCTGTCCGTCAAGACACTGATCTACTTGAAAATGCCCTTCAACACCTCTCAAGAAACACCCAAATCTTCCCTTTTCAAAATTCGGGCCACAGCAACCTTCTCTTCACACGCAGCTTTCAGATCGAGCCGGCTTCCTGTAAGACACGAAGGGCAGAATTGGTGTCCAATAAGCCACTGGAGTCGTAGGCTTCTGCTGGGAGTGCAAGACCAGACTCCAGGTTCACCTCAGGTTGCCCACCTGGTCTCAAGAAAGGATCCACTCAACAGCGTCTCAAGAAACACGCTGGCGGCATATAGCAGCTATAGCAGTGCTGCGCATGATACTCAGCGCCGTTGCTGCTCTTCAAGATAACATCACAGAAACAGTCTGCCATTCAGAATGTTCGAAGACGCGCTGCACAATGCCAACTTGACGCTGAATCAAATCCGAGTGTTCAAGCTTTGCCGTTGCCATGGCACACCCTCTACGAGTCCGCCACCTTGATGCTGCGTGTTGCTTAGTGAATCGAGTGCTGGTGACAATCACGAGTAAGCCCTCCAACAATTGCTTTCGTTTGCGAAGAACCCAAAACATCCTAAAACATTCCGTTGAGTATCACTCTGGCTGATTCAAAAATATTCCACCCGACTTGAGGCCCAAGGAGGGGTGCACGAAAGCTACGGTTCACACGAGTCTGGAAACATGTGCCTTGTCTTTGAAAGCTCTGTGCATTTCTTTGTGCTTGCCATATACCCTGAAGACTAGGTCCCTTAAGGTCGCTGTGAAAGGGCCAGGCCCTGCCATGTCGGCCTCTTGAAAGAGGAGCCCTGGCAGCTGTAGGGTGGTGCATCCCACACCTTCCAAGTGTGCCTGGGCAGGCCAAAAAACTATTCGGATTGGGTATATACCCCAAGTGATATCATCTGATATCTATTAAGAAACAAGGACAATAATGATAAACCAGTGGATGGAATGGGGTACCCTATCAGACAAACACAGCTGCCAAAGGGACTCCACCCCTCGGGGAAGTCCTCAGAATCTTGCTGCCTTTTGCTCTCGCTTCAGTCGCTTCACTTCCAAAGCTGTTCTTATGGAAGTTCATCTTCCTCTTCACCTTTCTCTACATTGAAGAAACGTGCAGAGGCTCGCAGTCCACTCATGCTGTTTCCTTCCCAGAAGATTTCACGGCTGTAGCCGAGGATGGTGCCTCCAGGGCATGGTTAGCAAGTCAAGGACAGAAGAGGAGTCTCATCCTCTATGATAATTATGATATACCTTCCAAAATGAACAGATTCAATAGTTGAATAGGAAGCTTTCTGGATGAATGGACCAAATAATTGGGTCACTTCGGAATCCTGAAGAGACCCAGCTATGCCAAGCCCCCAAAATCATACCTGTCTTGAACCCGTATGATGCACATGCGAATGGCTCCAGGAAATCAGTTGAATCACATGCCATTTCCTTGCATTGCTACTGACTCAATGCACTGTTTGTTACACAAAAAGCCTCAACAGCGCTGGTTAAGCTCTGTAGAGATCCAGCAAATGCCCTACTCTGCTTCTTGTCTACTGCACAGGTTGTCACTACAGAAGGGTGCTAACCAATCCCCAACTCTGAATTCCAACCGATAGGACGGGATAGATTTGGAGCCTCCATACTGCAAAGATCGAAATTTGCAGGCGTCGTAGGAGTCACAGAACATGCGGATGGCATCATCAACGCCCCTTCGAAACAAGTTGTCGATGGTCTCCATCGTACAGTTTGTTGCAGAGCCGTAGTAGCCTCGATTCTTGCAACGGTCAGTGGTTGGCTATGATGTGTTCCGAGGGAAATGTAGGAAACCCCCTATATTTGATGGTATAATGAATGGTTTTTGCAAATGTTCCCTTGTGTAGGTGACTTATGGCCATATATGGCATACCTCCTTTGCACAACCAGTGTTGTAAATGTGTGTGATTGGTGGAACGCTACCAGCGGCTACCAATTCATGAACCGGTCGACCAGTCACAGGGAGAAGCTAAGCTTCGCAAAAAAACGCCGTATCCTCTATCAACTATAGTAGCTATAACTATAGGGCTATAACTATAGTACATCAACTATAGTAGCTATTAACTCTATATTGCTCAGCTATCATAGGGCAAAAATGTAGTATAGCCTGGGGTCAGCGACAATGTGTCTATAGGCCCTCACATGACCACAGGTGCCACAGGCTACAGTGTCAGGGGCTGTGATGATAGAACGACAGTTTGCCCTCGCGACCGGGGAATGGAAGTACACCACCTCATTGGCCCGGCATGGGAAACCCCCTGGCTGGCTGAAACCTCGGAAAAATAGATGGATTACAACCATTGGGATTGCAAAAATAAGGATTGAAATGGGATAAACCATGATAAAATCCCTCTTGTTACCTGGGTTGTGTCAGTCTTGGGCAACCATTCCAACCATTCTCAGGTTCGAATCACCCTGAAAAAAGAAAACTTTCCAACAGTTCCAACAGTTCCAACCATTCCAACCATTCCAACCATTCTCCCATGGGTTTGTCTGAAAATTGGTAGCCCTAAATCCCGTGGTTAATCATCGTTATCCCTACTTAAATTGCCATATTTTTTGTTGTCTAATAATCATTATCCCTATATTTATTTGGTCTATTCCTATATTTATTTGGGGTATTCCAGCAGTTCATCATTCCGTCATGTTCAGACACATGTCGGGGCCCACAGCAGTTCATCATTCCCTCATTTTCAGCCCCAAATCATAGATTGTTGGTTACATTTTCATGATCTTCCCATGAAATTCTCATGACACGCCCTTTCAATCACCATTCCATGCAGCTCCCCAGGCTCCCCAACCCCGGTTCCCCCTTCGCACGCCGTCCCCGGTTCCGGGGAAGCCGCCTCCATCACAGCATTTGCCAAGTCCTTGGAGGCCAGGCAGCTGGCGACCCGCCAAGGCGCCTCTCAAGGACGCCTCACGAAGAGTCGTGGCGGTTTTTTTTAACCCTCCAAACTACCAATTTCCTATGGAAACTGGAGCATTTTGTTGATGATTTGCCAGAAATTGATATACCCACTCTAAACATATTGATTGAAGACCAGTGACTTAGGAACCAAAGGACATACCCCCAAAACGCCGAGTCCTATGTCATGAGCAAGCATCCCCTTCATTGATGGCCTGGGTCCATTAATCCTATGTCATGATAGAAAAACAGAGAAATCATGTTATTCTCAAACAAGTTTTTCTATGATCAAATGCATTGGGCAAATCCGAAATCATGATGCGCAGTTTGGGGGGGGGGCAAAGGTCAGCATCATCGAAGGGGATGGGTGGACACACACGTCCTAAGTCACAAGGTTCCTGGTAGTCATGCAAGCGGATGTTTCTATGAGGCATAAATAACATCAGCTTTTGATATCTTGGAAATTGGGTTTCCAAGAGATGTTTTTGTTGGCTGCCGATGGTCTTTGAATCCTATGTCATCAGGTTCTTTTTCAGGTGTCTTCCGGGTTTTTTGGTGAATTGCACATCGTAAAAACCACATGACTTAGACCACTTTCAGCCTGTTATTCCTATGTCATCAGGTTTGGGCCTAAGTCATCTGCCTACAATATATTAAAACATGCAGATTGCCATAGCTAAAAATCGAGTTTACCAAAGGGTACCACACTTATCATGAAAATGGTGGTAGGTAATCGTTTTTCAATCAGAGTAGTACCAATAGTCATAGTAATAGCGATACTATATCATAGTAATACCATAGTTATTAGTCAGCTGATAGTCATAGTTATAGTAATACCAATAGTCATAGTAATAACGATAATTATTATATATATATATATATCATTATAATACTATATATATATGATGATAATGATAATCAGGTCATATACCCGACGATAATCAAACGTGGCCGGCTGGGAAAATCAGCGACACGAGTACGCTGGGATTTTCCAGCACGCCATGTTTGATTACCCAAGGGAGGGTACCACGATTATCATGAAAATTCTGGCAAATAAGAATAGTAATAATGATGATAGCAATAACGATTCGCAATGGTTAATGACTATTATTGAAATGATAATGATGGTGATAATTGTGAATTATCATCATTAATTGTCATTGTTCACGTCCGGTCATAAAAATATCTATATCAATTGCGCAATACAAATGTCTATATCACTACGTTGTAAACTCAACAATGATAATGATGCTAGTGATAGGGATACTGACAATAATAGGGTGTGAACCTATAAAACCACATTTTTTGGGTATGGGTTTCAATGCCCAAACCTTAAAATGTGGTAAATATGAGGTGGTGTTTAATTTCAATAGCCAATGCAATCCTTACATATCACTTTGGTCACAGTCAGAATTTGGCGACTGGCAGTATACTAGCGCAAGTGGTTATGAAATTGTAGTGTTTTTTTGGCTGCTTCGCACAACACGTAACAGAAAGCAACGCAACAAAGACCCACCACAGCAGCGCATTCAATCCCACTTCAGCATCTGTGCAAGGACAGCTGGAGGCAAGGGGTACCTTTCCAGTGAACTGAACCTGATATCATCCATAAATACTTCAACATATCATCCATATATAAATATAGATATAAATATAGATATAGATATAGATATTAGATATAGATATTAGATTTTAGATATTAGATTTTAGATATTAGATATTAGATATTAGATATTAGACATTAGATGTGTATATATATAGATATAGATATAGATATAGATATAGATATAGATTATAGATATTAGATATTAGATATTAAATATAGATATTAGATATAAGATATTAGATATTAGATATAGATATTAGATAATATGATATATACATATATATATATATACATATATATACATATATACA
>Ga0126342_10008365_pt1 | contig 18533 bp, 18 predicted proteins | sample Cyp1metagenome_FD_92528 | JGI IMG/M metagenome (GOLD analysis project Ga0126342, IMG submission 92528) | Coral microbial communities from Lord Howe Island, Old Settlement Bay, Australia - Cyphastrea 1 metagenome | ecosystem: Host-associated > Invertebrates > Cnidaria > Coral ...
AGCTGGGAAGTTGGCAAAGAGCTTGGCGAAGAGAGTTGGCAAAGAGCTTGGCGAAGAGTTGGCAAGGCGGAAGTGGAGGTGGAAGTTGATGCAGACATGGTCGAGGAGAAACTAGAGGAGGAGAAACTAGAGGAGGAGGCGGAGGAGGAGGAGGAGGCGAGGAAGAGGAGGACCAGGAGGAGGACAGCTGGCCGAGGAAGAGGAGAACAACTCTGATAAAATCTAACAACCCTCACCTGGCAGGTGGGGAAAAATGTTGTGTGGCTATGGTATGCCCCTAGATGTTTGAATTCGCTAACGAGCGTGGCAAACCCAAAGCGGCTAGAAGATTGAAGAACCAAGTGATGTTTTCATGGATGCTGCAGGTCATACCCTTGACTACAAGAGCTGTGATTCGTTGGGTCCTTATATTACCTGCTACACGTACCCAATGCCGGAATCAGCCAAAGCGTCCCCAATCAGCACATGGCTGTTGGCTATGGATGATTCTTTTAATCGCGTCCATCTGGCTTAGAAAAATCTTGAACTCGCCGAGCAGGAAAAAATGAACAAACAATCGCGGAAGTCACCCTCCCAGCAATAACAATCATCTATGCCAACGTGATATGTTTTTTCAACTGCCCAGGTTCATGGATTATCAACAACATACATGAAATTTCGTGAGAGCCATTCATGTCTAGGGCCCAGGCTGGATTGCATTAATCTTTCCGGGGAATCTGAAAATAAGAGGGCGCTCTGTCGATATCTTACAAACAGCTTTGATCAGCACCGCTAAATTGCAATGTCATATGCAGATATATATGCAGTGGTCTGGGTTGGTAGAGGTTCGCTGACGGGCAGGAACGATTGATACATTAGGAAAAGGAGAAAACACTGACTTAATCAGAAACAATTGGCTAATTAAACAATGCTCTCAACATCTCTCAACTATTGATTTCCCATGTTTTGTGTTTAAGAAATTTGATAACGTAAGCATAAACTGACTTCGCCTTCCTGTGTGTAGCTTGGCATCACGTGCCCCTATTTATTTTTTTTGGACCTACTTGTGGTCAAGCGTTTTGGATTACCGCCCGGGATGAAAAATAAAACGTCCCTTTGGTTTTGCAGAAGCCGCCAAAAAAGCACCAGCTGATTCCGGGCCCAGCAGCTTGGCGAAAATGCCCCTCATGTGGGTCGGTGCTGGGGGTGGTCGGTAATGCTCTCGAATGAAGAAGGGGATCCTGGCGCCGTAGATCACCTCAGCGGCAGGAGTCCCAGGGCCGTGCGGCTGAGCACTTGTCACGTCATCAGCTGCATGCCACATGGGACCAAAACTCGAACGATTCATGTTATGGCGCATTTTTTCCAATTCCAACATTGTCTGCTAATATCTGCTAATTTTTGTGCTATGCCGCTATGCATTTTGTTTAGATCTATCGCAGCTGGCTACCTGCCTGTGTTGTAGAAGTGACTTTTGAAGCCATGACTGAACAGGGACCTCGAACCTCCACTGTCCGTGGTTTGTCACTGTGGGAAAGCTAGACCCGGAAACTCTGCGTGTGTATTTCCAGGTCTGGTGAAAATTGGTCCATGTAAATCTACAAATGCATGACAAAAGGCACCCCGAATCAGGGTTAGAGAGAAAAATTCAATGTCGTCATTCCACCACTTAGCGATGATTTAATCTTGCAATAGATAGACTTTACGAAAACAAAGTTGGTTTTCTATGGCTTTCTATATTTCATGTTTTATTTCCGGAATAGCCACTCTCCACAACCCTGCGGCCCCAAATAGCCCGGCTAGCGACGCTGAAGTTGCTTTCAATGGAATCTGAAACCTTGATGTGCACCCAAGTTGCGGCAGGAAGTGCTGGGGTATTGGGCCAAATCCCGAAAATATACTATGTTGAAACCAAGCAAATTCACAACATTTTCCAAGGGCGACTAATGCATAGTCCAAAGACATCCTCCTGTGAATTTAAGGTGAAGGCTGTGTAACCATTTTGTAGTGAAGAAACGGTTTGTAGCTGATGTACATGCATGATCGAATTTCACCACTAATGTGGGCCCTTGGTTCAGCTGAAGTGCAAGATTTTGATATATGTTCGAAGTCTCTTAAGAGACCAACATGACTCGACTAACGTATCAATTTCACCTCTCTACTAAATGTGGATCATGGGTCTGGAGATGTTTACTGTTTGCTTCACTTTCCGGGACCCAGGTCATAGCATTTACTAAGGGAAATTCACACGGGGATCCAAAAACAATATCCAAATCGCATGCCCACAATGTTTCGTCTTGTAGCTTTACATGGCTATGTTCATTGTATTCAGCCAGCTGCACCTTACGCGACATTGCCTCCACTAGGCCGAAATTGGGTGTTGCCCCTGAACTTGCAAAAGTGGAGTGCACCAACAGCTGTGACACGGGATGACATTGGGCTAAACCGTTTGGAATTGACTGCCGCCTGTACTCTGCACGGCTACAATTGAAATGCCCGCAAAATCCCGCAAATACTTCAAACCTAGGTGGAACGAACGCCAGTGCATTGTTGAACGAATAAGGGGCAGTGAAGCGCCCCTAATTCAATGCGGCGTCAGTTTCCCCAGCGCACGCTCAACAATCAGTGGCTGCGCTAGTGGCTTCCCTCGCTGTCTGATTGATCCGTGCCGAGCCGGCCGGAGCCGGCTGTCACCCTTACAAGTTGTATACAAGCAAAGACCACCCTCCGCTCCACCCCGGCCAATCGTCAGTGAATGTTGGCTGTAATGGCACCCTTGCGCTTTCAAGTTGTATCTTTTGGACGCAAGGCCTCCACCCCTACTCGCTTTTTAGGTGCTCCTCAAACCCGCCCGGCAGACAAAGCCTTACAGTATATCATTAAGCCCCCTAGCCGATACTAACACCATTTTCTTGCGGATCCAAAGCAAACACGAAAAAAATCCGAAGAGTAGTGATTTGCTCAGCCCCAGCGGGAATCGAATCCCATGATGGTCCATATCCTTCCCCAAAAAAATCGCCCAAAAATGAGCCCTGATTGCAACATTTCCGGTCCATGTCGGCAACTGGCTCGTAGCCTACTTCTCACGTATACCGTATGCCGCATGCCCCACTTCGAATGGGTCATGGTGGATTTGGACATGGGACGAACCAGCTGTTCATATGTGACGCACAGGCCATCAACCACACATGCGACTTGGGGGCACGTAAACGTTTCTCACAGCATTGTGCGGCCCAGGGTCGGTTCTGAAGTGAAAGCGTTGGCAACGGCTCCCCACTTGCGCAAAGTCATGGAAACTCCTCAAGCAATGGTTTTTGACAAACGTTCCGGGACATAGAATATGCAATATTACATGCACGGTGCATTATCTACATTGCAGCCCCAGACCCGGCTTTTTACAAGATCTGTGGGAGAGGCCGAGCATCTGCAAATTCAGTACCCATAAGCAGAATGATGCAAAGTGTTCAAAAGTAAGCCCGCTAAATGAGTTCACCAGTGCGAACCCGTCGCCTCTTACACCCGTCGCAGACGTTTGGCAAAAATCGCGCCTCGTGACCCAGAAGTTGGGCCAGTGAAACAGATTCAGGCAGTCAGCACCATGCTAATTAAAATAAAGAACGATAAAAAAACACCTGGCTGCAGGGCCAGGAGTGAAGTATAAGGTCAAGACTTGGAATCCCAACGCAGCAATACAAACTGCATTGGAACCAAATGCAACCAGCAATAACCCTGCTGGGTGCAGAGACCCACCAAAACTTCATTCAGCTACCTGCCTACTTCTTATTTTGCCACTGTGCTCGATGTTCCTTTTTTAAACGAAAAGCATCCGAGTGGCACCCGCCAACTGACATTCCATTAGGCATATTCTCTGGCATTCTATCTGGCATTCTATCTGGCGTTTTACATGGCATTCTACCCGACATTCTATCTCGCGTCCATTCTCGCATTCTATCTGACATATATTCTGCCATTCTATTTGGCATTCTTTCAGGCCTTCTATTTGGAATATATCCTAGCATTCTTTCTGGCATCTGGTCTGACATTCTTTTTGGCATGTGTTCGGGCCCGTGTGTGCCCAAACTGATCTGGAGTTCCCTATAAGGCTATAGGATGCTATAGGCTCCGGGCCCGTGCACGCCCAGATCGCCCTGGAGCTTGCAATAGGTCTTCTGGAACGAGATTGCTCCACTTGAGCTGGCGCTTGCTGATCGGGGGCGCGTTGGTGCCCACAGTGAAAAGGAAGATGAAGAGGAGGAGGCGGAGGAAGAAGAAGAAAAGGACGAGCGGAAGCACCTTTGCTAAAATCTAGAGACGCTCACCGGCCCTCACCTGGCAGGTGGGGAACAAGGCAAACGAAATTGTTTAAAACATTTTAAAACAAGGAAGGAAAAAAGGCATAGGGAAAGGAAGGCGAACATCAACAAACGAGGCCAAGGAACCTATTTTAAGCCTAGTGACCTAGTGCAAACCGTGTATGGTTGCTTCCATTGGGAAAGAACACAGGAGAGGTATGGCAAAGAGAAAAGCAAGGGGAAAAGAAAAAGGACAACGATATGGAAGGGGAAACGGAAAAGCCCGAGCATCGCATCCTTGCGAAACATTCGATTTTCGATGATTGCTTGCATGGTTAAACATGTTGTTTGCAGAAGTAATCTTCAACACCAATGACCTTGTGAGAATTCCACAAGCAAGGATCAAAAGTTGGTGCTACCCACTTGATATTGTCGATGCTCCAGGGTGACTCGAAGCCAGCCGCAATCCCTCTGAGATACCTGGTGAAATGTGCGTAGAAGGAAAAGAACAAGCAAGACATGCAGGATGAAGCAAAAGCAGAAGGAAAAACAACGAAAACATACTAAAAATGGAAGACATACGAAAAGAACATGTAAAAAACATAGTAAAACACATGGGAAAAGGGATGAGAAGGTGGATAAAAGGAGCAAGATGGAAAGAAAAAGGAACAGAAGAGAATAGAAGGGAGCCAAGGTAAACTGCTGAAGGGAATGGATGCAGGACCAAAGCAGCCTTGTTTGACACCTGATACTCCATGCGGATAAACAAAAAGTTAACTAGAATGAAAACGGGGCCTCACGGGGCCCAGCACCTACACTTCGAGCATCACTGGCAAAGGGATCTGGGGAAGCTGCACAGCTTGAGCTGATGCAGCACCACTTTACAGCCGAGACTTTGTGAAGCGCACTTCGTGCAGCTGGTACATCTCACTAATGGCACCAGAGGCTTCAGAACGTTGCGACCGAGCCTGGCGACTTGATCTTGAACGAGTTGGGTAACTGCGGGAACTGGAATGGCTTGAGTATCTTGAGGAGCATTTTGAGTGACTGCGTTCACTGCGAGGCCATGACTGTAGGCCAACCAACCGATGCCCACTTTGAAGAATCTTTCCAGACGCAAAACTACTCGGCAAGTTTTGGAGGTTTGACGCAGTCAAGGTGGTGGCCCCCCCATGCACAGCTAGATGATCTAGATGAATGACCATGGATCCCATCCACACGACGAGAAAGTGATCATGTTCAATGGTCACATGTGCTTTCACCTGACTGACCCCTGGCAAATCAAAAGTCACAGTAGCCTCTCTTATGACTTCGTGTGGTTCTTGAGCGATGGCATTCCCCAACTGTTGCAACTGCCGGCAAAGCGATAGCCGCGTGTCTTGGCTCGCAATGTCCAGAATGTTGTCCTGGGCCCGTTTGAACATATTATATATAGGAACGGAAACCGCAAGGAATACCAATCAACGAAGCATTGTGATACTTCTTCTCATGAGTTCAACATATATATTTCCTCAATGCCTATGCCTAATCAATCGTTTTCCCCCTAATACTAAACGTACATAAACGTACCCCAACAACTAAAAACTAGCGTTCGTTTTCAATTTTTGGAAATTCAAATTGGCCAATTTGATTTATAGTTGATACCCTTTGGAAAACAATTATATAAAACATGAAGGTCCCATTCAAAGGTTTCGCCCCCTAATAACAACAACTAGTCAACACCCAGGTATTTTTTAATTAGGGTCCGTCCTTTAAAATCGAAAATGTTGCGTTTATTGTTTTTTTTAAAAAAAATCAGGGGAACCTTTGAAATCCAATTGTTTGCAATATGTTAATTAGAGTTTCAAATGGATCTAATTGAGTTTAAATTGAAGCAACATTTTTTTTTTACAACAATGGTTTTAGTTTAATATTAATATTACAGTAGATAATATTAGGGTAACCGTCGGTTCGACTTTGGAATGCAAATAACACCATGCAATATCAAATCTATCTATAATTTAACTATAGTTTAATATTAGGGGAACGTTCGAAATCCAATGTTTGACAATATGTTCATTATTTTGAGAAAAACACAGTTATTTTGATTAAGGTTTTGAATTTAGTATTAGGGGAAGCTTCGCGCCCTCATATTAAATACCCCTTAATACTAAAACTCCTCCAGGGGCAAGGTTTAGTATTAGGAGGCAGGGATTACGCCTACCTCCATGGCTTCAAATATGTTTGACTTGACCCATGAATCCTCGGCTTTGCCAAGCATCGGGGGTTGTGTCCCCTAAGTAGGGTCTGCAAAGCCGCTGCATCTCACCATTCATGGTGTGAATGTCAAAGCTATGCAGGTCAAAAACCACGATGAGAGCCTCATTGCCTAAGGACCCGTTTGAAGGACCACGCGATACTCGCGTCCCACGGACATGAGGTTCCAAGTCTTGAAGCTCTCGCAAGCCCACCAGGAAGCACCTCTCACTTGCAAAATTCTTGAACCGTGTGCAGAACAGCTCCACTTTCACGTGGTTGAAGTCGGAATCCAGCATGTCCGCGTTCAAAGCCAGCACAGAGACGCTCTCAACAGGATTGAGCACTTGCTCGGAGATACGCTTTCTGTCTCCTTCGCTGAAGAAGTCAAGCAATGACTTCCCTGCCAAACCACCAACTTTTGGTGCAGTTTGGAGAAGCATAGATGAGAGTTGGCCCGAATCCTTGCGTGCCACTAGCCCACTAGCTCCACATTCCAGGCTAGCTAGTCAAAAAATGAGGTGGCTTCAACTTCAACTTTTCGCAACACCCTGTTGCCATTACATGGTGAAAGAAAACAAGAAAGAAACAACCAGAAGGTGGGCAAAATGATTTGAACGCTTCTGAAAAAATAGAGTAAAGGATCCTGCGTCAATTTTAAGCCTTGGTCCAGCTCGACAACCGCATCATAGCACGGAGTCAACAAAGAAGAGACTGCACCCAGCTCTACGCTCCTCTTTTGTAAGTTCACCTTAAGAAGCGCATTCTCATGGATCAGCTGCCGGACAGTCAGGATGCCCAAAAACATCCAGAACAAGATGAAGAGTGTTTGGTGGGAGTGATCTGTTCCAGCTGAATCTTCTTGCAGTCCTTGTAATCTGGCTATCTGAAGTGCTTGGAGCAAATGGAGTAACATACAAAATGCTGTTGCACTGGTCCGTCTGGCCAGCGCTCCGTATATGAAGCGCCCTGGAAAGCTGAAAGCTATCACATCTCGGACATCTACCTCCACGGGCGGGATCAAATACGAAGCATCTAGGAAAAACATCATCACCACATATACGATGTCTTGGCTTCTCGGATTCAGCAGCCCAGGAAATGAAACCACCAAGAGCGAACAAGTGGCAGCAACCAAAATATTGAGATCAAACCCTGTAGTGACATCATGTCGCATAGCCTGTCGAGAAATCATTCGGTACATGGAGAGAACACAACCAATAAAAGCAAAGCGCCACATCCATTTGCAGCGCATCACACCGAGTTCCTGTTCACTGCTGCTATCACCATGTCCTTGCTGACGCTTCAACCAGCTTTGGATCTGCCTGCAATACTTGCTGCAAGAGCCAAAAGCCGATGGGATGGACCATTTGTGAGACCAAAGGAAGGAACTCAAAAGGCAAAGAAGCCTCAATAGAGCAGCAGCTTGAAGCAGCAGGGTGCCAAATCGCAGGACAGAAGTCTTCGTGATTTCCATGGAAGGGAAAATCAAGGCGCGTCTCTTCAAGAATAAGCAGGGCGGGTCAAAATTGAGACTTTGAGCCATGAAAATGCGACAACATATACCATGGATTACCATGGTATTCTGCGACAATAAAACACTATAAAACTCTTGCCGAAGGCGATTGGCATGACTCTGCCCCCATCTCTGCCGGTGGCTTTACCATCACTTGACCCTTTTGACAGTGGAAATCATGTGAAATCCTTCCACCAAGCATCTGTTCGTACCATTCCCCTGCCAACTTGTCAATGTCCAGCGAGTTTTTGACCTCATTTGGATGCTTGGGTGGCGGGAGAAAGCACCTGGTGTGCTCGAAAAGTCAAAAGCTTGAAGTATACTGTATGGACCGGCCATGTATCCAAAGGGATATGGATTTTGAAGGATCAAAATGCTGACAAAAAAAACTGCGGCAGAATCTAACATATAACACATATATTACTCGTCATATTATTCTGTTCGGCTGCCACCCCTGGTTCCCAGTAATCGAATAATCGCAAGAGATCTTTGACCGAAAATCTCAATATTAAGTTTAAATCACACAGATCGACATCATGTAAGTTCATGAGACATCATGAAGCTGCCGTGCCACCGCTGGCGTGACTGAGTGTATGCAGGTTAAACACCATGATGTGCATACCAGTTTCAGTTGCTTCAGGTCCAACCAACATAAACCCCGCCAACTAGGATCGGATCGACTTGGGCTTTGAGAGCTTACAATTTACAATTTGACTTTCCAAGTGAGCAAATTGCTATTCCCATTTCTCCATATTGATATATTGCTCCATATTGCTCCCAGGATCTGTGATGATCGAGGGGGAAACGGTCGATAAAACCATGGCTGGTTGGTGGTTTCAACCCCTCTGAAAAATATGAGTTCGTCAGGATGATTATTCCCAAAAACAATCCAAATGTTCCAAACCAGCAATCAGCAGATGGTGATCAAACGGTGACGTAGCTCGAGGGGCGAGATCGCTTGGGAGCGAGGCCAAGGCCTCGTAGGAACAATTCCAGGCGCTGCTGAGGCGAAAAAGCAAGGCGCCCGCCAGCAAGTTCATGGCGACACGGGCAGTGAAACCAAGAAAAACCGGGGAATTCAGCACGGGACATCAAGTTATGTGGGATAAACATGAATACACAGCATGGCAAGATGCAGGATATCATGATATGTTTTTAATGGTTCGAAAATAGAATAGAAGTGTAGTCTGGATAACAGTGCTCCTATTCCTTGCACTGAACCCAGCACACAAGGGCGTCCGTTAGAAACCGCCGCAGTCATCCAGAAGGTCTGCTATATGGATATCTGCATCCATGTCTGTATATCTATGTCTATCTATTTGTCGATCTACAAAATCCATATGCATATGTCAGGCCAGGGCCTGCAAGCAACATAGATTTGCTACCGTTTTCTTCCCTACAGCCTCTGATTTCTCATCACGCAAATCGCTTCAAACACAGTTGTGGGTCAAATCATGTCAAACCCCCTATAGTGATGAACATCCCATAAACAGAATTGTTTTGGGGGCTTCTGGCCGTTTTCATTGTAATTACGTTCGAAACATTCCCAACATAAGTGAGATGCACACGAACTCGGACCTATGGGCCGCTCGGCACAGCGTTGGCAGCAGCTTTCCAGTCGTGCGAAGTCATACGACCTCAAGAAATGCCCGGAAGCGAGCGCTTGATGGGGAACGGCGATTATACATTTGGGCATGGGGATACAAGGCAATATCTATAACATTCTAGAATATAATATAATGGGCAATAATTCTACTGGGGACAAAGAGCTCTTATCTTATCTCATGATGAACCAAAGCATAGGAAGACAAGGGCATATTGATGCTGGCACGACATAAATCATTACCTCTATGTTGGCCCCAGAGGCTCAAGAGTCGACTTCACCCACTCAGGGGCAAAACCGCTTCTGACATGGTTTGTCTGAAACTTCGGGCACCCCAAAATGTCCGCCTTGGAAGTGACTCTCCAAAAACACTGAGTCAATTGACGGGTTGTTGTGGACGACCATCACGACGGCATGACGGAACCCGCAGAACCATGGCTGTTTCGGGGAGGATACATCGATTCAATCTCCCAGCCCGATGCTTGTTTTTTTTTGTCTGTTACCTGATGCACCTCTTTTTGTTGGTTGACTCATGTTCAATCCCCAGTGTTGCTTCAAAGTTTAGATCTGGAACTCTCTTGCTTAATCTCGCCATGTACTGTATGTTTGTTAGTGTGTATTATATATATACTGGATGATCTTGATGGCCAAATTCAAGTCCCCGTAGTTCCTGTGATTCTTTTCAACGATGATGTATTACCTTTTCGATTCCCCTGGGCTCCGCATCGCAAGACCGACTGAAATTGGTGGGACCTGGTGGGTTTTTTCATGGTAATGGATGGGATCTCAAGGATCGGGATTGGTCTTTCCGGGGTGTGCAAAGCCCGGCTTGTTTCATGGGAAAAAAACATGGAGAAACCCATGAAAAATCCATGATTTCCAGTAAAGAAAAATCCCTTCAATCCTTGGATCTCATCTAATTGGTGGTTGGTATACCTTCCCCCTGAAGAAATGATGGAGTTCGTCAGATTGGATCATCCCAACTGGGGAAAATAAGAGCCATCACTCCTCGCTGCAAACTCCTCAGGGCTTGAGCCAAAGCACCACGACCATGGTAATTTCGGTCCCACGATGGGCCCTCGTCCACACCCTGGCCCTCTGCTAAAGAATTCGATTTTCCTGCTGAAAATTTAGAGATCTTCCGGCCATGTTTGATTAGAAGGGCTTAGTCACTTAGTCTCATCACCATCCTCTTCAAAAATCAAACAACTCATAAAGCTCAATCAAGTCAAAGTACATCATTGGTCGATTCCAAGCAACCACAGTATCATCTAATATCCTCCTCACCGTGGCAGTCAGCGGCAGCCGCCCAGATCAGGCTCTGGCCCATCTTCTCACCCATCCATATGGCTGCGTTCACGACCTGAGAACACGAACAGCACGACCAGTTTGCAAAAGGATTTTTGTTTGAAAATGTCGTTTACCTCCAAACAGATCCAAATAGCCATTTCAATAGGTAAAAATATGACTAATTATTATATAATTAATCAGCAGATTTAGCCTATGTTCAGACAAGTCTAGATGTTGAATCAGTTCCCCCCAAGAATCAACATCCCCCACATACCCTCGTTCCGCCCACTGAGATCTACATCATTGCAGGGTCCCACGTGCAGTGGGGCCCGATTACTAGAGGGGTGGGACGGAGTTTCGATCAGCAAGGACCCAATTGGCTCACAAGTTTGATCCCCAAACTTAGAAGCCAGCACAATAGGCCAAAAGGATCCAGAAAATGTAGTCAAAGAAAATGCCCATGTACTCCTCAAGCTTCTCGCTGCTGGGTTTCTCAGATGGGGAAAAAACAGCTAGATCACCAATTCAGCATATTACAAAGATCTTTGGGGGGCTACACAGATGTATTTATAATTTATAACCGCGCACACACCCACACACACACACATATATATATATACATATTTATAATGCAAATCATGACTTTGGACAGCCCACCCAATCCAAAAAGGCAAACAGAAACTTGAAGCTAGGAATTTGAATTCCGCTCGGTATGCACGTGACTTTGCAACATGTTAAACTCATAAAACTGATAAAGCAAACATATATTTGGGTTACGGTTACAGGCACCTGCAAATTTGGATGCGCATGCAAGTAGGTCCTTATATACATGGATTGTTAATGATTGTTATATAACCAGTTGTTGTGCATTTAGATCATTTATGAGAAATTATGCCTATGTAAGACCATGTGCATGCATCATCAGCACTTGTTGTATCCGCATCTTGTTGAATCAAATCACGAAACCATGAAACAAACCCAATAAACCTCCAGTTGGTGATGGTTGAGCAATCAGCCAATACGGTACCCTAAAAGTTATGGGGTCGGTTGTTTTTCTGGTTGTGTTTTTGTATTTTGGGGTGGTTCACCAAGAAATTCAGGCCAAGGGGTGTGCCCTTCTTCGTGGGGCTCCCTGAACTTCAGATGATTCCCAAAATGAAACCATTGATTTCCCGCCAAACAAATGGGCAACTTTGAATGATTTGGGGGTCATGGGTTCCCCTATGGCTTAGGAAAAACCCTACAGCTGCCACTTCGCTGTCCTGAAACTTGCTAGGCTGTTCCTCTTGAAAGACCGCGGCATCCTGCAAGGATCTGCGCGGCAGCATGCTGCAGCGGGGATCATCATTGGTGGAATCAACCACAAAAAAAGTGTAGAAACTACGACCACACCTTCCCCGAGAACTGGAGGATATCAATATGAAAACCCAATCTTCCCAAATTACATCAAATTACAACCTATCAACCTGTGACAGTAATCATGCTCACAGATTTTTACAACTTCTCGGGTTCCATCTTAGTTTTCAAACGACAGCTCACAAGCAACCGATGAAGTTTGATCCATTTTGGCCATGACATCCTTCCGGCATCTCATCCCCACATCTCTGAACATCCTCGTCATCGCAGTCTCCTTCATCCGCTTCAGCAACATGCCAGTCCTAAGAAAGGTCGAGCCAGAACAATGACCAAAGGCACATGGGGAAACCCCGGGATAAGACATCCCGGAAGACCGACTCGAGGTAAAAAAACAAACATATAATATGCTAAACCATGGTAAATCCATGCAAACCCAATGATAAGCCATCCGCCACATCACAAGAAATGGGTTTCATAAGCCCTCCGAAATTGGAGGTTGATGGCATCGGGTTGCATGCCCTGCAAGGAGCATAGCTTGATCACTCAAAGCTTCGTTCTCCATTGATTCAACTTGGAATTTCGGAAAATCTGCATCATTGAGAAATATACATACACTACACATCCAGGTTTTGGTCTGTACAGTATATGGGGGAAATACCTTGTCTAGGTTTTGGTCTGTAAATATATCGCGCTATGAGCATATATGAGCAGTGTTACAAAACCCTCTGTCATTTCATCATTTTGTACTGCCCAAGAACGGGCTTCCCATATGATATAATATGATGATCACCCAATCACCCATATAATTGGGCAATTGGGCAATAGCAATAGACGAATAGAACTAATAGAACCCCCAATGTGTCCAGGCACGTAGTGTGCATGCACTGGTCTTCTTCGTAGTCCACCTGCATGCGGATTTCAGCATGGAAGATAGGGATTTAAGCAGTAAAAATATGTGGGACTTCAATGGACTTCACACCGATTGAACATGATTTAACCACTCAAATTCACCAATGATCTACTGATATATTATGAATCTATGATCTTTCTGGGGTTCATGTCATTGGAACCAATGGAGGGAACCAATGGGTTTTTACGTCATTCCACAAGCCATCACCGATCCTCCATGCCCAGCCGAACATCCTCCGCCAGCCGGGCATCAATGGGTCACAAAGTCTGACCTCTTGAAATGGCCTACCCTCTGGTAATTTGTTACATAGCTATTGAAAACAGCAGATTTATAGTTGATTTACCTATTAAATCTATTAAAGATGGTGATTTTCCATGGCTATGTTAGTTTACCAAATGGTAAATTAGAGTTGATGAAAAGCATGCACCAAAAATGAATGAATTTTGGGTCGGCAACCCCATGGAGGGTTAATCCGAAGACATGAAAATCTCCCCCAACCCTGGCCTGAAACTTTGACCCAAACTCAACAATGAACCGTCCCCAAGTCATCACCGTTTCTATGCGTGGTGTATATAAACAATCCCCAAAAGGGTTGCGTTGTTTATTGCATTGGGTTTAGCACATCATTCTTGTTGATTGTTACTTATATATATATATAATATTCACATTCTTGGCTATATTCCATTATCATCCCACTATATATATATATACATAATTATATATACACATATTCCATTGATACATTACCCCGTTAAAGTGGATCCCCTATGAAAAAAAACACACGCTCTTCGACGCCAGCAGCATAGCCCTAAGGCCTGCAGGGTCCGCCCTGGCCCCACTGGGAGGAGGCCTTGGTGTTCGATGTTTTTTCCATAGAGTTTATTGCTCATAGTTTCTCTGAAGCATGAATTTATCGTATAGTCCGTATAATTTATTTATCATCATTTACATGAATTGCCAGCTTGTATTTTATATTATTTTATTCCATGTGCAATCCAGTAAAGGCTAAAATGAAAATGCTAAACCAATATCTTCCAGCATCGGGATATGGAATTGCCCACCTGGGGCACCCACGCGGCGCTCATAGTGAACCTCATCGTCTTGGAGATCCCCGAGGGGTTTCTTTCAAAAATGCCGAAGGTCCAAGCCTTGTGGGTAAAACAATAATAAACCATCCCCCAAAGGCCCCAAATCACCATAAAATCTATAAATAGGTGGTATTAACAATTCCCAAATGGGTTTATTATTGTTTTACCCATATTAGAACATTTTGTTAGTTTAAGTCATTCATGGATGGTCTGTGGATTTGATAGTCTTCTGTTCAGCTCAGCTATCCTCCCCTTCGGGGGCCGTTCCTAGCTGCTTTGAATACGTAGATAATACGCGATATTGAAGTGGGCACTAGCTCAACCCTGCATTAATCAACTTATATAATAGGATGATATACAGTAAAATGTATCTCTCATTTTTTCCATCTCTCTCCATCTCTCTCTCTCTCTCTCTCTTCCTTCTGTTTGTGGAAGGGGAGTTAGATACTTGGAATGAACAGTATCGGCGTAACGACCCCTTCATTTATGCAATTTTCCTCCGCATCTCCACGCTTTCTCTTTCCTGCATCTAGGCAACTTAACAGGGCAATGGGAACCGGCTCTTTTCCATGATAAAGACCGCTAGAAAATAATCTTTGAACGCTGCATTTCCTGCATTTGGATCCGTTTGGATCCGTTTGGGTCCATTTGGGTCCAAAGGGATCTATTGGTGGGAGGTCTTCTTGATCTGATGGATAGGATGGAAAACAAAAGGCATATCTCAACAGCCAGTACTACCATATATCATGTTGAATAGTTCACAAAGAATCCCACAAAACAATACAAAACACATAACATCATGATGATAACGAATGATCATAATGTATTGGCTTGGAGGGGGGATTGGTGACCAACATGTTGACCATCATTCATCGTGTGGTCGTTTTACATCCTTTGAGGTTTCTACGGTGCCCCCCCCCGCCATTTACGTCCATTGACATCCATTTAAAGATGATTTCCCAGAAAAAACATGTACAGTTGTACATGTGAGATTCTCAGAGTGCATTTCTCTTACATCGAATCTTGATTGTTGATGCCCAAATGCCTGAATTCGATGTGAAAATCCTACTTTCTGGTAATGACCCCTGAGTTTTTTCAAACATCTACTGTACCCATACATCGAGGCCCCACACTGTGCTGCTGGGCTGCACAGCCCCGGCACGAACGAAAAAACGTGCCTTTCTTTCTTAAATGCTTAGGTGATGGGCCAGGGCGGCAAGGGTCCAAAGAATCCGCAAACATCTCAGGGCATCGATATGCATCGATTGCAATCTGCACTGTGCACTTGAGAAAGACTGGGTTTGACCCAAAAGAAATAGAATATGTGGAGATGTGGCCCTGGGTCCTTGCTCCTTATTTTCCATGAATTTCCAGGAGCACTTGCAAGTATGATGATACAGGATATCCATGGATATCCCATTGCCGGCTATATAAGTAGTTGCGCTAGATCCAATCCTGTTAAACGTTGTTATCCACTATGAATTGACCTAAGACTTGCCTACATATCTACATACAAAGTTTCAATGAACATAATGTAGAAACTATGGAAATGTAGTAACAATATTCCAACCCGGTTTTAGGCTCTGCTGATCTTGCGAAATGCTGATCATCCATGGTGGGTTTCCGAAACCCCCAATGGAATCCCCTGATCTGCCGCTGATTTTTGGGCTTGGCGCAAACATCGGGCATGTGAGACAGGGGGAGTCTTGGGGGATCCACCAAATCGGCGCTGTCATGTGGTTTCAACATCTTTCAACCTGATTTTGATAGATATTTGAAAAACATACATATAGAATTCATGTACAGTAATTTAAATAAATATATAATGTATACATGTGTGAAATAATAATTATACTTAAGTTCGAACATGTTTTCAAGTTCTCAGACTTGGTACCTGAAACTGGCTGGTCTCTCACAACCAGATTCCCCACAAAGAAATCTGAAAACCTTTTCAAGTCCATTGGGATCATCGAATACTCGATGAATCGAACATGGAGAATCCAGAATCCATCTTGGAATCCACTGGCCAAATGCAGCAAACTGAAATCTGTTTTTTAAAATCATATCTTAATCTATGTCCATCCCATATGTGTGTGGGAAATGGTATAGCCGGTAAAGCACACCAACACGGAATAATATTTACAAGCTGTTATTTGGCCATCTTTGGTTGAATTATGTTCAAGGGTCACTGCAAAGACGCACATCTCTTGGTCCAATGTCATGTGATCATGTTACCCTCTTGAAACCACAAGAAATGGCCTTGGAATTCACACAGCTGCACAGGAACTACAGAAAAAATCCTTTCAGGCTGGTATGGCCTTGGTGATGAGATGTGATGAGTTGGAGGTCCTTTGTGCTTTCATGATGAGAGCCATTGGATGATGGTGATGATGATGACTATGAGGATGATGCGGATGAGGATGCGGTTGCGGATGCGGCTGATGAGGATGAGGATGAGGATGAGGATGAGGATGAGGATGAGGATGATGATGATGATGATGATGATGATGATGCTGATAAGGATGATGATGAAAAGGATGATGATGATGAGGAGGATGATGATGATGATGATGACTATGAGGATGATGAGGGTGAGGATGCGGCTGCGGATGTGGATGATGAGGATGTGGATGATGAGGCTGAGGATGATGATGATGATGATGAGGAGGAGCAGGAGGAGGAGGAGGATGAGGATGAGGGTGATGGGGATGGTGAGGATGATGAGGATGAGGATGATGAGGATGAGGATGATGAGGATGATGAGGATGATGAGGATGATGAGGATGATAATATGAGGATGAGAAGGGTGGCAATGCTCAAAGTGTGGATGGCCTGGAGTTTCGCTGTTTGCCCACCATATGCCAATGCCAACAACAACTTTGCATAGTCAATCAGGTTCATCCCAGGGCAAGTTTCCTTCGTGACATCCCCTTGTTGGTTGGAAACGCATTGGAGTTGTTCCAAAAGTATCCAAAAGTTGGAGCCCAAAACCCAATCGTTTAGCATCCTTTTTCCATGTTTTCAAATTACCATTTTGGGGTAACGGTATCCGTTTTCAGGTGAACCCAATGGTCGTTTGGGGTAACGGTATCCGTTTTCAGGTGAACCCGATGGTTTATAGTTGATTTTCCCAACTATACTGTAAATCATTAAAAATCATTAAAAATCTCCATGTTTAAAGGACTCCAGGGCCCAGAAAGGGCCCCGGACGGGAGTCTCTTTTCGCGCCCTCTTAGACGCATGACCTAGGTCCGTAGATGTCCATCAAAGTTGCCACACAAAACAAGGTAAATCTCCTGGATTTGTTGAAGATGAGGTATGAATTCTTATTTTCTCAGTGCTTAACTCAGTTAACCACTTAAGAACTGGGGAATTAACTGGGAATATGTAACTTGTTTGCATTTTTCTGGCGTTTTCAAAACCAAAATAACGAATCCTGAGTGGCTAAGGTCCACACTGAGCGAACGCCGACCTGGTAGCTCCTGAAACAAGTCAATGGGTGCATTTTGTTGTGAAAATCTACGGTTGGAACATGTTGAAACCATGCTTTCTGTTGGAAATATGGAGCTTCTCCCATGGAAAATGCCCCTTCAACCAAATTCTGCCAACCAGCCTGGCTGAACAATGACACTTCAATTCACCAACCTAACAAAAAAGATCATATGGGTGCAATGCCCCTTTCTAATTACCATGATGTTGTGCTGTTGTGAGACTTTTAAGCCGCACCAAGCTCATATGCTCCAGGAAGGTAATGGGAGCTGCAGGGAGAATGCTACAAAAGGGTGCTGGGTACTAGGTACTGTTTTCCTCTATGTGCATGTGGCAAAAAATCAGCCCAAGGTCTATACCCAAGAAATGCTTGCAGTCTTCACTCAAACAGTGGATGCCAGAGCTGGTCCTAGACCTTTTCTCCATCGTCTCCAGTGTGCTCTCAGAAATCTGCATAGGGAAGTATTATTTGCCAACAGATTTATTATTCCGTGTAGTTAGCTATATATATAGTATATATAGTATATAGAGTATATATATAATATATATAGTATATATAGTATATATATAGTATATATAATATAGTATATAGAGTACATAGAGTATATATAGTATATATAGTATATATAGTATATATAGTATATATAGTATATATAGTATATATAGTATATATAATATAGTATATAGAGTATATAGAGTATATAGAGTATATATAGTATATATAGTATATATAGTATATATAGTATATATAGTATATATAGTATATATAGTATATATA
>Ga0126342_10008366_pt1 | contig 18532 bp, 9 predicted proteins | sample Cyp1metagenome_FD_92528 | JGI IMG/M metagenome (GOLD analysis project Ga0126342, IMG submission 92528) | Coral microbial communities from Lord Howe Island, Old Settlement Bay, Australia - Cyphastrea 1 metagenome | ecosystem: Host-associated > Invertebrates > Cnidaria > Coral ...
TATATATATACATATGTAAACATATGGGGGTGACCCGGATAACATATTATATATACTATAATTACATAAAATATAAATATGTGGGGGTGGCCCGATAGCATAGTATATATATATATTATGTATAACCCTATAACAACTATTCACCTATGATAAAAGCAACACAGTATATATATATATATATATTCCGTAGCCATTTTGGCTCAAGTCAGCTCCATAGTGGAAATTTAAAATTTGTAGTTTAAAAGTTTAAAAGTTTTTTTTTTTTGTAACGATGGCAGGACACGCAGCGTGGTGCCCCATGGCGAGGTCGGCGTCATCGACTGCAGTCTGCACCTGTGGTTTTAAGGTCCCAGAGCCAGAGCAGCCAGAGCAGCCGCAGGAGTCTCCGCAGCAAGCAGAGGAAGAAGCTGGGACTCCACACCATGAGGGCACGGCAGATCGCACAGAGTGTGATCTCCTCGGGAAGTCATTGAGCCTGGCAGTGATGGGATTCGACAAGGAGTCACAGGAAGCGGAAGCTGGCACTCCACAACGAGATGCTTCCAGAGGAAGAGGGCACGGCAGAGTGTCCAACGTTCATCCTGCTGACCTTCGCCTCTATGCGGCAAGCCTATCTAGGCTTGCCTGATGGCAATGCTGTTGGCGATGAAGGGATTGGCGCAGTGGAGGAAACAGAAGGCGCACCCATGGAACAGCTGGAGGAGGCCGGCGATGAGCGCGATGACCGTGATGACTGTAAGGTTTGGTTCAAGGGCCCCTCGAATCCCTTGACTCCACTTACCTTAGCGGGTCTACGCGTGGCCCGCGGGTTGCAGCCATTGTTGGCGGCAGCCTTGCTGAATCGCGGCACTACATCACTGCCTTCGTCTTCACAGTCGGGCTCGCTGTGTTGCGCTGGTGGTGTGGCTTGGCGCTTTATGCTGGTCTCCCTCTACCGGGTCCTCCTTGTGGTGTTCTTCATCCTGGACAATTACTCCATCGTGCAGAAGGCGGTTGCGAAGGACCAGAGCCATTGCCAGGCGTCGCTGGCATCTACATCGCTCTGGTGTGGTGGTGCTTGCACCATTCCAACTCTGGAAGCTGCAGCAGCAACTTGCCAGTCATCATTCTCGCGATCCTCACCTTCTCCGAGCTATCAGAGGTGCAATGGTATTGCCCCTGCGGACGAAAGAACCGCAAGAACGCCTGGCACTGCCCAGACTGCCGCACCTCATGGACCTACGGCACTCCGGCAGAAGACCAAGCGCCACAGTCGCCGAGGCAGGCACGGAGCGATCGTGGACACTCCTATGCTCAGACGTGGCAATGGCCACAGGAACCATGGGTGCGTTCAACAAACAGTGCACAGAGTCGACCTCCCAGTCCTCGCCAGCGGCAAGGTGGACGTGGTCACGGCCGCAAACAGCGGCGTGGGAAAAAGGTGCAGCAGCAGGCCGCAGAACAGTATGCTCCCCAGGGTTATGGGGCGCAACCGCCGCTGCCGCCTCCTGCCACACCTCCACCGCCAGCTTCTGGTGGACAGGTACCGATGCCGCCCGCTTCTGGAGTGGCCATTGCAAGTGCACCGAAAGCCCCAGTTTTGCCTGCACCGTCCGAGGAAGCGATCAAACTCAGTCAGGTCTTTGACACAGAAACTCAAGAAGCATCAAGATCTGGGTATGGAGCTCCCGGAAGATGTGCAAGACGATCTCAAAGATGTTTGCATCAAGGAGGCCAAGTCCCAGCGCAAGACGATGCATCTGGCCGTGAATGCCATGGACGATGCGAGGCAAGTGTACGACGATGCAGTACGTGCACGTGCCCAGTTGCATTTGCAGTGGAAAAGTTTCCTTGCAGAAAGCCTGAAACTCTGGCAGGGGCATACCACAAGCTTCCAATCACAGGAAGCGCAACTCACTGCCAGAATACAGGAAGCCAAGGATGCATTTGTCCAAGCAAGAGATGCGCTGAATGCAGCCAAAATCGAGGCGGCAAATATGGTCCCGGTCGACGCCAAGTCCACCGTGACGGTGTCAGACGACGAGGAGATCAAGGACCTCAAAGATGTGCCAATGGCAGCGGCAGAACGCATTGCGACAGGGCTGAGCAACCTCGTGGAGACCATGTCCGTGCTCCACCACCAGACAGAAGAGTTGGTGCAGGAAGAGCAGCGAGCAAAGCGTCCACGAGTTCAGCCAGAGCAACCAGGAGTGGCTCCTTCAGAAGCTGCTCCCGTTGGTGGCGCTTTGGCGTCCAGTGCACCGCCTTTTGGCACGCCCGGTGGCCAGTGACTGAACAGTACGACCACCAAGGGCTGATTGTGCCTGCCTTTGATGGCGCTGAGCACTACCCCATTGTTGACAAGTGGCTTCATTCTGTACCACAAGAGCCCGATTTCATGACAGAATGGAAGGCCTCAGAATCGGCTGTGTCCCTAGCATTTGAATTGGGACAGCCCACAAAGTTGCACAGAGGCAGTGGTTTGAAACGACCGACCCGTTTGAAGACGCAGAATCAGGTGCGTTTTGCGCCTTCGGCTGAAGTTTGCATTTGGGATTCGCAAACCAGGCTTGTTCCTCTTTCTGCGTTGACTTGTTGGCCTGCGAAGCCATGGTCATTGGTCTCGAATTGGGAAGGGCAACCACGCCATGTGCCCAAGAAGTATCGTCAGCCTTGCTTCCCACCTTCCTGGCATTCGATGGTGGCATTTCATTTTCCAAAGGGGACCTCCTCAAGAGGTGAAGTTCCAGTTTCCCAGCTGCGCATCATGGACGAGTTCGTCAATTTACCGCATATCCCTGATGACGATGGCAATGGGCACCTTCCTGGACATGTTCCCAATGGCCAGCCACCTCCACAGCAGCCGGATTTTACTCACAACATGTTGGCCCAGATGGACCCTGCGTTAGCTACCCTTGCTAACTTGCAGCAACAAGGAGTGCTAGTGCGTACTTGGTACATTCACCACGAGACGCACATGCGGAACGACATTCCAAGGTTAGTGAGGCTTGGAGCTGATCGGCACCAATGGATCCAGCTGATCATAGATGCTTGGGAGGGTGTCATTGATGTTGCACTACCCAAAGCATTTACCTTGCCAACACCGATGCCCTTTCGTGGACCTGTTGTCCAGTTCATTGCGCTTGACATTATTGTTTCGCAAGGGCTCCACATTCCCAGGTTTTCCGGACTCGTCTCAGTCCACTTCCAAGATGATTTGGATGGCTTGCAGGCGTTTGTCATCGCGGCTTCTTTTCCGCCATGGGTCAGTGGATACCACATCGTAAGTGCTGCTGAAGTACATGATTACTGCTCACCTATCTCTGGACGAGTTTGCAGCATTTTTCATGGATGGGAGGCTATTCCCGTTGACACACAGCGGTTGCACCACATGCGCCCAGGGAACTCCTTCATGATTCAGGTCCCACATGACCCCAATATTGAGATTGGCAACACGCAGGCCGCATCCAGCACTTTGGCCAGTGCTGATACCCATGGGATGCCTGGTGGAACTGTGCAGCAACATTTTGATACTGGACCAGATGATGATGAGCAAGATGGCTCGGGGCCCGAAGAGCCGCCCTCTCCTGGCACACCTCATGATGCGCCGGAGCCAACTGGGCCACTGTTCAATTGTCATTTCTACAGGTTGCGGCATCCACCATTGCACATCTTTATGCGCAATGCAGCAGGGGTACCTATGTTACAGGAACTTGCCCACCAAATGGGGGTTGTGCCAGCCAGCCTCCTGCATGCACATCCTCTCCGTGCCTTGATGACAGGAGAACGTACCGATGACTGGAGCTTTGTCTTACAATCAGTCACCGATTTGCCTGCGGCGTCTTCAGACATGTTGGTGGTCATCGACGTGGAGGTTCATTTCCATCCTGTTCATGGGACCCTTCAACCAGTGCCTGCTGCTGCACGCAGAGTCGTGCGTGTCCCACTGCATGTGACCAGAAGTGCTGTGCTTGGCTACGCCGGCGTTCAGACCTATTGTACTGCTCAGAACGACCGCTGCCTTGTCCAAATGAATGGAGTTGGCTGGCCCATTCTGCAACCAGGCCCACGGGTGATGCAACATGGCACGTATCTCCGTGTCATTGTACCGCCGCCAACTGATGGCACTAACTCACTTCAGGCCATCCAAGTGAGTGAATCAGAAAGACAACGAATGATTGTGCCCATGCCAGCCCACTCGCAAGCAGCCGGCACGGCACCTTCGCCTGCTCCATTGCCTGTGCCTGGTGCGCCAGCACCTCCAGCACCTGCACAAGTGCATGGACCATTGCCTTTGTCTTCGGACTGGTTTTCGGCCTTGCAAGATGTCTTTGCTGAACAATCATTGATTGAGTTTGAGGAGGAAGGTCCCATCTTGTACGTTTGGACATGGATGATCAATCATGCGTCTTTCAAGCACTGTCCGGCGCCTCGAGTTGTCAGGCTTGATGAGCTTGCTCACCTCTGGCTCACTGACATTTTTGAACCATGGGCAGTTGAACTGCAAGTGGATGCTCCTACGCAGATACGCATTGTCCATGCTCGACCGCCGACAGATTCCTTCCGTATTGATACTGTCCATTTGATGATTGAGCAGCACCCGACTGAAGCACGGGCAGCAGGCGTGCTCTCTGCTGTTTTTCATGGTCCTCAAAATGATCGCTTGCTACAGGCAGGACATTCTCTGCCTTGCTGGCTGTGTACTGAGGATGTCATCGACATCATGCAGCTGAACCACATTTGTGAGGCCCAGGTTTGTAGAGCATCAATTGGAAGGGTGCCAATGGAACAGTTCATTCGCCACGATATTCCCTCGGCTGCCAGCATTGAACTTCATGTACGCATGCCGCGTTGTGAAGGACACGAGAGGGCAGGTAGCTTTGGAGAGCGTTTCGTGCCGCGAACTGTTTTGCCGACTTCAGCTCATTCCCTGATGCAAATCTCCAGGCGATGGCATCGGCGTGTGAGAACATCAGAAGCAGACACTCCCGCACCACAAGATCACTTTGCTGGGCAGCATCAAGTTGAGTCGCCTTCATTTTTGAATTGCGTGCCTCCAGTTCCAGCGGTCCAGCCAAATTTTGCTTTGCCTTGGCCTACTACATGGCGATCTTTGGATGATGTCTGGGCATTCTTTGGAGTTGAGCATGCAACCCATTTTCCCGATGGCATCAGTGTCGAAGTTTGGTACTCGGACCACCATCGACGACCATGGTCAGAGGCGGGTCGTCTGGTCCGCCTTCCAATGGACTTTGTGCAATGGGTTCCTGCCATCCTCCAAGCTTGGCACGACTGGCTCATTCCTGGCGTTGAGGTTGACATCATTGTGGTTGCGCCAACACCCATTGGAGGTGACAATTTGGCACACTTTCATGTGATAATTGTGCAGCAGCCCATGAATCACCAGTTTTCCTGCATTCTCACAGTGATGGACAGATTTGCAGACCCCTGGGTGCCCAATCATGTCTGCGTTTTGCTTCCTCATGCCGTTGACCATTGGGCTTTGCTACATGCAGCCGTGGTCGATTTCCAATGCCCGCCTTTTGATCCAGGAGCCAGATGCCGCACGCTGTACGGCAACCTTGAACTCATGGCAGGCAATCTGTTTCCTGTGCAGCATGCTATGTGCTTTACCATCACGGTGGAAACGAATGGGCCCCTTCCAATGGAGCTGCCCGGCACGATGCCCATTACCCTGGAGCAGATGCCGGAACACGACATGGTGCTTATGCTTCAGACCAGCTTGAGAATGCATGTGGCCTTTGCGGCACACTCCTCCTCTGCTGTTCCATCTCAAGATGGAGGGCTTGATCCTGTTGTTCCTCTTGATGATGGTACCTGCTTTCGGAACCAGCTTGCTCTGTTGCACTCGGCGATTGCTAGTGCACTACAAAAGATCAAGGACATATCATGCGAACCATGCCCAACAATTACATCAACCAGGATCGGTGAGATGCCAGCACATGGGCCTTTGCCCTCACGCGTTGCCGACAAGAAGACCACCGTTCCGGTCGTGCTCTCGCTTGATGCGGTGCTGATTCCTGGTGGTGATCCTGATTTACCGCGCTATGATGATCAGCTCTCCACAATTGCTTGGTTGCAAGATGACAATTGGGCTGCCACTTGTGCCAATGCAGACCCCTTTCTTTGCCTTTTGCCCACTGCCGGATGGACTGCAGATTCCGTTGGAATCATATTTTGCCTTGGAGAACTCCGATGCTGTTCCACCATGCTCTGCTGCCCAATGGGAGCTATATGTGGACGGAGCCACATCGCCCACAGCTGCAGCATGGAGTGTTGTGATTGTCAAGGCTGACCCATCAGGTACCACATTTCATGGTCAGTTGTCAGGCCATGTCAACATCAATAGGGCTTCCCCTACATGGATTGGGGCCGACACGTTGGACAACATTGCGGCAGAATTTCAAGCCTTTGCTGTCGCCCTGTTTGTCTCCTTGTCAGGACAGTAGCCAGGAAGGATAGTGATTCGACCAGATCTACAGCTTTGTCGTACCATCGCTACTTTCGAGCACTGCACAACATCAAACCCATTGCTGGCCAATATCATGAGGCTGTTGGCGTACTGGTTAGGCCCCGCTTTGGAAGTCCTTGAAGTTCGCGGGCATCAGAATCATCCTTGGAATGAGCTGGCCGACCGCATCGCTAAGTTTGCGGTGCATGCCCCTTCTGACTCAATCAATCCAGTCCCCTTCAAGCCGTTGCATGATTTGGCCACTGCTCCACTTGACTCGCAGTGGGCTTGGCTGCAGAACTGCCCGCGCTCATTGCTGCATGCATTTCCACCCCTTTGTGAGGGGCAAGTGATGCAGTTCCCGCATTCTTTGAGACGGGTTGGGGTTGGGCAATGCTCTCCGCACATGCCCACTGTCAATGATGCACAGAACATCCAGCTTCAGCTTCAGTTAGCCACAGTCAATGTTCTTGCGCTGGAAGCCACCCTTGACGCAAAGGAATTTGGTCGCCGAGTTGGAGTGCGCACCCAGCGCCTTGACGCGCAATGGCATGGCCGAGGTCTTCATTTTCTTGGTCTTCAAGAAGCCAGAACGCCTTCTGGTGTTTTCCACTCAGAACATTACAAGATATGGTCCTCTGGTCACCATGGGCCCGTGGCCGCTAGCTTGGGTTGTGAACTATGGTGCCACTTGTCCCTGCCCATCGCGGCCACAGAGCAAGGCATCAAGCTGACTCTCGCTGACTTTCAGGTTGTAGTAGCCCACGCTGATCCTCGCCGGCTGATTGTGCGCTTTGAACACAACCTCCTTTCCCTCACAATGGTGGTCCTTCATGCGCCGTGCCTTAATGGAGCTCGAGGCAATGGTCACTCACCTTTGGAGGAGATTCGCGAGTGGTGGCACGATACCTCCCAGATGATTCATCAAACTGTCCATGGTGAACTTGTTTGGTATTTTGTGGATGCCAATGCCCCGTTAGCCTCGTGTGCTACGGAATATGCAGGGCTTCATGGAGCTGAACCTATGAATCCTCAAGGGCGACTCTTTGAAGCCTTCCTGCAAGAGCAACAACTGATGGTACCCTGTACCTTTCAGCAGTTCCACACTGGACCAACTACTACATGGACCCATCCAAATGGCCATAAACTCCGACGCGACTACATCCTTGTCTCCAAAGCGGCGGCAGAGATGGTTCAGGCTTCTTTTGTGCTTGTCGATCATGACACGACCTTTGAACATGAAGATCACCTACCAGTGTGCTTACGGGTCGGTGGCTCACTGTGCCTTCAAACCAATGACACCCGGCGTATCAAGTGGGACTATGCCAAGCTACGAGATTCCCAAACCGTGGCTCAGTTTCAAGATGCCCTTGCCACGTTGCCCATCCCGACCTGGGATGTCAATGTTGACCAGCATTGCCAGCTCTATGAAGCTAATCTCCTCCAACTAGCTCGGCAGTTTTTCGAGAAGACTGGCTCAGAACGTGTTCGCCCACAGCTTTCAGCATCTACTTTGAGTTGCATTGCCTTCAAGCGGCATGTGCTTGATTGTGGTCGCACGTGGGGCCTTATGCAAGATGCAGAGTTCAAGGTTGAGCTTCGTGCTATTGAGAAAGAAGTGAAAGCCCGAGTTCATGCTGACCTGCAGATCTTCTACGACCAGTTGTTGGTGGAACTGCAAAATGCTGGAGAACTTCAGGATCTCAAGGTTGTCCATCGTATTCTGGCCCGGTTTGGATCCAAGAAAGCCAAAGCAGCTACCAAGTTCAAGCCACTACCTGCCTTGCGTAAGCCTGACGGCACCTTGGCTACTTCCTTCACTGACCAACAGATGATTTGGATGAAACAGTTTAGTGAAATTGAAGCCGGTACCCAGATCCACTGGCAAGAACTTCAACGTCTTGATCGTCCTGGCCTTGGACCGCCCATTGATGTCCAAGTTCAGCAACATTTTCCCTCGCCGTGGACCTTGCAGTGCATGATGAAGAAACTCAAGCGGGGCAAGGCCCCAGGGCTTAATCGCCTGCCTACTGAAGTGCTCAAAGCCGGAGCGGAGCCGATCTGCACCCAGCTCTGTGCCCTTACGTCCAAGGCGGTGGCGCACTGTAAGGAGCCGCTTGAGTGGAAAGGCGGAGTGTTGGTGCCCCTTTCTAAAGGGAAGCCTGATGCGGCAGACCCGCTTGGCTATCGAAGCATTTTCATCAGCAACTTCACGGCCAAGCTGTATCATATGGCACTTAGGTCTCATTTGGTTGACGTTTGGGTGCGTGGCATTGCTTCGCTGCAGCTTGGTGGGCGCCGTCATTTGGGTGCCGATTTGGCCCACCATCTTCTACAGGCCCATGGGCGCTGGGCCACGGCCAAGAAGAAGCCGTATGCACACCTGTTCTTTGACATCAAGTCGGCTTTCTATAGTGTCTTGCGACAAGCGCTGTTTCCAGCAGATGACCCACCAGCGTCCTTGGTGGCTGCTCTACATCGCTTTCGGGTCAGTGCCCTTGACATTGACTACTACATGATGAAGATTGTGCACGGGGACAACGCGACGGCCGGGGTTGATGATCACTTTCGTCGGCTGCTCAAAGATGCCTTGACCAATACCCACTTCTTCATCCAAGGGCTGGATGCCCCTTGTGTGACGAATCGTGGCACGCGGCCTGGAGATCCGCTTGGTGACCTCCTTTACAACATGATTATGGGCCTGATCCTTCAGGATGCTCGCCAGAGGATTCTCGCAGCAACGGGAGTCCAGTGGGTAGGGGACCCAGCTCCTTGCCGTGAATTTTTGGACCCCGCTGGAGTTCCTCCAGAAGCCTTGCTTGACTTGGCCTTTGTTGATGACTGTGCTATGGCCATTCATGCAGCCTCTATTCCGCGAGTGCAGGAGATTGTCACCCAGGCGGTGCATTCCATGGAAGTTGCAGCGAAAGGCAGAGGTCTCCTCCTGAACTATGCGCAGGGCAAGACGGAGGTTATGCTTCATATGGTGGGACGAGGCTCGACCGCGGCCAAAGTTGCCCTCAATGACGCCAACAATGTCATGGAGTGGACTATGGACGAGCACAAGTACCAGGTGAGGGTCGTGCATTGTTACAAGCACCTTGGCACATGGCTCCAACAAGGCGCAAAAATCAACAAAGAGGTAACAGCAAGAGGCACGGCAGCCAGGCAAAGCTGGGGAACTCTGCACCGCTCCTTCTATGCCAAAAAGTATGTAGCGGTTCCAGCAAAGATGAAAGCCTTTGCACCCTTGACCCTTTCACGTTTGCTCTACAATTGCCACACCTGGTCCCCAGTGTCTACCACGGTAGTGCAAGAGTGGCAGAACCATATCCGCAAGCCCTTGGGCCTTCTAGCCAGAGGTCAAACATTGGGGGTTTCCCCCTTGGAACTGGATGTCCCTACACTATGTGGGCTACTTCATGTTCTACCTCCTGAAGACTTGCTTCACATGGCGCGACTCCGCTATCTTAGCAGGTTGCTGCGAACTTGCCCGGTGATCCTTTGGCAGATACTGTTGGACAACGAGGCTGAGCAGCACTCGTGGATTCAGGCATGCGCAACATCGTTGGAATGGTTCCGCCGATTCTACTCGGATCACTTTGCCGTCCCCTCGACCAATGACGTGCGACAGTGGATTCCCCTCATCAGCTTGGATGCCAACTGGAAGGGTCGGATCAAAGCGGCTGGGCAAGCGTGCAAGCGGTTCCGTCAAGCTGAAGCTGAAGCATTGACCTGGCAGAAGCGCTTTGATGCTTCCTTTTGCGCTTCTGGTGGTGTGCTCCCAGATACACCGCCTACTTGCGCAGAGCGCTGGACTTGCAATCAGTGCGACAAGTGGTTTGGCTCTAAGCGTGCCCTCGCTGCGCATTCTGCTCGGCTTCATGGATGCCGACGAGAGGTTAAGCTCTTTGCGGTGGGGGATGTTTGCCAGGCCTGTTGTCGCCTTTTTCACAATCGCAGTCGCTTGACGATGCACCTTCGTGACGCAGCCCGTTGCATGGCTGTGCTGCAGAGCTGCTTTCCCCCAGTTACTGATGAGTACTTGGCGGAGTTGGACAAAATGGAGCAAGAAGAAACCGCATTGTTGCGGAAAGATGGATGGGGTTCTACGAAAGCCCTGTGCCCAATGCGGAAGCTTGCTGGCCCCTCACTGCCGCCGCCCGGTTCACAAGCTGCGCAGGAGATGTTCCAGAAGTACCGCTTGAGGCAGGGAGGCGGAAGTGTCGCTGCAACATGTCTACAAGGTCGCCGAGATGGACCCGTTGATGAAGAGCCACAAGTGCACTTGTTTGCCGCTGACTTCCCCGCCTTCATTATGAATTCTCACGAAGGATTGCAGCTTGGGAATGGACTATACGACCTTGCTGGCTTGGCGAAGGAGTACGCCATCCTCAATGTGCGTTCCATCGTATTTGTGCATTTCTTCTCCGGACACCGACGACGAGGGGATTTGCATCACCATTTGCAGCACAAGTTCCTCGAGCCTGGCCTGGAGATCCACGTCATTTCCGTGGATCTTTGTATTCAACGTGAACAGGGGAACTTGATCGCTCCGGAAGCCCATGAAAAATGGCAGAAGCACATTGCTTCAGGGCAAGTCGTAGGAGCGGGAGGTGGCCCGCCTTGCGAGACGTTTTCAGCCGCACGACATCAAGAAGGAGGTCCTCGAGCATTGCGAGATGGAGCTCACCCTTACGGGTTGCCAGCACTTCGTCAGCAAGAATGGCATCAAGTGGTTGTGGGCACGCGACTGCTGTTTTTCCTGCTCGACCAGTTGCTGTTGCTCGCGCAATGTGGCGGTTTTGGGTTTTGTGAACATCCACAATACCCAGTGTGGCTTCACTCCAAGGACCCGGCGAGCATTTGGAAGCTACCTGCGGTACGAGCTCTTTGCCTCCTGCGATGCTGCGCTGTTACGTCATTTGACCAATGCGTTTTCGGGGCTCCGGCAACCAAGCCTACGACTATCCTGCATGTGAGGATGCCTGGCTTTCGTAGGCGGGTCTTGGCCGAAGGCCATTTGGGTCGTTGTCATCATAGACCGAAGGCCCACATCCAATTAAAAGGCATGGAAGCAGACGGCCATACGTTCCGTACTGCTCGCTGCAAAGTGTACCCACCGGGCCTGAACCAGGCGCTTGCTGAAGCGATTCTTGCCCAAGCTGCTGCGGTGTATAGTGGTGTCAAGATCCCAGCGAGCATGCCTGATGATCTCACATCCTTTTGTCACGCGGATTTTGTGGAGTCCGATTTGGTACAGCCAGATTACCACCGGCTCAGTGTGCAGGCGTGACATGGGATTGCTGCAAACGCAGCGCTTTCAGCATGGACCAAGTGCAGACCGCACAGCAGCCCGAAAAAAAAAAAAATATATACTTATTTATACGTATATATATATACATATTATATTATAGTCATAGATAGGTGCTAGCTGCTAGATGATATTTTGAGACGGTGGTGGGTGAGTTTTCTGTGTGAGATCAGCAGTTTGCCGCCTCCCGAGCCGCGGAGCCGTGGGGCTGATCAGCTGATGTCGCTGGTCCCCATCTATCAGCAACCCGGGCATCCCTTCAGGCCAAACTTGTCGTGACTCTCCAAGAAACATCCAGCGGTGTTTCTGGGTCCGTATGCACCTTTCCCAACCTTCAAGGCTGTGCAGGTGGATCTTTGCCCCGCTAAAAATTCGCCGGGATCAGAGTTGCTCTCACGCCTTGCAGAAGGGTCAGAAGGTTGAGCACTTGGTGCCATTACTTGTGGACAGCAGAGCTCCGCACAACCCGTCTCACCACTCATTTGCAGAAGGGGTAGATTGCCAATTTGAATAATAATAATAATGATAATAATAATAATAATAAAAATAATACTTTCAAATTCAAGTGTCGTTCTTGCGTAAACGCTGAAGCCTGGGCTTGAACCGAAAAAATGCGATGTTGGAACAACAACAAAAACCATTCCATGGGTGGCCTTTTGGGTCTTCAATGTTGAACAACTTCTATATTTAGGAAGCGCAAATGTGTTCGGGTTGCATTACAACATCATGTTTGTTTGATGGGTAAATTCATGCACACCACCCATTAATTTACACAGAGAAAAAATCATCAAAATTTGATGAACTAGGTCCAATATGGCTCTGCAAGGTCCGCCTGCCAAGCAGGAGGCAAGACTCAGTCAGTTGGTTGGTGGTTTCACCGTCCTTTCTCTTTCCAAATGTCTTTATCTGCGAGAAATTGGGTGCGGCTTGAAATTTCAAGCCACCAGCAAACCACACCATGCGTTGAGACCCCGAGAGGAGTTAAAACGGAGACCAGGGTCGCAGGGTCCCATTTTGGACGGGTGCCTCTTGCCATCCTTTACCACGTGGGATGCCGGGATGCATTTCTTGTGGCAGCCTGCCATGGTGAAAAATTGGGTGATTTTCCGATCAAAGAGGCATGGTCATCCCGATTTCTAGGGCGTCATTTGCCGATGATTTTTGGTTTCCAATTATGGGACGGACGCCCGAGCAGGATGTAGATGTTGGGACTTTGATGCAGATGGGCTTTGCAGACTCTATAGGACAGCGGCAAGCCTGGTGACTCCGGGTGAGGTGGAAGTTCTTCTAAAAAAATTGGGTTTTTAGATGTTTTAAGACCCTTTAGATTTTAGATAATTTTCAGATAGCTGAAGCGACATTTTTTCACATCCGGGCAGAGGTAGCAAACAGTACCTCCCAGAGAATCTCCTTGGCGCGGAGGAGCTGCCAGGCTCCGCCCCAGTACTGCCAGTCAGCCGACAGCTGGGCCGGCGAAATGAATGGCAATTGGGTTTTCTCCAAAAAGTGTGCCCGTTGAACGGCTGCGTCATGCTTTTTTGGGGCGTTCCCGGAGGTTTGTGGCGATATTGCGTAAAGAGTGGTGTTTTTGGCATGCAATGTGGCCGGATGAAGCTTCCTCCATGCATCTCATAGGAGAGAGATTAGACAGCCAACTATTGGCACTGGATCACTTAGTCACTAGGGTCTCCAGTTGACGTCATAATGTCATACTGTACCTGGAGAAAGTACGCCGTACGCGTGGTGTGATGTTCATACTTCACACTTGACGCGAACGGCTTATGCTACCCTTTGGGTGGGTTTTGTCACCCTTGAGGGACCATGATATCCTCTCATAAACCAACATGCGTGGAGGCGGACATGTTGGTGGAAATTGAGGGGAGGCAGAACTTTCTGAGGCCTTTTTAAGCGCCTTGGCCGGTGCTGTGTGGGTGGACCCTTGCAAGATTTTCTTCGCACCAGCCAGAATCCATTCGACCCTGCTCATGTTTTTTTGCAAACAGGAACGGGTGCCATCAAAGCAAAATTGCTACAACGATACAACATCAAACAGAAATTGGCCAAGTGTTTGACCCTTGGGCAGCACAACTTGAAAACCCAAGTTGCCACAATACCAGCAAGCGGATCACGTGCATTGAAGCGGCCAACCATTTTTACGTGAGTGGAAGTTAGCAGGAAATAAATGACACCAGGCCTAGCAGCTGCCATGTTTCATGGCGGGTGACGTGGAGCTACCAAGCCTACCAGCAGAGGGATATGAGCCCTTAGAGTCTTGGCAGATTCTGGATTTCTGTTGAACTCCATGGGCTTGGGCCTTCTTGTTGTAAGACCCAATCTACTTGAAAGCCAAGCCATTTCAAAACAACAAGTGCATTCAAAATATTCAAACAGCCTGTCAGCCTCAAGAAGGAACAACCGAGGCCAAAATCTCAGATCTAAACTCTTTCGCATGGGCTGGCCCTAAGTTGGCCTTGAGTCGACCTTGGCCCCCAAGGTGGCCCATGGCCGTGCCGTGCTGCCGGCCGAAAGCGGCCGCGAAAACGGCCTGTCGTTCAGCGGAGGGCTGCTGCAGGGGCTGTGGAGTGCTGGAACGAGATGTATCTTCTTTGATCTCACCTACATGCACGTCCGGTGGCCCAAAGAACTGGGAAGACCTGGGGTGGCGGCAGTTGGGGGAGTCGCTCTGAAGAGTTCGTGGCAGTTGTTCGAAACATCACTTGGGCATCAGCATCGTTCGAATCTGGACTTTCAGAAATTTGCGTGCTTCCATGTGTGCTGTTGATGACCATCCAAGTTCAGTGAATCAGTGAATCATATATACCAATAACATCCAATAACCAGTGGTGACCGGAAGGTGCCTGGGAAAAATTGGTTCACCTCACTGATTGTGCAGGTTTGGTCCAAGTTTTTGGCCTTCCTGTGGCTTGGTTCGCGAAGAAGCCAGGCTTCAGGATGCTTCAGGTCATTGGTCGCAGAGCAACTTCCCCAGTAAGACTTGAAGAAAGACCTGGGAGAACGTTGATTCAGAGCTGAGCGATCAAGTTTTGGCCCCTTTTGTATCCCTTTTGTATCCCTTTTGTATCCCTTTTGTATCCCTTTTGTATCCCTTTTGTATCCCTTTCTTTTAGATGATTTTACATTGATCCCTCACCCCGGCGTTCGAGGTGCTTTCTGAATGCCACCCTTCTCTTGGGCGAAGAGAGCTTCTATTCAGTGATGTCGCTCATCTGCGCTGAATCTGCGCTAGGCCTGTCGGAACTTGATCGTCGTTTGATGGATGTCTGATTTGCCAAGGTCGGAGCTGCCATCCTCTTCTAGCTGTGTCTTGGGCCTTATCCATTAGGGGGAAAGGGTTTTAGGACACGTTTTTGCGTGGAAAAAGACAAAAAATCTGGAAACCCCATTTCTGGCTGGTCAAAATCCAAGTCTTGTCGCTTGAAATCCAATTTCTTGTCGATCAAGGCACGCATTTAGTCCTTGACCATCTGCCTGCAACTTCCAATCTGAGGCTTGTTGAATCATCGTGTGGGCTTTTGCAACCAAGAAGGTGCTAACCTCTTCCACGACACCAACAGAGTTGAGGCCTTACGGATTCAGCTTGGTCCAGCTGTCTAGCTATTTGTTTCAGTTTTGTTCAATATACTATATATCATACCGTATTTTTTCTAAGATTTCAAATATCAACACAGACACACTCGATATCTATGCTTGTTTATTTACTGTATTTACTGACTGATTTTTACTGTATTTATTTATTTGATTACTTATTTCTTTATTTGTGCACACGCACATCACACACATATATTACATATATGTAATATTATATATATATATATACATACACATGTATGCATTGATGTTCATTTTTTAGGGATGAGGATCCCAGGCAACGGTTTGAGCTGCGGCCAGGTGGTTCTGAGTCCAGTGGAAAGTGAAAAGCTGCAACTGGAATCCCCCAGCGTTTGGACCCTTTGCGTGGTGCTGGTTGTGGCCTTTGCCAACTCGCGCTATGTCAACAAGATGAAGGATGGGGGTGCAGTGGTGAAGTTTTGATTACAACTAGTAGGTATCTCGCCTTTTCTTGCTTGTTTGCTTGTTTGCTTGTTTGCTTGTTTGCTTGTTTGCTTGTTTGCTTGTTTGTTTGTTTGTTTGTTTGTTTGTTTGTGTGCTTGCTTGCTTGCTTGCTTGCTTGCTTGCTTGGCTTGGCTTGGCTTGGCTTTGCTTTGCTTTGCTTTGCTTTGCTTTGCTTGCTTGCCTGCTTGCCTACTTGCCTGCTTGCCTGCCTGCTTGCCTGCCTGCCTGCGTGCGTGCTTGCTTGCTTGCTTGCTTGCCTGCTTGCTTGTTATGTTCCCTTGCTGATTTCTAGGCCGGCGAGTGGTAGGCTGTAGGATCTGCTCCGATCTGCGCCTTGGAGGCCTTCATCGTTTGGCCCTTGGCATTGCTGGGCTTGCTGCTTTGCACGTTGCATGCCGCAACTCGGCTGCAATAACTTGGCACTGGGCCCTCCGGCCAGACTCAGCAGCCACTTGCCATCAGAAGGGTTGTGATATGCTATGATCATTTGAAGCATATACCAATGAACAATCTCATTGCAAAAAGAAAGCAATGCCGGCTGGGTGAAAGTATGAGGCCCGCACAGTGGTTGACCTGGCGAGTTGTAGCTCAGCTGGATGATGCAGGGTTAGACCTGAGTCTTTTGACAAACAGCGCCATATGTCTGTAATGAGCAAGTAGCAAGATTAGGGCAGATTTTGGTCATTTCTATTTTTCGCGATTTATTAATGTTTTTTTAATACATATCTCTCTCTCGAGATGAGTTCCCCATTGAAACCTCCATTTATAGGGGATTTCCCATTGCCATGTTTGATTGCCATCGTTGGATCGACCACCCAGGCGGTGCAACGTCGCGGCATCATCCGGTGCACTGGACGCAGATGGAAGCGCATTGGGCGGACGCCCAAGCGGCGTTGGGAAAGTCCAGGCGGGTGGATGCCGTTGTCATCATCAAGTCGTATTTTTTTGGCAGTTGACACTACAAGGTGGTGCCCCTTACTGTAGCTAAGTTGGTCTATAACTACAATAGCTAGGATTTATGGTAGATATAACTATAATTAGTGGGCTTTATAGGCTAACTTATAACTGGGGGGACACCACCTTGTATTATTAGTTACGAATCATCATGGACATTGCTATTTATTAGTTGCAATATTACTATTTATTGGTACTACTGTCTAGTATGTTGGTGTTGAATGGTGTTGTAATTTTCCACCCTCTCCATTTCACCCATTGCCGGGGCCCAGGTTGACTCCCTCCTCTGGTGCACAGCGGGTGGCGGAGTATTGCTGGGTGCCGCCCCTGCCGAAGCAGGGGAAGATGACCACCGAGACGGTCTCGGCCGTGGCCGAAGATGACTTTCAAAGACAAAGTCTGGACATCAACATGACACTTTTGGTCCGGGATTCTTCGCAGCATTGGGATGCTGAATCCTGTTTTTTTTCCCAGATGAGAGCTGAATTCAATGGTGGATGATGGATGTTTATGGATATTAATTAGATTTATGGCATTTCAATGTGCATAAGTCTTGTGTACCTTCAGCTGCTAGGCTGCTAGCTTTGCCAAAACACTTTGCAGTGGGATGCAACTGTGTTCAACTCACCAGAGCCCAGGACATGTGGATCAGCTTGATGGACTCGGCCACTTTTCTCCTGGACTTTGACAATCAAAGCGCTGTGCGCATCTACTGTGGCAAGGTGGGAAAAACATCCAGACGCTCTGAATCGCTCTGAATTGGTGAAACCCAAAAAGCATGAAGTGGGTGGACACGAATGTCCAGAGGCTTCAAATCACCAAGATTCCAACCTAAAACTCATAATTTGTCCGATGTTTTGTATAATACATATGTTACATATGCTAAAATCAGGAGTTTCCTCCGGTTTTCCCAAAGAAGTCGGCCTCCAGCCGCAGGTCTTGCAGATGCGCGCGGTGTCGCAATGCCTTCGGTGGATGAACAACACTGAGCTTGGGAACCGCATCACTTGCCAGGTCAAGGGGCTGCTAAAAACCGGTTCGGCACCAAGAATGGTGACCAAAATTTGAGGAAAAGTCCATGATTTCACATGTTCCAGCTTTTTTTTGGGGGGATGTCTCTTATTTACATCAAACTTTTGGGATGACTCGAGGATGTTGGAGGCATTCAGTATCTGAATGAATGACTGCAAGTATCGTATCTTAATATATCTTAGATATATCTATAAGGACACCACAGAATAATTTTAAATACACACTGAATGCCCACATTTTTGCAGGACACGGCGCAGCCGCAGATCACGGCTATGGAACTGGAAGGTTTGATGGAAGCGGGGTCGCCACTCAGCTGAAGCGGTTGACGCACCGCATTTTTGGAAGAATTCTGATTGGGCTGAGGTTTAGAGACCAGCAGTTTAGGGGATCCAGACAACCCAGATGATCCAGCATTTTGGGACCCCTCTTTGCATTGCCAGCTGGGTGAAAGAGTCGGTGCATTCTGCTGGTTGGAATTCTGCAACCTGGGGCTCAAGCCGATCAAACTGACCTGAAACCGAAACCCTACGCGGTCATCCCGCCATTTTTGCAGCCGAAAAAACCCATGGCTGTTTTGCGTATCGTGAGCCTTTGCATGCTGCTGTGCTGCAGCGAGGCAATGTTTAAAAAAGACATGAGGACAGTTGGGGCTGCATGATGTGGGGCTTCTCCAAGAATTCCCTTCCTCTTGAAGCTGGATGTGTTGA
>Ga0126342_10008367_pt1 | contig 18531 bp, 18 predicted proteins | sample Cyp1metagenome_FD_92528 | JGI IMG/M metagenome (GOLD analysis project Ga0126342, IMG submission 92528) | Coral microbial communities from Lord Howe Island, Old Settlement Bay, Australia - Cyphastrea 1 metagenome | ecosystem: Host-associated > Invertebrates > Cnidaria > Coral ...
CCCACCCCATGCGTAGCGTTGCATCGCATCATGTCTTGCAGTACTGACGAATGATATCACACCCCACCCCACCCCACCCTACCCCAATTTGTGGGCCGGTAAAAGGTCCGTCTGCACAAACATGTCTCTGCCACCCACAAGACAAGAATGAGAAGCAAGGTATAGCAGTATCCCAAAGCATGGACGCACTCGGTCTGCCTCCCTCTTTGTCCAGAGTTCAGTCTCGAAACGTACAACGAATTTGCTTTCTTAGGAGATGTCTGGAACCATCTGTTCTTCCACATATTCAACGGACTCTAACACATTTGAATATCCTGCCTTTGCAGCTGAAGAATCATCAGGTTCTTCTACCTGTACTCAGCAAAAAGGGATTGCGCCCGAAGACATCCGAAGACTATACATACTATACTGAAACATCCTCTTGCTGAGACCAATTAGACTCATAGTAACGGACTGCACTATATAATTACAAGAATCTTTTTCGTGATAGCACGTTTCAGGACATAGTTGCCTGGGAATGGCATTGTGCCCTGTGATCACTTCGTCTTGATTGGAGCTCGTTACATGTCATGGATTGTGATAGTACGTTTCAATCCTTTTCAGAAAAGCTCCCGCGCGCGCGTGCCTCCCTTTTAACTTTCCAGATTGCGAAACGACATCTGAGCGTAATCTCCTTGGCTTCATTTTGCAATCGATGTAGCCAGTGGATTGGCAAAGCTGTGGCCCTGGCTTCAGCTGCATCAGCATCCTGGCAGTGAAAACAGATGTAAAAATTGCTGGAACATATTTGAACATTAAGATTACCGCAAAATCAACGCTAATCTTTGAAGGCACCTGACTGGACTGGCTGATAGGCACCATTCCATCTCCAGACTCCTGGTGACCGCGTTCGCTGCAATCAATCTTTGCTAGATTCTGCTATTTGGATCTATTTGGTTTAGTATACTTGTATCATGCTTCATTCACTTCATATTCGTTTCATATTCCAGTTGTACGTACCCAATGGTATATGAATCTTCGTCTGTCCTTAGGACTTCTTCGTGCTTCGAGAACCGAAGCTAATTTGTGAGTCAAATGAAGTGAGCATGTCATGCGAAGGCAGTTCGAGGCATGAGTGCAGCATCAAGGCGCACTATTTTACATGTTGTTCCCGCGAGTCTTTTTTCAGACGACCAAGCCTTCCAGTTTTAAGCGTCATGGATACTCCAGTAGCGTCTCCACAATGAATCCTTTGTAGCACTTGCGTTTGGATCCACAATGCGGTCTCCCTGCTTCACATCCGGGATGAAATGGAAGAGTGCAACCACAGAGATCAAGGGAAGCACAGAAGCAACCAATGATGCTTTCCAGAGGTTGGCAAACTGATCGGTTTCTCCAATTGAGCCATTGGGATTGATCTCAAGTGTATCCATAAGAAGGGCACCCCAGCTGCTGGCAATAGAATTTCCCAGGTTGTGGCACCCAGCAAGAAGGGCGTACATGGTGGCCTCCATTCCCTTGGGACAGAAATACGACAGGATGATCACTTGTGGCATCCACTGCCATTGGTTCATGACATTCTGCAATGCACCAGTACCTTGGCAAATGAAGATTCGAGGATCGGAGACTCTGATGTACACATATATGTACTCTAGTACAGTGGCCTAGATGAGCCCAGACGCCAAGAACAAAAGCATGGTCAGGTATGCCCAGGCGTCGATTGAGCCTGCTGTACCTGTTTTGGGTGCAGTGCAAGCCGTGGGAACAAAGAATGGACGTCAAAACACAAAGGACAAACCATGATAAAACCTGCATTAAGCTCCCGTGTCTTTTAAATCTGCGGAACAGTGTATCGCTCCACAAACAAGGCACAGGACGGCATCCAGCATGTTCAGAAGGCAGAAAGCTACGTTCGTAACCAACAAGAGCTTCCTGCAAAGTTGGTTCATCGCCATTCTTGAAAACTCAAACATCAACCAAAGTGACAGGCGATTCATGGGTTAATATGACTGTTAATATGGTAGCAAGATCTGAGGCCCGCTACAGTATATGTACAGAATGCAAGTCAGTTCAAATTTGCAACGATGAGCTCAGTACGATATCTGTGAGGCTCGTGCTTTTCCGCAGATGTGTAAACCACAGGGTGATGCAACATGATATTTGAACATATTAGATCTGAGGCTGGTTGCAGCTTCTCCTGTATTGGTAATGTGTCATGTAGCGCTGGAAGGCCACAATCCCTGCCTTGGACGCAACCAATAGAAGTGTCGGTATCTGAACGCAAAGGCAACATAAGGCGACTATAGGCAACTGACTTTCCCAGCTTTTGTATGCTTTTGTTGCGCTAGCTCCAATGTTACAGTTCTAACAGTTCTAACAGTTCTAACAGTTCTAACTAGCAATCTTTTTCTCTGGGGAGGCCAACAATGATGATTTACTCTTCGGAGATGAAAGACGGTATAACTACGCAGTAGCAACAAAAGGTTTTGCCGAAGAGGAAACGTATGTGAAGCATTGTGAAGCATCCAAGCGTCCAATGACATCAATGAACCAACCTGAAGTCGACGACAAGGAATGGCACTTGTGCCAGAACAACACATGAGATCATTTGACAAATATGCAAGAGCTTGCGGTTCGTCATCCACTCAGTAATTTCAAACAAAAGCCAAGCTTCAGTTCCAATGACTGAGTTGTAGAAGAAGGGCGAAAAGTGTGGTCCCTGAGCCGTTCGCATTGAATCAACCGTGGAAAGCTGGTTTCTCTGCATCTAGTTGCCACATGTTGCCACTTTGAATGACGAAGACGAGCAAACACCTGCCATTACCCGCCTCTGGATACTGGCTTGAGGTGTCTGTCTGAAAGTAGAATGCAGCACCTCCTTAGAGTGACAATGACAGTCTTATCAACTGTAAGTGCCACTGACCGTCACTGACCTGTGGCCTGGAACTGTGGGAACTGTCACAAGCTCACCATCCAAAGAGCGTATCAGCAGCGCTGCAGCAAAAGAGTATCTCAGATATTCTCAGATTATCTCATACGATCTCAGTATCTCTCTACCTCCTTCAGCCTTGAAATCTACCACCCTCCCAACGGTCTAGTGTCTGTCAAGAAGTCGGGACATGTCATGCAATCTGAGTGTCTGGTCGATAGCGAAAGCGAGGTTTGAAGCAAAGACCAAGCATTAAACTTTGCAATGGTTGGAGATAGGAAAACCTGCAACGCTCAGATTGAACGTGTTGCTTTGATTGGAGTATGTTGTTCAAACCAGTGAATGTCACAGGCAACATCTACTAGTCTGGATTTTCTACTTGAAAAAGTGGATCAATGCCGATCTTGACACTGAAAAACCTGAAGCCGTGTCCACCATCTATCGCATCTAAGGATGCCTGAGGTGCTCAGTACTCGCCGCCAAGAAACGCTAAACGTGACCCCGACAATCAGGAAAGCTGCGGCTGCAGCGGCAGCATTCACATGGATGTTTGCAGAGACCAATCCACAGATCGTGAGTCCAAGGCAAGCGATGCAAATTATCCTTATTTGATGTGGGCACCGTCAAGCGTCGCCGGAGTTGCTATTCCTGTGTCCCAAGCACTGACAAAATATACATGCGAAGGAGGAGCACGTCCATGTGAAACATGTAAAGTGACAAACATATGTGTACGCACGTTGGAGAACTTACACCTTGTGTAGCGGGTGTGCAAGTATGTGCAAGTCAACCTTGCCACACAGGCTAAATTCACGCCAGGGAACCCACTGAGGAACATAGCCTCTGTTTGCCTGAAGGTGACATCAAGTGTCAGGGGTTGATCACACCAAGCCCACTTTGCTGCCCGTGAGTCTTGGAAGAGAAAACAAAGTAGTGTCTATAGAACGCAATCGGATGCAATTGGTAATTACATGTCATTACACATGTTGCCAGGATGCTGGTAGAATTTTTTGCGAGCCTCAACCTCATCACACAGCAGCTCAAGCAAGAATGCACGATCTCGGCAGTTCAGATTTACCTGAAAGCCCTTAGACTTAAAAGTTTGCCTTGATGAGTAATTTCCAACGTAATCTAACAGTATATAGTGTGGATGTTAAAAACTATAGCCCGTAGATGTCTGTAGTATTATGTAATGGTACTTGTCATTACTTGTCTGAATGCCGAACTCTTGGACAGTCATCTCACTCCATTGTGACTCCAGTTTACATCCAAAATGTAATCCAACACTTGCAGCACTACATCGAACGCATTGCATTTATTGTAGGAAACCAGGATGAATGCATTGGGTCTGGCACAGTCGAGCAAGAATAACACAATACACACAGGTCATCTGCAACGAGCAACTGCTTCATCTTGCTGAACAAACTTCTCTTCCAAACACCCTAGAAGCAATGGGATCAGCACCTTAGCTGTGAAAATGCAGAGACAAAACATAGCGACATAGTGGCCTGAGGACTAGATGTGGGGATCATGCAAACATGATACTGGCGTCCCCTCGCTGCGTTCCCCTCTAGGCATTGTCTCTTTGGGTGAAAGCTTTTCTTGAGGCCCAAACCATTGCTGCTGGCAAAGCCTCAACTTTCAGCAAACATCGAACAACACGAGAGACAGTCCATCGAATATGATCAAGACTGTTGGTTTCATGATGCATCCACTTTGATTTTAACATCCCAAGACGAGTCACGGACGACCCCACGGACACCAGCCCAGCCCGAGAGCCCGGCTGCGATCAAGTACGGCCATTTTGGAGAAAATGAACTGAGTACAACTCCAGAGAGGAGCACTCCAATTAAGGACCTGAGTACACTCCCGAAATATCCGAAATCTCTCGAATATGCAAACATCAGGTGGCTGGTCTGTTGATGTCCTTGATGTCTTTTTCGAAACAGCTGCCAAGGTTGCCAAGAATAATTTGCCAGATTTCAGCTGAGGCTCCCAATGTTCATTCCAAACCACACATAACCTGCGCTTCTGTCGGGCCCCTGCAGTTTCTGAATATTTCGTGAATTTTCATGATATTTTGATATTGTGTCAAAGTTTTCATGATGTTTCTCGGTTCAAACTTTGACGCTTCGCCATGCTTCGCCATGCTTCGCCATGCTTCGCCAAGATGCTCAGGACATGGGGTCCAAATGCTGGCACTTCTTGGATCCTCGCTGCATATTTGGCCTTCACGGAGCTTGGTGGATCTGCTGCCCTTTGCCCTCAGCCCTTCGCTCCGGCCTCTGCCAGAATATCACACACAGAGAGCTGGGTCTGGTTCAGGAAGATGCACATCACAAGCCTGATGGTGATAAAAGTTCAAGGTATGGTGGCTATTGGTTAAAACAGCAATGCATCTCAGGACTATTTCTGAAATGATGTCATAAGCCATAAGCGCTGTCATAAGCCCTGTCTGTTGAAACGTGTCATTGTGATCTTCCGATTCTCCCAATTCGGCGAAGCTCAAATATGGCCAAATATCAAATCAACCTTGTTGAACAGCAGGAACTGACTTCTTCACAACCAAACCATCTCATCATGTCAACTTCTCCCCGAGTTGAAACTTTGTTGAATGATGGGCAGCATTGGGCAGCTAGGTCTCGGACATTGTGACTGACAGCATGGAGTGGGGCACGATGCCGATGAGCACCAGCGCCAAGCTACCCAGAACAGTGGCAGCGATCATGTAGGGAGACTTGTTGTATCCACCTCGCTTCCACTTGAGACTTGGTCCATCTTGGCCCTTTGATCTTTTGACTTCCCAGAGATTGCTTGAACTGCAAACTATCAGACTATCATAATCTATCATAGACTATCGCCAATTCCGAAATTGAGAGATGAGAATATTGAGAATTGCTAAGGTCCTGGAGGTCTGAGCTCAGGACCCAGTGGGAACATGTCACTGACAAGCCCGATGATTGGCTTTAAGGCCCACGGAAGTTGTGTTATGCCTTGCAATCTGCATTGAACATGTTGGAGCGTACGCATACTGCAGTCAGCTGGACGTTCAAACATGATATTTTGACATATTATGCAACATCGCTGTTGGCTTAAGAATTTTATCAGCAACAGCCAAAAACGCCACCAAATAAGCAGAAAGCTGGCCTGAAAAAATGTTCACTTGAGGACCAGGAACGCCATACCTCAGTTTACTGTTTTATTTAAGCGACAAATCGGTGGAGTGGACAAGCTGCGCTCCCAGTGCCAGCAAGTCTCGATTTGTACATGTAAGAATCCTCAGTGACGGGTGTTTGATATTGAAACCCAAATTTCCGGACGTGCACAGTAGTTTGTATCTGTCTACCTGAAGTGTTTGCTCACTGCATCAACTGCGGGTCTGGACCAACCATACAACAGACATGAAAACATAGTACTAATCCATATTGCTGCCTTAAACCTTCAGCCGATGCAGTCATGAAATCATTCTCAATCACAATGACCACAAAAACACACGTGTCACAAATTAAACAAGACTCTGCTTGGCCAGTAAAGTCGCTGACGAAACCTCTTTCAACCTTCAATCAGCTGCATCAACATACTGCGCAATTTCCAGACTGAACACACTTCAGGAAGCTTGACCAAATCACAGCGGCAACAACATTATGATACCTATCTAATACGTTCAAATCAAATGTCAGCACAGTGTCTTGCAGAGTGCTGAACTGTAGTGAAAACAAACTTGCACTGGCGCCGTGCAACATGCTCGACGAAGAACAACAGGATCAATAGTTTGTAACCCACAGCACCTTTGCAGGGCGTAAAGGCACATGCAGCCACTCCCTGTCAGTCTGTCCCTTTGTTTACTGGTGTGCTGGTAAAACATAAACCCCGATCACTCCAACAAATGGTTGTTTTCAAATTAAGTGGGAAAAAAAGGCAGGCAGAATTCAGAGTGGCTAAATTTAGAGACTTTAAGAAAACACCAACGGTTTTAGAAGATCGCAATCTCTTCAACGACATCTTGAAAGAATATTTTACTTTCAACCAATGACACCGCTCGTCGCCTCCCAGGTCATCAATGAACTCAGCAATGCCGCAAGTCCAAGAGCATTCCCCTCGGTGCACACCGTAGAATCACTCGAAATGAGGAAGCCATTTCTCTCAATTATTGGACTTTTCGTGATGCTTATCGTATTTGAATTTGAATATGTTTGAATATCGTGTTCTCACATGCAGATTGAGTACTGCTCTAAATAAATGATGACTCCCCAACACGGCCCCTCCCCCATGCTTTTGCATCCTTTCTTACCCGTATACGAGTGAAAGTGAGAAAGCTATGAATGTGGTCTGGTCATGTTTGGTCAAGGTTTCGGTCTGAGCATTTTAACATCTCTTATCACTCTTATCTACATAAACGATCAGAAAAGCAATACAAGGTAGCTGGTGAAGCCTCACTGCTGCAAGTGAAGGCAAAAGTCAAAGGTTGTCAGTCCTATACAAAGAAAGTGGTCACCATTCTGTGTCAACCCCACGCAGCCAGTATGTGCATGTGGGAGGGACAGAAGATTAAAGGAGTCCCTCTACAATGTTTACACGTTCTGTAGTTTAAAAAAAAGTGCTTCTGGTGCTGACCTCGATTTTCAACGTTATTGCACTGTCACCTTTAGCGTGTCAGAAGTCACTACATGGCTTTTTTGGAGTCCCCCTACATTTTTCTGAACCTAGCAATGGAACGTTGTAGAAAACCATATCCCACAATACCACGTTCAATCATCCTAAATAAATGTGCCTATTCATCTGCGTGGCCTACAGTATCAGGTGGAAGATCAAGGACGTTTGAGATTCCGTGTGCAATATGTGCAATCAAGAAACGTCTTTGCTTGCCATTTAACAAGGACACAGTCTCCCCAGACTCATCAACATTGTCCTTCACCTCTTCCTGGGCATCCTTCTTCGACATTCATGGAAATCCAGCAGTGACTGGCCCTGCCGAATAAGCGTTCAGTAAAGGACCTGAATGAATCGAGCCATAGTGGCTGAGCAAAGCAGGTATCAATGGAATGCAAATGGGAAAGATTCGGAAAGATCATCAAAGACTTCGTTTGCCTTCCTGAATCTCCATCTGCTACATTTTGTTCGGCAGGGTTCTTGTTTTATGGTGGATCTGAATCACAATCCCCAGTTTAATGGAATTGCACTTAATCTCACTGTAAGTCACATATGAAATACATATGATACATATGAGCGGCGGACAAAATTACTTACTACTCGTAATGGACATGGCGAAAGTGGGTGGTCCCCTATCGGTTGTGAAGGTTTGTACTTCCATGGTATGTATAAAAAATATAGTATATAAATAGGGTATCGGATGGTATCGGCAAGTGGGTGGTCCCCCATCGGTTGTGAGGGTTTTTACACAAATTTGAACATCCCATGTCCACTCCTTACATCTCCTTACTACTTTAATCTTCTGCTAATTTCGTTTGTTACTCATATTCATTGTAATACATTGTAATACACTATAAGTTATAAAGACAATATAAAGACTATAAGCATCTGTCTACGTCTACAGGTTGAATGATAGTGCATTTCCGTTACACTTTAGCCACAGGCAAAACACGATGGACAATGCATCTCCTTGGCGTCTCCAATCGACACAGTGTCCAAACCTGGCCAAGGTAAGGGCTGCACCATGCTGCATGTTGAAGGTGGCCTTGTGCCTGTCTCTTCACCCGCAATGTCCTACAGTTCGGATGATATCAACTGGCCAAATTTCAAATCAGCCAGTGGTAAATTTAAGCTCTGCTTGGGAATCTTGGCATACAATTCTTGTTGAATTCACAGTCCTCTTGGAACTCTTTGAACTCTTCATCTCTTCGATCATCTTCTGCCCTGGAGGTCCAAAGAAAGTACGCTGGTACTTGGAGGAGTTTTAAATCCGAGACTCCATTCAAACCCCTTTGGGAAACAAATCATCAACTGATCCAAAAATCAAACTGACATGGAAAGGCAATCATCCGTGGATAGAAAAGCAGAGGTGTCTTTGTCCAAAGCTTCAAGACATAGAAACTCAAACGGCTTTTCCATGCACTGCTCATTGATACCAAGCACAAAATAGCAGCGAGTCTCAATTTCATAACCACTTTAGGAACGAGACTAGCTTTGTGGGTAAGTATGGGTAAGTATTTAGCACTTTGAGAAACCCGTGTCCATATCCTGGCCATAGGACCTTAGGGTCTGTGATGCACGAAAAACAGACAGTGCAGACGGGATGCCAATCTGATTCAAGTAGACAAGCTGGAGCAGGCTCCGGCTCCTGCCAAGTCACTTATTCGACTGCTTGGCCCAAGTAGTGAAAAGTGCAACCTTCAGAGTATGCATTATGTTTTTTTTCTTATAACTTCAGATTGAGGCTAATTCATCCCTTCATAATCTTCATATCATATTCCTTCATTGGATCCACACGCAAACATACACTGACTCACGTTGACATCTTTGCCTCTGCACTGGAGTCATCCTCCGTGGGGGCCACCTCCTGCCATCAGGTCGTTTGGACCAAAGTTGTACGATGAATGGAGTTCACTTAGTTCACTTTACAACTTGTGAGTTCAATTTCGATCCCAATGATCCCAAGACCCTCGCAGGAGCTTCTGTCGCACGACAGCTTGGATCTTCGCAGATCTTCGCAGGGCTGGCCTCATCATGAGCCAGTCCACTCTCCATCGCAAAGTCTCTTGCATTTTGCTCCTTGGCCAAAACATCCTGTGCCTCTAGTCCCGATACACTAAGGGAAGCTGTAATATGTTTGATGATTTTGCAGGTCATACCAGGTGCCGCGGTCAGACCAAGATAACGAAACAACTGGATAGTCCTACACATGGCAATTGATTATGAAATATCATGAAATATAGACTTAGAGAATGTGGTTGTTGCATCTTGCTTAATTCATCTTAATTCTCCCGCAGCGGCAAGAGTATCACAACTGATGCCAAGTCCGATAAGACCTAATCAATCCAGATTGTGTCTGGTGGGCACAATGCAAGACTTTTACTGGGCTGCTGAATAGACCCACAACCTGAGGTGAACGCCACCTGCGATAGGATTTCTTCCAGGTCTTGTGAAGGTCTGCTGCACAAGTCACTCACCTCAGCTTTCATGAAGAACTTTTATGAAGCGACTTGACTTGCTCCATCTTGCTCCAATAATATCAACAATCGATCATCATCTCCGGGTGAAAATGCTTGGGGTAGCCAAGGCCTCAATCGTTAAGCATCTTCTGCATGTGAGAAATTGGTGGCATTTAGGGAATTGCATGAAACATATTATGAAACTACGATGCATGGTGATGGTTGCTGATGCATCCGTGGTGGATAAAATGTATAGCATGTTATAGCCGATGTACACTGATGCCGGTCCCCGGTCTGATCCAAGTGCTGCACTGTCAGTTGATCACACTGCAAAGGCGAAGCAGGCCTTCGCAGCTCAGCCAGTCGTCCTTCACAGAGACTGTCAGAGAGAGGGAAGATCTCGGAACGAAATTTCAACATGTTTCAACCTTTATCCTATCATATCCTATCTCACCCGGTCTTGCCTATTTATTCTTATTTGTATGTCATTTGTTGATGTACGTTCTGGTTTGCTTCCCAAGTTTTGAGAACCCAATCAATTGATAGAAGAAACAAACAACGGGCATCAACTGCAGCTTCTGCAGTTGTTCTGATGTGAGATCTTTTGAACCCATATCTGCATGTTTTTCTTCTGCTTTCTATCCGTCGTGCATCTATCATAAGCACTGTCCTGGCCGGGAGCCACTTGGGTGGCACATGTCATCCGCAATGACCTGAGGACGAGCCAGGCTGTAGATCCGCTTTCCGATGTTTCCGTTTGCTGATACAGTATGATTTACTATGATTTACTGTACTCACAAACGATTTGCAGCGACAACAATGCTGCAGCAGAATGCCTCACCCATCTTGACATGTCCTTTTGTCTTCAATTTCTTGAAGGCTTGGGAGATGTCCTTGAGGTCAAGAGAACAACCAAGCGTCAAATGGACATGTCTCATATTGCTACACTGCACAAGCAACGCTGATTGTCGTCTTGTTTCTGTGGACAAACCAAACCAAACATGAGCCTCAGATTGTTGCTTTAAGTATGATAGACCCTACTAGTATGAATCATGTGGATTCCGTATTGCCCTACATAGAATTTGGCCTTTGACTTCTTGATCGCAACCTTGACATCCTTGACTACACTGCATGGCTACACATATCGGGTCCTGCCGTGGAGCACCTGAAATCAAAGCTCCCCAGACAATGGGGCCATGTTGCGTTAAGGCTCTCTTGCATCCTATTGCTAGTTTAATTCTTGATCTTACTTTAATGAGCCGCTCTTGCTTTATTAAAGTAGCTTCATATTCAATATTATTTACAGATATATAATACAGCATACTACAGTATACAGTATACAGTTTAATTACTTTCACTACTTTCACTACTCTTGTCTACTTGCTACTTCATTCTCCTTCCTATCTCTACATCTCGACCAGTCTGGACCACTCTGCCCAAGCACCAAACACTGTTCACCATCATCCGTGCTGGAACGCACACCACTCCAAGCCCGACCACCCAGGTGCTGGCACTTTTGCCGCTGGAGTTTCGGCTTTCACCTAACGGTCCAAGCAGTGTCTGCAAATTCTGCAACACGAAAACACAACAAAAATGCGAATGTCGCAGTGAAATATGCCGAATTCAAGTGCATCATTGATATCATTGATGCATGTTGCTTGACTTAGCTGACTTAGCCTCTGAAACTTCAGACGAGATTTACCCAGATTTACCCCAGATTGCCCCCTGGTGGATCCCCAATGGATCCCGGCCTGGGCTTTCTTCAATTGGATCGTCCTCAGGTGGCTGTCGCTCCGGTGCCTTGGTGGAGCCATGGCCAGGCCCCGGGCCCCAAGCCCCAAGGGGGCAAGATGACCTCGACCCAGCCTGACTCGACGGTCTTGTGTCCAGCTCTTCCAAATGCAGAAACCTTAGATCTCTGTAGAATTCTATAGATCTGTAATCTCTATCAGACTATCAATCTCTCTATGGATCTCTAAATGATCTCTAAATGATCTCTATGGATCTCTGCTTCATGCAGCTTCTCTGTGCGCTTCCAGTGGTGGACACTCCCACCTCTTGCCCTCTTGGAACATCACCCCCTGTTGAAGTCATGCTTCAAGTCGGCTTTGTAAGACCCCATCTGCAAGGCCTCGGGGGGGTTGTCGAGGCAATTTGTGTTTATGTCTCATTGCTATGCAATAAGACAGTTGTCAGCAACAAATGATCGCATACCGTGGCAGCCCGATGGATCCTGCTTGTCATTGTTTTTGAGTCTCACGCCTCACCAACAGTTGTTGCGTGCTTGTAGGATTCGTACCTGATCAAGAAACACCGGAACATGCCAGAACTACCAGAAGTCAATTGGTCTGACAGGCAGCGGCATAACATTGGTTTGAGGTGCTCCTGCAAGGTTCATGCCTTGTCTTCAGAAGACCCGGAGTTCGGTTTCAATCTGAATCCAAGGAAACTAAAGCAAAACTCGCAGCGGATTGCAGCGGCCAATGAATCTAAAGGAGTCTAAAAGAAAGACACATTTTGTCTGAGTCTCTATGTGTTGAAAAAGCAGTAATTATAAACATAAGCCATACAAAGCACACTTCATCTAGGTCGGAAAAAACTTGTAGAAATGGCTGTTCAGTGGCCAGTCCAGGCCGACAGTTCAAGTCAGAGGTATAACATAGTAGCGGAGACCAAACGGACCAAACGTCCAAGCAAACAAGAGCCTTGATCCAAAAAGAGGATTGATCAGCATTTCTTGTATTGTGTCTAAGGGTTCCTGTCGGTTTATGTTGAACAAATGTATTTTTCGCCAAAAAACCATTGCAACTCCGTTGGGAGAAAAATCCGGGGTGTTGCCAAGCCGCCCAAGGCTGATTAATCAAACTACTCCCTCTGATCATATTGATAATTTCCATTAATCCTACAGAAACGAAGATCAATGGCAAATCCTGCACCACATGGTCTCATATCATCCTTTATCATCCTTTCATCTTTCCTCTTATCCCTATCCTCTCTCTCCCCTCTCGCACCCCGTGTTCGGGTTCGCCATGGTTCGCCTGTCTCTCGAGCCGCTTCCAGATCTTTTCGGATTCTCTTGTGCGTACCTCAGCGGCCGTAGATAGCAGCACAATGCACTTGGGAAGAATGTCTATCCGACATTATCCGACATTCTCCGACATTGAAAATCATTGAATATAGTCAGTGATCAGTGATAATCAACTTCTGAGGCTCAAGACCAAATCTTGGTTTGATCATCGGCCAGCTTGTCAACAATCTCACGCTTCATACTCTTGCGTTCTAAGTGTATCTGACTATGTTGCAAAATATATCATATACAGTAAAGTCAAGTACAATAAGGATCAACAAGGTATGTCAATGTCGCATTATTTTATATACACAAAACCAGCGCTCTGCCGCTATGGGTATCATGTGGAAGGGGTCAGCAAGTTGCGCTGGGGAGTAGCCAAAGAGAGCATCTCAGAAGCTTTTCTATGTATGCTGTTGGGCCAATAGGAGCAAGAGCTATCTTTGTTCAAAGATGATTAACGCATTTAAAGGTCTGCTTAGATACAGTGATCGAATGTTCAATGAAGTTGAATACTGACTGTTTTGAAATATGCTTCAAGACGTCCTGAACATTGCAGGACCCATACGTCCAGCAACTCTATGAGGTCAACCTTGATTCCTCTTGAGCGCATGCGCAGCTTTGACTTTGGAAATGTAAACTGTTTGAAGTTTCGAAGCATGGAAAAGGATCGAAGATGTGAGGTCCAGGATCTGTGAGCAAGTCCTTTCTGGCGGCCTGGCACCTAAGGTGCAATGAGGTGCGATGATCTATCAGGACACTAGCTCTGTGTGAAATCACACCACTGTATCAATCCTGGAGCATCCAGCTTGCGACCGCACAAAGCTGCGGTCTAACAATCTTGAGCTCCTGGATGACTATCAGTCGCTAACAAGGGACAAACTGCCCCTCAAAAGTTGCCCCATGCCGGAAAAGCTTTCAGAATGCCTTCTGCACCTGGAAGCCGTTGATATCCGTTGATAATCGATGCAAAGCGGGGCTTGAAATTTCCAACAGCAATGTGTGGTTGCTGAGAAAACAAAACACTTTGGGCACCAACAAATGGGCTTAAGACCATGCAACTGGAGCAATGAGATCTGTGTGTTGACACACTTGGCCTATCTTGGCCTTCTCAAACATATCACCATTTAACAATGTTGGACATCTCTGGGTCATCACAGAACTGCCAAGAGTCTTACAGATTTGCGTGCGGTTCTTTGGCACACCATGCGCTTTATACGCATGTTCACACGGATTTGCGCCGCAAACGAAGTATCTCACTCGGTCAGCTGCAGCACATCGAAACAATATCAGAAGCGATCCTTGCTCAAGTTCTTTGATGATCATTTCCATTCTTTTACATCAAAGGTCATTGAAGTATTTACTACCAACATTTCTTGTTATTTCAGGCTGCGTATTTGACCAGTGCATTTTGGAGCGGGGACGCACTGGAGTTTCACCGATTTCGCTGAAAGCCTCCTGCTTACCTCGAAGTTTGAATGGATCAATCTGGGAATCAGGGATGGTTTTCTTACGCTTCATGAATCCATAGAAATCCAAAGAATTCCTGCATCCTGCATCCGCACCGTATCATGGATTTCTATAGATTTCTGTAGATTTCTAAGTTCGCTTTTGTCCTTGGCAAGGATGTTGGATGTTGGAAGCTCCCCAAGATCCGACTTGGGGATCCAAGCAGTGACATCCTGAATCTCCCCTTGCCGTAGCCTGACCACATGTGACCACGTGGTGAGCTACTCGGAATGGAACGGATGCAGCAACTTGGAACAAAATCCCCGCAAAATCCAATAATTCATGGCCACAGTAAAGGACAGGATACCACATATATCACAGATCAACCATGACAGGGTCTACCAACATCTACAACCACACACCACACCAATCCATAATAATTAATCCATGCCATATATATATATCCATATCATATTCTTTGGTTTTAGTTTTCAATCAGCAAATGTGGAAAATTCATTGTAACATTCCTGAAAATCTCTCCGCACCTGGACTTTCAGGTGCGACTCTTGGGGTTGTAGGACCACCTCGGTGCCATTTTACCGCGACTGCCGCGACTGGTGGTGCCGATGACCGAGCTCCCAACTACCCCAGTTTGCCCATCCTGCATAGCCTCTGATGGAAATTGGCTTCGAAAAAATCGAAAACAAACACTGTACAGGATGGTTTAACTATAGTTAATATGATAGAACTATCTACTATAGTTAAACTATGGTTTATCAAACTATCTACAAACACTGTGGATATAACATGATATAACTATAGTTAATGGGGCTTATAATGGTTTATAAACCATCTTATAACTGGGGGGGGCCATCCTGTATATATCTGTATGGTACTTACAAGATCTTACAAGTTGGCCGAGAAATTGGATGATCAGCACTCGCCTCTGCCTGAAGATGATGATGGCTGACAAAGTAAACGCCTTGATCTTTTGACCAGACATATTCAGACATATCAGACATGCTTTTACCTCTGGCATCCTCTAGCTGTTGCAACTGGCAAGCTGTGGCTCGAACCCCTTGGGCTTTCCTGCCGCCTGACAAGGAATAGTGACAAACATATCTTCATCACCTTCTCCATCATTCTCCAATACTGTCAACCCCATCACCTCCCATGCTTCAAGCAGCCGCGTTGCTCCCTTTATGCCATAGGGGTTCTCCAAGAGTCTGAGCCTTGGCTGAGCAGCTCAGGTCGCCAAAGTTTTCAGCTGCGAATGCTTTTTCCCGGGCCTGGCATAACCTACCTGGTAGACCTACCTTTCTATCCTTTCTGAATTCAGCGCTTGGTTCCGCTGAGGCGTGCACCAATCCAAATGGCCACACTGAGGCACGGCCTGTGCTTAGATGCAATGCAAAGGTAAAACTAGGGTCCCAAAGGGTCCCAAAGGGTCCCAAAGGGTCCCAAAGGGTCCCAAAGGGTCCCAAATCTCCCAAACCATGCGAGCCTCTGCAAGCCTTCCGACGCCACTATCTGCAATCCGATTGCGGTACAAATCAAGCCTTGCAATCTGAGGGGATGTTGGCCATGCAAGTAGCTGAGTCTAACAAGCCGAGATACTCTGCGAGTTGGCCACAATGAGGCATGACCTCAAGGTACTCAGCGTCTCAATGGACAAATTGCTCCCATACAATTATAGGTAGCCCCCAAACACATAGGAAAAAACATATCCCAGCAAGTTGTAGATGAGATTTATCTCGTATTGCCAGGTTTCCAACTTTGATATCCAGATATCGGGGGGTGCAAAACATCATTACAGTGTACACATACTTCTGAGTCTGTCCACCACACGGCCACCTGTCTTTCATACCACTGCGTCATAGCCATTGAGCTTCTTGGGCTCTTGCAGCCGCCAGCTGTGCTGTGCCACAATCACCGATCTCATTTTCGCCTTGCATGGAAATTGATACCAGTGCAGAATCCAGAAACATCACAAACAAAGCTCATGTTTCTGAGTTCTGATCACTTCTGATCAGTTCTGATCACTTCTGATCAGTTCTGATCAGCTCTGATCAGTTCTGCTCAGTTCAGCCTAGGCACTGAGATCCAATTTGCAGAGCCGTTCACACCGTAGCAGAGCAGAGGCCAATAAGCCAGCTCCCCCATCGCCTCAACTGCCGGATTAGAGAAACTGAACATTCACAGCCACTGCTCAGGCTGCAACCAATTCGGCCACCGCCCAGAATCTCGCCGACCTCATGGCCACCCAGGCCGAAGGCCTACAATGCGAAGGATGCTGACTTGTTTCCAGCTGTTTGTTTCAGTGTGAACTGTGAACGGCAGCACAATCTATACATCTGAGTAGTACAGTAATTAATAATTATATAATAATATTATATTATATATATTATATTATATATATACAGTAATCTACAGTGCACGTCCTGTTTACATGCCTAACTTCACATCGCATCAGAGCGACCCTCTCATCCTGCAACATCCTCCCAGGTCACAGCAGCATAGGGCACCTGCAACTGTCCACATCTGGGCAAAACCGCCGCAAGGCTCAAGGCCCCCCGGTCGCCCACGCGATTTCGGGCCAAATCGAACCTGTCCCAACAGCATTCGCCACGTTTCCGAAGAGTTTGCCCATGTTTACCCTCGACAGGTTGCCAAAAGATGTCTATCTTAGATTATTGGATATAGTATCATTTGATGCGTATCATATCATTTGATGCGTATCATATCATTTGATCTGTATCATATCATTTGATGCATATCATTTAATGCTATCTGGCAATGACACATCCTTGACATCTCAGTATATCAATGATGTCATGCAGTTCAGGCTTCGCCTCTGTAGCTGACTGCACTTCGGCAATGCCGCTGCAAAGCGCTCTGCACCAACGTCACTTACCTCGATCGCTGTAGCTCGGTTGAGATAGTTGAGATCGGTTGAGGTACATCATTCCACTGACATTGCGGGTAGTCACAGGATGTCACAGGTAGTCTACTTCAGGCGTCACTGTATGGAAGAACACAGAATTGCAGAATGAATTTCCATCTCACTCATTCATGTTCCACTTACTCTGCTGACCCTTCCCAGCTATGACAGGTTTTGTAAGGTTGTACAGTTGTACAACATGTTGAATATGCTGCGACTGGCGGAGCAGGGTCAGGCACAGAGTTGGAATCCGTGTGAACATCGGTCTGAAATGATTTATCGTTTTATCGTGATTTATCCATGTCATGCCATATCTATCAGTATGTATCCACATTCATGGGACGGAGACGACCCACAAAAACACTGCGCCTCGTTCTCGCTGAGATCAAGGAGCTGCAAATTGCTGCAGCGCGGAATGGCTCGAGCCTCAAACCCAGTGGCTTAGTGGACCAGGATCAAGCTATGATTGGTTTTGATTGGCTCAACACGGTTTAATACCCACAATAATTCATAATTATCCACTATGATATGATGATATATTATAAATATCATGGTTAGTTTGACAAGATTAAACACCAACAATTACCAATATATGTATATATATATAATGTTGGCACCTGATTAGTAGCATGGTACTCTATTGTGGCAAAAAAATTCCTCCTTATTCAGCAACCTGCTGTTTGGTGGGGGGGGCCTGTATTGTGGCAAATGTTTTTCCATATTTTTTTTTGTTTAAAAAAAATGTTCCTAATTAATTAATTATTTTTTGAATTTATTTTTAAATTAGTTAATTAAATACTAAAAAAATGTTTTTATGTTTTTCATTTTTTTTAAATTAAAGCTTTAAAATGCAAGGTTTTCCAAATAATTAGATGCCTTATTAAACCCTTATTAAAAAACAGCACCCAAACAATTTTTCAAGGTGGTAGCCCATGAATGGCTGAGTTACTCAATAATATGAATGTTTGGATGGTACTCTATTGTGCCCAACAACTTTTGGGGTTGAAAAAAAAACAAAAACCCTTTCTCCACCTTTCTTTGAGTAAAGCTGGTCCATTTA
>Ga0126342_10008368_pt1 | contig 18529 bp, 16 predicted proteins | sample Cyp1metagenome_FD_92528 | JGI IMG/M metagenome (GOLD analysis project Ga0126342, IMG submission 92528) | Coral microbial communities from Lord Howe Island, Old Settlement Bay, Australia - Cyphastrea 1 metagenome | ecosystem: Host-associated > Invertebrates > Cnidaria > Coral ...
AATCTAAAAATAGATATAAATAGATATATATATATATATACATATACAAATACATATGCATATATAATATATACATGCATATATATATATATATACATTCATATATAAATGTGCATATAATATATATATATATATATCCTATGGATCCAAATACCATCTTAGGAATTATTTGGATCCATAGGTCCACGGTTGCCAGGTCTGTCGAGGGGTGAGCCAGATGCTAAGCGCATCGTGGTGCCCACGTTGGTGTATATCTCGGTTGCGGATCATGGATGCTTAATGATAGTTCATCATTTAGGTGATATTTGGGAAATTATAGGGATTTATGGAAATTTATGGAGATTTATGGAGATTTATGGAGATTTATTGAGATTTATGGTGATTTATAGGATGTTTCATGATGTTTTTAAGAAAAGTAGTGAACATGACTGAACATCTGAGACATTCAGACTATATCAACATCCAAAAAAACGATAGACAACGTAAAATTCCCAACTTGTTTTTTTTTGGTTCCAGACATTTTTACAGGGTCCTATGGGGATTGCTGAGATTCGCATCGCATCAGTCCAGAGGCCTGGGAAGCTACTGGACGTGCGCAACGACTACGAGCTACCTTGGCCTGTTTGTAGGGTTGACTGAAATACGTTTGTTTGGGAGTTAACCACAAAACACGGGTTAAACTACTGTTTTGGTTGATTAGTTTGGGTTGGGAGTTGTGTGAAAATGGGTGTTAAACCATGTTTGACCAACCAAAAGGGGTTTTATGTGTGATTTACCAACTACGAGATGTGTATATATATATATAGTACATATGTACAACCAAATTAATCAAATGTTTGGTTCGTTTGAAAAAGGGTGGTTTACCCCTACCCAATTGCAACTGTCGTGGGGAAAATATACAAACATGATGATCAACCATCAAATTTCCGGGTGCACTTTGCTCAGACAGACCCATGTCGAAACCCTGAATTGGTAGATCCCTGGTGTGCTTCATTGAGACAATACAATTCTAATAGCAGGGCACGGACAGTATCGCGGCCTTTGGATGACTGGTGAAGCTGCCCAGTTTTTTCTGGGTTGACAGGCAGGGTTGGTTGTTGGTCACTGGGTCATCCCATCCCGTGCTATATCTGCATCATTCTGCATCAGATTTCCCACGAATCCCAAAGCTGATTGGTCGTGCCATCAAATTTCAGATGTCAAACATTTGCCAACCATGTAGTTGTCACTCGTCCAAGGGTTTTTCTACGGCTGTTGTTAGCTATTGGGTATACTTCATGTAGTCTAACAACCCCCCTTAACCAATCACCTAACCGTTAAACCAGCATTTCTCACTTATGTCAATCCACTTACCCATCGTTTCACCACCATTTACCCTCTGGTAATTTAACATAGCTATTGAACATCACCATTTTCAATCGGAAAATCCACTATAAATGGCCATTTTCAATAGCTTTTTTGACATAGCCAGAGGGTAACTATCATTTCTCCTTCACCCAGGCAGCCCTGCAGCCAGGTGGCAACTGGGTCACTTCACCGAGGCACAACGACCCAAGACCGACGAGCTACGCGTCCCTCGGATTCCCTCGGTGTGACGGATGGGACGGATGGGGATGGGATGTACCCGGCTTGGTTATGTCAAAATAACTATTGAAAATGGCCATAGAAATAGTTGATTTTCCCATGAAAAATGGTGATTTTCCATAGTTATGTAAACGTTTACCAGAGGGTAGTGTGGATTTATGATGGTTGATGATTAAGAATGGTGATTCCAATGAGGCAAACAAAAATAGTAGCCATAAAACCACCATCCCCCAGGAAAATCACACCATTTTTTTTGCTTGGTGGTATTGTTACCATTCCCAGTCATGGGTGGTTTATTTATGGCATTGTTTTAAGCACATTGCTATAGATACGAAGGAATGTCTATAGACATTAGGGATACTGGATTTTCATAGGGCACGGATGGGACATTAGATATAAAATCTGTAAGTAGAAATCTGAAATTTCGATAAATTTCTCGAAAACGAAGAATCTGAGATTCGTCACTGATGGGAAGCCACAGTTCATTTCTTCCCCAGTGACGTCAAGAGTCTACCTTGTGTTGAGCCATTTGGGCTGAGCCGAACGTAGGCCATCAAGACGTATCGAATGTATCGAGCCGCAGAGAGGATCAATTGGGATCAGATATAGGTCTGTGGCTCAAAATCATCGAAGCCCCAAGTTGAATGGTTTAAGATGTTTAATCAAGGATGTTTAAGGTTTAAGACTTCAAGAGTCTCAGACAAAACGATGAGAGAGAGACACGCCCACGGGTCAGAAGTGATGCCGAGTCTTTCTTCATGAGCCATAGCCAGATGTAGACGTACAACACTCACCTCAACCCGCAGAAGCTGAAGAAACTGACTCAGCGGTTGGGCTGGGGTCTCTATTTCCTGGGTTACCCTCCGGCAATTAAACATTGACATGGTTTGCTGGAAAATCCTTCATTTGTAGATGAGTTTCCCAGCTAACGAAACCTCCATTTCTGCTTGAGGATTTCCCTTTGCTATCTTTGAATCACCGGAGAGTAATTATGCCTTGTCAAGATTTGATAACTGGCTAAAGCCAGTCCCACAAACACCAAGTCGTTATTGAATAAAGAGGATGATCCACAGCACCCAATGAGACGTGTCTTCCGCCACACCGCCATGGAGCAGAAACGTTGGCATCGTTTTGTCGCGGGGGGTCTCGGAGAGATGTTCGCCGTGTCCTTCTCGCACCCAGCGGATGTGCTGAAGGCGGATGTGCTGATGGGTTTTCTGGTCTGGCTGGGGTACCTGGGATGGTGAAGTTACTGCTGATTCCCCATGCGTTTTTTTTTGGAAGCCATGAAGCATGCTGTGATTGCGGGAATCGCAGGAAATGCGTTGTTTTGTTTCATCTTCTTTCTGGCTTGGGAAGTACAAATATAGTCATCTTCTTGAATGGCTACAGGGTGGGGCCCCCCACTTATAAGTTGGTTTATACACCATTATAACCCCCAGTAACTATAGCTATACCTACCATAAACCATAGTTAAGCCACTTATAAGGCAACTTAGCTATTTTGGGGACCCCATCTTGTAAAGAGTTTAGTATGGATGACTGGGCAGACAAAGGGCCCAGCTGCCAAAATCCATGGGTGGAGCGGGGAGGTGAAAGGAGGGAGGGGTGAGGTGAGCAATGGGGTTTTCATGGATTTTCCATATTCCCTATACAACGGGGAGCCAAGGAGCTACTAAGAGTTTCGGAACCGCATCACAGGTGTTTTAAATGTGTTTTGATTGGTTTCTGCGGGTTGGTGTTGAGTGTTCATCTTGGGTTTTCATGTTCAATTTTGAGGTGCGTTTCTCAGCCAGATGGAAATTTACAAGCGTATTCACACCCCCCAGGCATATACTTGTGACGCAGTGTTGGCTGTCTGTAGCTACAAACGTAGAAAGGAAAGTCATCCCTGTTTTTTTTCCGGGGTTTTGCCAATATCATTCCACCTGGTGATGGCAATTGACTAATGTTTTTGAGATGGCTTGCAACCACCAACCAGTTGATAATGTGTTCATCATCTCTGCATTTGCTATAGGTATTCCGTATTTCCATGTTTCTTACTCATATCGAAAATCTGGAACCCTGAGCCGAATTGTGGGATGACTAAGTGCTATAGAGATGGAAGAGCACCAATGGGCCGTCCAGCTCACAAGCTGTTGGTCATTACAGGCTACCCCATGTTTGAGCCATACTTGGGCCTTGCAGGTTCAGTTATAAGTCCTTGTGTACCCATAAATACATGGGGTTTATGTTTAAATACCAACTTATTGAGTTCACGTTTATATCCGTTAGCAATCCCAACTGCACTCCCAAGTACGCCCTGTGCAGGTGCGGTCGCAATTGACGGGTGAATGCAATCCTGCCAAACCCACCTTGCGTGCGAGAGATATTTGGCTCGTAGCGCAACGTTTGGCCGTGACGGAAGGACTGGTTGAGCAACAGCTGATGAGATAGTACTGTAAACCTTGGTTACAAACCAGCATTTAATGAAGAACCCCAATTTTTCCGATATCTGGTATTTTTTTGCATAGCCGTGGAAAATCGATGGCCATTGAAAAACTTGATTTACATGTGCTTACTATGGTCATGTTCCACCGCCAGGCCCGGGAAGCCTCTACCGTGGCATCTCCGCCGCCTGGCTCCGTCAGGCCACTTTTGGGACGCTGCGGCACGGCGGCTACGGAGTGCTGGAGGCGGCCGGGAAGGATGCGCGAAACCAGGCGGGGATGGTGGATTTTTCATGGAAAATTTCATGGAAAATTTGTGGAGTGGTAAAACCCATGGTAAAACCATGTAAATATGATTTATGGTGATTTGGGGGGTAGTAGTTTATTATTGTGTTGTTTTACCCCCATTCATGGAAGATTGAATGGATACTTGCTAATAATGGATGAACAACCAATAGTAAACCAGGCAGAGGGCGTCCTTGCGACCCTGGATGGTGCCAACTTGGGTCCTGCGGGATCCGCCACAGTCACCATCCCCAAGTTTGTTTATGAAATTTGGGGCGGTTTATTGTTGGGTTTATTGTTGGGTTTACCCTCTGGTAATTTGACATAGCTATGGAAAATCACAATTTTCAATGGGAAAACTCACTATAAATGGCCATTTTCAATAGCTATTTTGACATAACCAGAGGGTACCATATTTTCCAAATAGCTTGGTTGATTGGGTTAATGTGGTAAACACCCAATGCCATAATCATGTGGGGATGGTTGGTATACCACCCATTTATATCCATTTTTGTGGTGATGGTATAGGGATGGTTTACTATTGGGTTTACTATCCATTACCTGGGTTCTTGGGGATTATTGTGACCCATAATGGAATAGTTACTAACTAGTATTTCATGAGATGGGATATATAGGGGTATCTTTGATTGCTATGAAAACCTGAGCAGTGGCTGCGATTAACCCCTGTTGATTGAAGATTAGGTCTGGGGTCCTACGTTCTACTATAGATTGGGGGTTACGACAATCCATGAGCTGGGAAATCTGCTCTTAGCCAGCCAGTACTAACATTGCTCACCTGGAGTTTGAAGCCATTTTAGGAGGATTGTTCGAAAAATTGGTGAGTTTTTTCTGGACAGGAGGTTAAGATTTGAGGGTAGAATTTAGAGGTTTACCTCTATCTTTGGAGCCAAAACAACAAGGTTTCGCTGCAAATTCAAGTAATCTTAAATCCATCCATTGACAGTGGGCAAGATTCGTTTTCTTGGGTGGAAATGGCTGTAGTGGTGGGGTGGGGTGTGGAAGGTGGGTGTGGAAGATTTATGTGGGAGATGGAAGTGGAGGTGTGTCCAAAGTTTAGGTGTACAGTAGTTGCAGTTGCCCAAGAACATTGGGAACCAGTGGTCAGAAAGGAGCCGAGTGCCGTAACCGCATTGTGATGCCACTTTCTGGCAAAACCAATCCGGAGAAGAATGCGCAAGAGGGGCAAAGGAATTGCTAACAAGAGATCTACGGGGAGTACGGGGAGAATGTTACACGACCCGTAAGTCCGACAGTCGGGCGCTTTCAAAATGTTCGTTTTGTTCAATTCAAAGCTGTGAAAGAGTGGTCCCAATTCCACAACTACCCATACATCTCCATCATTCAATGTCAATATTTCCCCAACTATCAATAAATCTCTGCATAGTATGCATCTCAATTCCCCCTTTTCATTCCTTTCCCTTTTCGTCTGAGGTGTCTTTATCCTGGCGCCTTCTTAGTGGCTTAGTCTCCGGTTCCATCTCTGCCCTGCTGGCGAACCCTGCGGATGTGGTGCTGATTCGCATGCAGGCGGACGGTGCCTGGCCGTTGGCGCACCGCCGCGGCTACCGCCACGCCCTGCATGGCCTGTGGAGCGTCTGGCGCGGCGAAGGCTGGCAGGCGCTGTACCGCGGTAGTGGCCCCACGGCGCTACGGGCCGCGCTGGTGACGATGGCGCAACTGCCGACCTATGAAGAGTTGAAGGGAGACTTGGAGGAAGTGGAAGAACTATGAAGAACTTACTGTCAGTGATGTCCCCGGATGAAGAAAACCCTGGGCTGTTGAATTTTGGGGGGTACCATTGCAGTAGCAGGTTGTCACAATTGGTGGGGGAACTCTTCATAATTCTGCCGGAAGCTAAGTCTATCATAAATCCATATAAATCCCCTTCCATATAAATCCCATATACGTTCCAATTGTTTATAGACAAATTCCATTTTTGTTGGTTAAGTCCCCACTCTTGATCTATCCTTTGGGTTGTCGACCCAAAAAAGAACCGACGACCCTAGGCCGCGCCCTGTCCATGGGCATCTCCAATGACGTGCGCCTCCACCTGGCCTGCGCCATGGCGTCCGGCACGGTGGCGTGTCTCGCCACGCAGCCGGTGGATTGTGTGAAGACCAGGATCATTAACATGCAGCAGTGCCACTTGGCCCAGAGGGGTGAAATCCAGGGATGAACCTTTGATGATATGATATTTATGATATCTATCATATTTCAAAGGCCATATGAGATAATATGAGATGATATGACATGATATAATAGTTCTCATATTTTATGATGATATTTTCTAATGGTTGTCCTAGCGATTTTGTAGCAGTGCGCCTGGTTTATGAATCATAGATTAGGGGATTTCTGGGGATTCACTTTTATATGTTCCAAATAATCCATTTGAAAGAAGTGTCACTTGGTATCAAAAAGATCGTACGATTACTGTACTCCATATCAATTCATTGTGTGCATCCTTTATTAATCTTATATAAATGACTTGTCGAAGTGCTACCTGGAATGAACAGTTGTTGGTAAAGTACATATCATCAGATTTATTGAAGTGCCACTTTGCTGACATAATTTATAGGATGTCATTTGTTGCCATTTTTGGTTGCTTTGAGTGCCTAGCTTGACCTTCTCATTGGCCTGCTAATGGCAGGGCGTGATGTGTTTATTTTTTTGTGGGCCTTTTTGAAGGAGTGCCACTTAGCCAAGTTCTTGCATTTCTGGATGCTCCTGGCCAATGCATCTTAGGTAAATGTTAGGCTCTTTATGGGTCGTTTTCAAGAGTCATTTGATGTAGTGTCGCTTTGGCCAAAATTTACCAAGCACAAGTTTGTTCAAGCATGCAGGAGTATTTAGGTCGTGCAAATTGCGTAAATATAGATGATTGAAGTCATGAAAACCTCCAGTTAGTTTGGGACTTTCCCAGCTCACCAACCATGAAAATTTGGGATTCAACCAGCAAAAATGACGGTTTCATGGGATGGAATGTCACTTGAGGATGCATGGAGGTTTTGATGTTTAGATTGGATTCACCTTGTTAGGATAGGGCTTCCCCCTATATCCCAACCAGGTTTTTGACATGAGGGTCCTGGCCCTGAGTAGACCCAGGATGTCGTTGGATCTCCCCAGGTGGCGTCAACTACCTGGGCCCTCTGGATGTGGTGCGAAAAACGCTGGCCACTGAGGGGCCCTTGGCCTTTTATAAAGGCCTCAGTGCCACCTTCATCCGCCTGTGGCCGCACACCGTGTTGCTGTGGCTGGGCCAGGAGTTCGTGAACGCGCGGCTGAGGTAAGAAAATGAGGCTTGCAACAGTTCTACCATGTTTGAGATCATTTGAGGATGATGTTGACCTAATATTTGGTGTAATATTGGGGATGCTTATGGATGGTCTATGATTGGGTTTATCTATGTTTATATATCCCATGATATCCCATGAATACTAGTCCCCCAGATCATGAAAACATGGTTTCTAGGGTACATCTCCTGAGCTGATGGACCATCCGCCATGGGTACGTATATGTCAATGATGGGAATTGATTGTGGGTAACTATCCCAAGGTAAAAGGCATTACGGCCTTAAGCGTAGTGAATTGTTTCCCAAGCTATCCAGAATACATCCATCTCTAGATGATGTTCAATTGAAGAAGATGCGAAACAAACCGTGGCCATCTCTGGTTCAGAGCGCGACTGGTCACTGCTTAAGCGTCAGTGAAGAGCTGCTTGTGCTGAACTTGGCCCAACGCTGCACCACTTTCTGCAGGAATGGACTCCAAACGTCAAGTTCTAGGAATTTCACTCGAAAATCATACGATACAAAAAAAAAATGTTATAAGTTTGTTTTATCAAGCTATCAGCAGTGATTTGATTCCCTGTTTCTTCCACTGCATCACCTCGTCATGATGTTATGCTTCAATGTTTGCCAATTCCCCGCATTTTCACATCACCGTTCCGCTGCCGACAACGACCGACCTCCGCTCCGCTCCCGCCGTTTCGCCGTTTCGGCGCATCCGCGGCGGCGACGACCGCCACGGCGTTCCCCATGGGTCAAGCATCGTCCGTGGGGGAAATGTGGCTGGGCAAGGTTTACTAAGTTTACTAGGGAGTTATCGAAATGAACATATATTGAAAGCAAAAAGATGCCACAGGGGCATAAGGGGTCCCCAAACAAATTATACTTCCAAGGTCCTATTAGAACGAGTTTCTTGGATACTGGAGAGAGAAACATCGATCAAACTGTGATGGTTGATTCAGGGTTTATATCACACAATGAACTTCATTGCAAACGCTGAATTTATATAGCAGCTATGTATGGCTATGTAATATTATTTTTTTCAATGCAGTTCGATGTGTGAGCTTGTGTTTATCATAGATTCATGATTGATGATTGCAAGAGGTCTACCATATTTGAACCATTTTGAACCACTAAAACTGGGGAGGAAGAACTTCCAGAGGTGAGCGAAAAGCCACCGATCTTTGCTGGAATCATTGACTATATCTCTTAACTTCGTTGCTGAAACTCCCCATATGAACCTTTTGTTTTTTTTTTGTGTGTGTGGGCCCGATGAAGAATTTAGATAAAACTCGATCAATTCATTCAGTTCCCCCCAAGGAACACAGAGCCATCCGACAAAGTCAACGGCTTTCAGGCAGGGTCCCTGAGTTTGCTGTGAATTTTCTGTGTGATTTTGCATTGCTGCTGTTATTGGAATCGTATTTTTGGCAACTTCCCAGATCAATGTCCCATGAATCCAATGAATGCCGGCCAGGGCAACAACGTCAACAACATGAGCATTAACCAAGACAAGGAGACGGGAGTTGATGCACGCATCCCTGCCACAACGGCACCCCAAATGGGGACATCACTGAACCATGATTCGATTGGGGTTTCAACAAAGTCAGGGGAAGGTGATGTAATATAATGTAATATACTTATATATATATATGCAAAACATATCATAATATGATATAATATGCATATACAGATTATGTAGATGTTTTATGATTAATACGATTATATAAGATATACGTCATATGTGTAGCTGTTCGATGGCATCTGCCTTGCCCCAGGAGAAATCCAAAGGACCACATCCCAAGCCATCTGTCCCTTGGAATCTGCGCTTAGGACAGGGTGGTCACCTCGTAAGATTCGCAGACAAGCAAGCATGGCAAGCAAGAAAATCCCATAAAATCTGGGTAACCATTAATCACGGTTATTCACCATTAATCACCAGTGAATTATATATATATATCTGGGTAAATTTCATCACAACCTCACTGTTCTCCCGAACCCTGGAATCCTGGTTAATATAAGGCAAATCATCCCCTTTTATGGCCTTAATTCAGGTTAGTGAAATATTATAATTCACCCAGATAAAATCCAATAAAATCACTACGGTTGTCACTAGCAATGCAGAAAACTTCCTTTGCGCAGTTGTTCCACTGACACCAACAATGATGTTCCAAGACTTAATTACTGATTGCTGTTTACACACAGTCATAGTCAAAATCATAGTCATAAGCATGTGGATGAGCAAAAAATACAGGATACTCAATGTCTCACGCACCCAGGGCGATTTTCGGACCATGCCCTTGACGGCATGGCAAAAGATCCATGCAAACTTTGAGGCGGGTGTGAGAAGGGAAGGCCCAATTATCCCTTCCATATATTGAAAATTTATGATATACACCACTTCAATGGCTTAAAAATGAATACTTATATCCGATACTGAACCGGGGTGTCAGGGAGTGTATTTCATATTGGGCGAAAGTTCTTTGCTTTGGGGATGAGAATGGAAACCACAGCTTTTACATTGTTATTGTTGGGCGAAAATGGACGTAAAGCCATTCAGAAATCTCCCATTGGAGATGGTGGCATGGCTCACCATCAATATGGCTTCAGGTTGAAAATGTGGATCCCATTAAAATCATCAAAAAAAGTCTAGTTTTTATGCACAAAGCCAGGCTTGGGTCGTATCACACCCCACGTTTTTGGAAATGAAGGGCTTGATCCAATCCCTCTTTGGCAAGATCATCCTGCGCTTGGAGCACCGTGAAAGAGCACGAAATCCAGAAAATCAAATCATCCCGTGATAGAATCCTGAAAAGATCTTGAGGAAGTTTGATGCGTGACATTTCCTGACATTTCGACTTTGACTTCCATCAAATCCAGAAAATTCCATGGAGTCCCTTGCCCCGTTGTTTTTTTAGATCTCCCAGAAACACTACAGAAACCCATGAGATTTTTGCCTACCCAGCCGCAGGCGGGCGGAAACAAGGCGGGATCCCGGTTTTACACCGGGGTAACAAACTTACTGAGGTACTAGTATAGTGGCAAATGGTCTCACCATAGTTATTAAGGTGAATATATAAACCCCCAGTGATAAATAGTGTGTATATATATATATATACATACATATATATATATATATATGTATTCATTGTTGGGGGGGCTTGCTGTACTTATTATGTAAGTAATAAGTAGATAAAGATACATGTGTGCGATATACTTATCCATATTCTGAACGATTTGGAGCCAAGAATGTGGTGAGAAATGTTGCCAGTTCAATGGCTTCAGCGGCTTCCCTGTTCATTGTTGCAGTATTCCAAGCAATGGCGTGCCATGTCTCCACCATAAATCATGGAAATGAATGATAATATCATACCAATGAAATGGATGCAATATAATGGAAGCATCATATTTCACCATATATCATCATATTATATATATATATATTATATGATATTATATATATGATATTATATATATACATTACATTATACATATGTTATTATATATATATCATATGTCATACCAATCCACCATATTCGATGAATGATTTGATCTCCAATTAATGGTGAATTCCCGGTGGCCATGTTTGTTGAACTGGGACTCGAATGACGAAGTCCCAAACCCTTCGTTCAGAAACTGTACAGATATTGGCCATGGCTACCAGTTATAACTGGTTATTTCAATGGGATTATGCATTCTATAAATGGGGTTTTGTTAGTACTATAACTGATAAATGGCCATAACTGTAGTTTCTGGGCCAAACATGCTGTTGTTTCAATTTCTGGGCCTACTACAAACATGTTGAACTGTTCAATGGCCATGCCAGATCGATCCTTGTCTCATTCTGGACAAACTATAGCTACCTCAAAAGACCTTGCTTCAATATACCATGGGCATTTCAAGCATGAGTAAACCTGGGTTGGGTAGGCTGGTGTCTAAGATCATCCATGTTTCATAGAAGATTGTAGCGCCCCCCAACAACCTACAGCCCCCCCAGAAAACTTGTACTTTTGGAACGTCACTAAGTACTAAGTGATACTAAGTGTTTTGGTATTCTTGGGCTTTTCGTCGTTTTTTTGTATGTTTTTGTTGGCGGTTCCCCCACTGATCTGACCTTTTTAAAGTTGGCGCCGCTTCAGCGAGCCTCAGGAGAAGACTCTGAGGGCCACGGCTCCGGCATGGACACCAGGGTGGCTCAGCCGCCCAGTTTCGCCTTGGGAAATCCAGGTTTTTTGGGGGTTGCCCTCTGTTTATGACTAACATTAAGCCATGGTATAGATGGCCCATAGAAATAGATGGTTTACCGTTTTTAAAAATGGGTGGATTTTCCATGGCGAACTGTTAGTCATAACCAGATAGTACCCCATTTGAAGGTTTCCTAAGTCATGGGGGAATTCCAAAACCATGGGTTTCAATATGATCTGACTGTATGACTTGGATGATTTGGAAAAAACCGCCCATGACTTAGGAAGTGACCATTTGATGGGGAACCCCCGCAATCATCGAAAATCATCCAAGTTTTTTTCCGGTAGGCATTCTAATTCATGTGAAACAATACTTCACAAGACAGTTCGGAGTGACCCAAGTTTGAGAAATCCAAGTCCGCAAAAACCATAGTGTATGTGTGTTCCTGGCAAAAATGATGGATGTGACTGGTGTGACTTTCAAAAGTACCAAGCCGTTATGGGGTGGATATTATCGGAACTAATTACAGTAAGAGCAGAGGATATCAAGGGGAGGGCAGCTGGTAGACGACTTCACGTTTGATTGATTTTTTTTGGGATCATTGGCTTCAAAGCAGCGAATAAACACAATGTTCTTACCACGCGGGGTGATTACATTTCTACTTGTTTTTTGTTCTTACTATTCAGCTCCTGGTCAGTACACCGGTTTTATGAGCATGTTCATCCACATGGTTGATTGTTAAACGTCTAAACATGCCAAGTTTGTGGAATCAGTGAAGAATCCTTACATAATACATGGCCGTTTTGGGAAACCGCCATGGCTATTCCTTGACATTCGGGGTTCCAGTTGGATGTGTTAACCTGTGCCGCCCCCGGTCTGAGTTGATTTAGTTTACCCCCATGAACTGTTGAGTGGGTAAAACAATGCCATAAACCATCCCCAGTCATCACCATTTTTATAGGTGGTATAGTATACAGTATACACTGTATACACCATTCCCAGTCATGGATGGTTTATGCTTGTTTTGCCCACATGAGTTAAGTTATATCTACCATACACCATAGAAATGGCCTACAAGGTGAGGTTCCCCCCGAGTTAGTCACTTTGTACCATCAAATATCGTCTTAATCCCCCTAATCGACCCTATAGTTTATTAACCAAACTATGTGCGAAAAAAAACTTAGCTATCATAAATTAAATCCCCATCTTTTGTTGATCATTTTTTTCAGCTATTGGCATCTTGGTGAAAATAGAATCCACATCCAGCTATCCCATCTTTTGGGGATCATTTTTTTCAATAAAGCTTTGAGATCCCCATGAAAAATCGGGTGAAATCACCATGGAATCCCCATGGGTTTCGTTTAAAAATTGGCCGCGACAGCTTTTTCGGAAGGACTCTCTTCCCTCCGATCGATGCTCAATGGCCCGGGGGCTTGGTAGGAACACTGGCAGCTTTTTCAGTATTTTTAACCGATCCCTGTTGTATGGGGATATCCTGGGATTTTTTTGGGGGCATATTGATCATCATAAGATATAATAACTATATAGTATTTATAGCTAGCCGCAACGAACTGACGATTTCAGGGGTGCCTGAAAATGGATAGCATACATCCCCGCCGGAAGAAGACCCTTTTGAATGGGACAATGATAATGAGCTGTGGGTTTTGAAGTACAACATTTCCAGATTTTGCAGACAAACCAAGTTACTTGTCACAGTTTTAACCACAGAAACGGATTGACATGAGATGATCCCCTACCATGGGAGAGTCCGACTGCGCCCTGAGGAAAATGCAGAGGAAGAGTCGTATGGCGAAAACGATTTTGTTTACTAGTTGATGGTTTCAATTATGTTTGTTGGTTTCCAACCTCCTAAATTATATCTAAATCTAAATATCATAAGCCAACTTAGCCAACTGTTTGATAGTTCAATTCCTAGTGTTTTAATGGTCATATCCCATTGTTGTTGGGGATCATCGTGTCCTTCAGAAAGAAATCGCTGGTTTTGACCTGCCAAAAAGGCTGACATCTGCAGTGAATTTCGCCAATGTCAGCAGTGAAGGAGGTTTAAGAGTTCCGTTCCAGCCATGAAATTCCAGCAGGAAACCATCAGTGAAAACCGGGAAAAATCCCAGGCCACAATGGATTTTCAGTTTTTTTTCCCAGAATTCCATCAGAAAATTCCATGTCCACAGAGGTCTGTTCCCGTGCAAACTTCGAGACTTGGTTCAACGACTGGTTCAACGACTGGCCTCACCGACTGGTGATTTGCTAACTGGAGTTATCCATAGTTATCCCAGTTAGATTGGTGGCTTATGGATTGGTGAAAACATAACTCTGGATAACTCCAGTTGGCAAACCATAGTGGGGTAGATAAAGCAACATGGGAATTTGTGGCTTATGGATTGGTTTTTTCTGCACAATGAGAAGATTTGTAATAGCCCTAGGGCTGCTGGGAAGGCGCGTGATTTTGTGAAATAGGCGGAAATGATGGGCCATGGGAAGCCCTGAAGCCTGGGCCACAAGATACACGACATAACTTTGAGGTGTAAAAGAAATGTGGTTGGGGATTTCATGGGATTTACTACGGTTTATATATATATATGTTTATTAATTATATGATAGGATTTTGTGTGGATGTTTACCATGTAAACCAGGACATGTTTCATGGGGCTTAGCCTTTGGCAATTTCTTCCGGGGTTCATGGCCACATGGCCCGTTTACTTCGATGTAAATTTACCTAAAAAAGAGATGGTAATTGTCAATAGCTATCTTTAATCACCAGGAGGTATTTAATAAAAACACTTGATGGTCTCAAATATGTGTTTTTTTTTAAAAAAAATACTGTGCAACTATAGAAATGGGATGCCGATCCCCAATTACAAGCATAGATTCAGGGTTGCTCAACCAACCAGTTCATCAAATTTGGGGCCTGATGGGCATAGATTTTGGACGTTCAAGTCCAGCTAAGGACGGGTGCTCAATCTGGGAACAGCCGCTTGGCAGAGTTTCTGGTCCCCTCGCTCCCCTTGCGATCGGCAACAAATCCGAATTCCAAGACATGTTAGACATGTTGTCATTCTCGTTTCAAGTTCGGAGATTACTATAGTTTTTTCCTTTACTTTTTTGAATATAAACACAGATGCAAGGAGACAATACTACGGTATGTCAGGGTTTTATATGTATATAATATATGCACAAGTGCAACGCGCGGAAAGGAAGACATGCCAGCTGCATTGTGAAAGTGGATGGCTGAAGTTGTGGCTTATTTTCCTGTACCTCTACAAGCTGGGTGATTTACCATACCCTTAAAATCAATAGCTGGTTGAACTGGTTGCCGGGATGCTTGATGGACATCACAGGCAATTCCCCACTCATCTAAAAGCACCTACAATGTGAGGCCCCCAAGATGGCTAAGTTGGTTTATAACTCTAATAACTATGGTTTATGGTACTTATTACTATAGTTACTGTGGCTTATAAACCAACTTATAACTGGGGGGGGCCACATTGTAAGAATTCCCAAGAACATGCCTTATTTTATGACTTTTTCCGGCCCGTTGGATGGTCATAGCATGCCATAGCCCTGAGGTAACTCTCATACGCCCGAAGCAGGGAGCCGACGTCCGTCCTTCACACCTTATGGCCGCTTGGATCGACCGAGGTGCCAGGTCACGGCCCGGAATGATGGCGAAGTTGGTAAATATTGATATAACATGACTGATTGGTGGTTTGGAACATGAATGAATTATTTTCCATTTCATATATGGGATAATCCCCATTCACTTTCATATTTTTCAGAGGGGTTGAAACCACCAACCAGATGATATACCTTAACTATAGTCTCTATATATATATATAGTCTATAGTTACTGGGGTATATATATATACTATAAACAAACCTTCACATCACTGGGGAGCCCCACTTTGTGAGAAGCATGGCGCAGTTGGATGGTTTCCACCTCAGGCCTTGAGCAAAAAAATATTCGGTTCCCTGCAAGTCATATGTTTCCGCTTAGATTATGTAGCCCCACTACAAAATTTTAGAGTACAATAGAATTACAGTAGATTCCAAAGCACGTCGCCCAGGTCCAAAGTCACCAAAAGTCATCCAAAATCATCAAGAATCACAAGGCAATTGCCTCAAAAATCACCCAAAAATCTCAAGAATCATCAAGAATCATGCAACAATTCCCACAAACCATGCCTTTTTACAATCACGCCTCCCGGTCCCAAGGCTACCCTGGCGCCGCCGCGGGCGCGCCGCATGCTCCACAGTACCCGGAGCAAGTGATGCAGATGCTCGGAGCAAAGATGGATCTCCTGGGTTTAAGTGAGATCCAATAAGAAATAGGTCATGTTCCCAATAATGTGGGTAAAACAATGTCATAAACCACCCATTTGGGAATGGTTTATGCCACCTATTTATGGTTGTTTTCCCTATATACATAAATAGCAGATTTTATTAATTATATACATATCATTATACATCTAATAAAATTTTCCCAACAATCCCATGCAGATGATGTGTTAATTGTCCATAATTGTCCCAATATGTTGCTTGATTGTTTACCCTCTGCTATTGAAAATTGCCATTTATAAGATGTTTAGTTGGGTGTTTCACCTATGAAAAATTGTGATTTTCCGTAGCTATGTTACATTACCAGAGGGGAAATGGTCCCGATAGGAAATCCATAACTTGATTGAGGGAAGATGTGCTAAATAGTTTTTTTTTTCTCCGGCCCCTTGGGCAAATTCAAGTATAGAATGGGGGACTATCCCAGATGTTATACTGTATGTGTTTTTCCTCTTGAAACTATGGTTCTCCCGTTTTCACCATTAAAAAAAAACTGGGATTTGAAATGGCTGGATCCCCATTGTCGGTGAAGTCACGATTTGCGTCAGTGAATCCCACCTTTTTCTGGTTAAATCATGTTAAATCCCAATTCTCGATGCTGAACTCACCGCCATCCTTTTGCTTAGATCACTTCAGTGGTGAGTTAAGCATAGTTAATCATGTTAATCCACTTCAGATCAGTTAAGCATCAAGAATCACCAGATTTTAGCATGATTTCACCAGATGTTTCATCCCAAAGGGATCCTATTGAAGCATCCTTTGGCGAGGCAAATGATGATGCAGAAAGCCTTCTACGACGGTTGGGTTGATGCCGCTGCCCGTGCCGCTGGTTCAGCGATGCCGTGCCATGGTTAAAAGGTGCATCTCCAACCACCAAAAAATCGCTGGTTGGCGGTTTCAAACCATGGAATGGATTATGTTCCATTATGTTCCATCATTTTTTTGGGATGTCATCCTTCCCATTGACAAACTTATATGTTTCAAGATGGTTATAAAACCACCAACCAGAATAGGGTGTTTTCCATTGATTTTCATGGGGGATTGATGGGGATTTATGTTGATTATACAACGGCTATTTCATGGAGAATCCAATATATTTCTTTGCGAACTTGATTTCAGCTAGCTGGATTCGTCAACGGGAGGAAACAGCGACATCAACACATCAACTGATAGATTGCTTTGGCGGAACATTGGGGATGGGCTTGAAGCACTAAAGGTCACACAAGGAATATAACCACTAAGAAGGATGTGGATTTCATATGATATTGATGTGATATATATATATATATAACTATCGTCAAAGGTTGGATTATATAGAAAAAAACAAAAGATGGTAAAAATATACTTTACCATCCTCTCAATTTGACCCCCGCAGAATTACGTTGGCTTATTTGTTTCCAGAAGAAAATCGTCATCTCAGGGTCTTCGTGTTAGTGGCTAAGATCTACTCATGGACGATGGGGAGAGTGCTCAATGATTGATTGAAGTGGAAGATTGGTGGAAACCTGGTTGGTTGGTTGGTTGGTTGGTTGGTTGGTTGGTGATTATAAGGAGTTATTGGCGGATTATGAACTATTATAATCCATAGTAAGGACTAAGGAATAAGGAAACCTATCAACCAAAAAGTATGATGAGATGAGATGGGATAGCTCACACGTTTTTTTTCAAAACCCTCACTCTATGGCTCAATTGTCTGCCAGTTTTTTTCGCCACTTCCGGGAACGCCAGTTAGTTCACTAGTTGATTGGTGGTCTCGTGGGTGATGCTTCCTGGCAGGGGAGCAGATCACACCTTGGCCACCTAACATGGCCATGGAAAATGGCTCATTTATAGATGGTGCACCTATTAAAAATTGTGATTTTCCATGGCTATGTTAAATAACCAGATGGTATCTATCTTGTAAAAAGGTGGTGAGGGTTTACCAAAAAGAGGCTTCTGTGGACAACCAACTCTACTAGGTTCTACTTATGCACCACCTATCAACCATCTATTGAATATTTATTAACCGTGTATTTACGTACTGTCAACCATCCATCAACCGTCTATCAACCATCTGCTTATAACGACCTCACTGCGACCTCACTGGAATGATGGTTAGGATTCGGGGTAAGTATCCCAAAACAGCCCAACAGTTTAGATTAATGAGTCCTGATATTTTACCCCTCATCTATTCATCATCCAAACTAGCCATCCAAATTATCAATTCACGAATCTGGAAACAATGGGAATTGCCATCTACTAATGGCAACTAATGAACCATTAACCAGCAATTAACCATCCAAATTAACTAATCCCTGGATGGTTAAATACTGGTCAATGGTTAGTTACTGGTAAATAGGGCTTAATTCATGTTAATTCACCATCCATTGATTACTGGTAATTAACCAATT
>Ga0126342_10008369_pt1 | contig 18528 bp, 4 predicted proteins | sample Cyp1metagenome_FD_92528 | JGI IMG/M metagenome (GOLD analysis project Ga0126342, IMG submission 92528) | Coral microbial communities from Lord Howe Island, Old Settlement Bay, Australia - Cyphastrea 1 metagenome | ecosystem: Host-associated > Invertebrates > Cnidaria > Coral ...
AACTTTCGGGTACTATTAAAAGAAGTTTCAAAAGAAGAAAGTTGTTTCAAAAGAACATTGTTGATTTTTAAAGTTGTTTGTTGCTAGGTTTTGTGTGTGGCTGACACAGGCCTTTCTGAAAACACGCAATATATAATATGAATAAGTACATATATATATATATAGAGAGAGAGATGCATGAACATAAAATATGTGTATATCCATAGTTATATTTGTAAAAACATATAAAACATGAACATAAAATTGAGCCGCAACCTCAAACATATAGGAAAATTGCTGGGTAGCACAGAAATTCACTAAGACATCCTTAGGTTTAAGGAGCTAAGTGTTACATCTTACATCTTCAACATCAAATCATTCAGAACGTGATAAGCGCTGCCTTTCAGAATTGGTAAAAATTAGTTGCGTGCCTCATGATAACGAAGAGGAAACACCACTAGGTCCACACTAAATATCAACAACAGGTACAAAACTTCTGCCAACTAATTAACTATTTTTTGCAAAATGTCATATGTACATTTACTTTTATATACGCATATGCATGGGTATCTCAAGTTCCTCACCCTCAAGTTACTCCCCCCGAAACCACAACTTTCATCTGTGAAAACTTTGTTGGGGCTTGTTAAGCTCTAATAAGGCAATATTGGAGCCTAACCATTCTCTTCATGTGTAGCCCTTAGTAAGGCTTAAACCGAAACGCGTAGATGGGGAAAGTTGATGTATCAACCGTTGTGGGGGTTGAAACACCAACAAATCGGGATTTAAGCACGAAAAAGATGAAATATCCAATCAATGGGGTTGGTTTAACATGTTTATATAAGGGAAAATGATACAATGTGGGGCCCCGAAACGATAGCTAAGTTGGTGAACATGCGTCCAATAACTATGGTTTATTATACTTATAACTACAGTTAATGGGGTTTATAAACCAACTTATAACTGGGGGTCACCACATTGTAGAAATCACAAGGATTGAGCGAGGAGAACAAACATGTTGACGATTTTAATCTTAAACCAATCCGTTAAACACTCAACAAAAATGGGTTTGTAATACCGGTACCGCAATAAAGCAGTCCATCCGGACTAATTGCAATAGACGTGGAATTGTATGATATAGTGGTAGGATGTGATATGTGAAATATGATGCCTGTGCATGTACATGTTATATAATGTTATATATACATGATATATCTGGGTAAATTATAATATTTCACTAACCTGAATAGTTCGGCCATTTGGGGATGATTCCCCTAAAATAAACCATGATTCCAGTGAGGGAGAACAGTGAGGTCGTTATAACTTACCCAGAATAGCCTCTCACTGAATTTCCAGATCTTGACATGCACCCCTTATTTTTGTTCAGCTGACACGGCAAAACAATATTTTCCTTCGTTGGTGAAGCCCCATTTTTTCTTGGCGCGCAGAACAAAAGAAACAACTCTGCCATGCACTGTTCCCTATCCTTCAATCTGCATTTCGGAGCATCAAATCAGCTAAAATCCTCAAATTTTGATGATAAAAATATGGTAAAACACTGAAATTTGATGGTTAAAACATGGTAATGAAAAAAATGGTGGATAATTTCATAGTTTTTTGTATGTTTACCAGAGGGTAAATCACCATTATTAAAACCCATTGAATCACCATTCAATCGCCATTAATGACCATTAAATCACCATGAAATCACAATTGAATCACAATTAAATCACCATGGGTAAGTAACTCATGGGTAAGTGGCTTGGATCTCCGTTGACTTACAGGTCACGTCAACTTCTAAGACTTCGGCTGAGCCGGGTAGAGGCACACGGAAGGCATGCGTACCTGCAGTGTAGAACAGTAACATGTGGGGCCCCCGGTCGGTAGCTAAGTTGGGGTTCACATAACTCCGATAACTACTTCCAGTATGGTTTACTATACTTAGAACTATAGTTAATGGGGTTTATAAACCAACAAGCATCACTGGCGGGGCCCCACATTGTAACATATTTCCATAAAGGGCCTCTAGAGTCGCTAGTGGATTTACCAGCGGACAAATAAAGATAACCCCCTTGCAGTTCAGTGAGAGGGTCTTGCCCCGAATTTTGTAAGTACAATGAGGGTGCCTAGACCTTTTGTTGGTTGTCCCTCATTACGAAATCAAAGGGCAAAACCTTTGCAAACATGTCCTTCAATGCAAAATCAACCCTGGACATATAGTTGGTCAAAACATTTTTGTGGAACAAATCAAAAAACACAAACATTTTTCAAAATTGCGGAAAGCAACAGAACAAATCACCGATTGATCTTATACTGTGCCTAGATTTTGAAATCATTTTGGGGTTCCCTAGGTTGTGCCCAATGAGTTAGTTAGGCTTTATGTATGTTTAGCAACTTTGCGAACTAGTAACTAGTTGGATGTGCATCACAGAACCTTCAGTGGTTTATAGCCTCTATATACATATGTATATATTGTATATATATATACATATATGTGCAACCCATACATAATATATAAATGTACTATCCTGGAGTAGATAGAACATGGAAATGTCAAAAAAAAACACTAAAATGTGAATGCTTTCGAAAATTATATAATTATATATCTACTTCCGGGTGACTATATATATATATAACTGGGTATCTGGAGCACCTTGTGCGATCCAAGCACAGTGGGGCACGCATCTCGCTAATGTGTGGCACTTCGAAGATCTCACGAGGCAATTCCTGCGGGTTTCATGGATTGGATCGTACGGAAATTCACGAACAAAAGTGGGAATATCGTTTGGATAGTATATGTGTATAACGTGTGTTTATACATATGTTAATAAATAAATATAGTGTCATAGTGTATACCAAAAAAACATTATTTACAAATAAATATACCCATTACAATCTTAAAGTTTAAAATATGACATTGAGAAAACAACATGTTATATAGTTGTTTCAAAAATACAACACATAGAAAAATGTATAACATATGTGATATATATATATATAATGCAGTAAATGTAACATATTCTAAAACCATGACTATTGTAGATTCTATATTATATGTTCTATTCAATCAGTGAATACTAAACAACATTGAACAACATAATTAAAAATAACATTGTATAGTCTGTGTTAAATGTTATTTATGAGTTACTCAGTATTCAAGCTGATACATGCTGAAAAACGTTATAGTATATATATATATATGTTAAAAAATGAGTATTGCACAATAGATGTATATATGTTAAACAAAATAAGTTCTGTAAATTACATATTACATTTCATTATTATATACATACTATAATACGAGATATATCAGAATATATTCTGAACACAAAGTACTATTTTAGAACACGGTTATATTACACACATTCAAAACCAGGTCACGCCGCCCGCTGATTTCCCCCGCTTTCCACGAAGTTTGTTGCTGCCAAGTCTCTGTTTGAAAACAACCCCGCTGCCAGGGTTTCGTTTCCAGAGCATTTTGTGTACCCTCTGGTAAACTAACATAGCTATTGAAAATTACCATTTATAGTGGATTTACCCATTAAAAATGGTGATTTTCAATAGTTATGTTAGTTTACCAGAGGTAGACTTGCAAATCGATTGGTATTCGCATGACATCGAAATCATTTCGATGATTTTACATTGGTGGAAATGTGTTTTGTCGGTTCCCATGTGCTGAAAAAATGTATGTTTATTGTTTTTTCTCATTTGCAAGTCTTTGCCAACGTGTTGCATGTTACATGAAAGTGTTGACAGCGTGTTAGATGTTACATGAAAGTGTTCACAGCGCAGCACCAAAAGCCTGTTGGATGTTACATGAAAGTGTTCAGAGCGTAGCACCAAGAGCGCGTTGGATGTTACATGAAAGTGTTCAGAGCGTAGCACCAAGAGCGCGTTGGATGTTACATGAAAGTGTTCAAAGCGTGTTGAGATAATTAGAAGACAAAAGACTTGAGGCGTAGCATCAGAAACGTGTAAAACAGAAGTTTGACAAAGTTTAAAGCACCTGCCAAAAGAAGAGGCGACAAAACGTTATCAGCCCCCCCCACCTCCCCATCCCCCCATCCAAATGAACATGCGAAATATGACATGTGACAAGACAACCACCAAAAAAAGAACATGCAAAGTATGACCTGTAACAAGACAACGTTGCAAAAATCAGCAGACCGCCTGGGGTCGTTAGAGGCGGTGTCAGCAAAAACTAAGAAGCTTAAATTATATACATATAATATCAAAAATCATGTATCGAACATTTTGAATCAACTAGTACTGGGCAAGTTATGTCATAATGCACTCACCTGAATGCAAGCTATTATCAGATTTCGGTTGTTCAAGACAAATTGAAAAACTGTGATCGAATGTATCTAGAACATGGGGATTCAACCACTAATACAATGTGTTTTTTTAAAGAAAAACAAGCGATTAATGATGGAAAAACAATACATCATCCCCAATTTCTCCATAAATGGTGGCATGAACCACATTCCTGGAATGCATTAGAATGAACATCTATACTTGCAAGATTGTGCCCCAAGATACAAAGTTGGTGAATCCCAATTTCACTTGGACTTGTGATAAATATATCGAACTTGCTAATGGGGTTATAAACCAATGTTCACATCACTGAGGGGGCACCACATTGTAGTTATATGTAGTTATTGTAACCCCCAAAATTCTGCACCCCCCAAGTAGGAAGTTTTTCGATGTTTGATGATCCATGATGATCCCATTGATACCAGAAGACTAAAGGATTAGTATTAGTTTCTATGCATCCAGTCGATTGACCATTGTGGGGCCCCTGTTTACGAGAACGCTAAGTTGCTTATAACTTATAACTCCAATTTCACTATGGTTTTTGTTAATGTTTATTATATGTTATTATATTTATAACTATACTTAATACTTACTAGTATGTGCGGATCAAAACTGTCGCCAATGTCAACCAGCTTCAACCTAATCTTCACTACCATGAAAGCACAGTTTAAATATGTTTAAATGGGTATGGGTCAATACCTATAGATACATTTTTAGTGGGATGAACATCCATTTACCAGCTATTTTGGGGTTCACTAGGTACCAGGGTTTTGACCCATCCCCAAATCAGTAAACATCTCAACACCAACGAAGGAGTGGCCCGTCCAACTACTTCGATGTATCCACCATAAACCCATGCGCTAAGCTAATGTAGCCTCTGTTAAACGTTTACGTAACTATGGAAAATCACCATTTTTAATGGATGAATCCACTATTTCTATGGCAAATTTCAATAGCAAACTGTTAGTTTACCAAAGAGTTACAAACTTGAACCTATCATAACTAAATCAAAGAGAAATGTCCGTCTGTTTCTTGTTGTTTAACCCATATAACTGTTGATGCTTACCCTCCATGAAATATGCCAATGGAAGATGTATCCTGTACTTCGATGATTTTCCCATTACAACCACATTTAGTTCGTCATTTTCCCACATGTTCCTCAACAGCCATACCAGCAGTGATCCTGAAGTTGATAGAATATGGACATTTCAAAGAACTCTCACTAAAGTGAAGCTATTCTTGAAAATCCCATATTCTATCTACTTCAGGATGATTGTATGTATATATATATTATTATGGTAGTAATTTAATAATTGTAGGTGTAATGACAAAACGGACATTCCAACTTACAATTTTTGTTATCCTCTAAAAATTGGACATATCGAACCCCGCCAGCGTTTTTTGTGCGTCCTTAAGGAAGTCTTCGATTTCTGTGACCGGTAGCGTCAACAAGATCCTGGCACTTTATGGAGAGCCTCAAGGTGCATCATTTTTTTCGAAACATGGTAGAGATATGATCAAACATGATATTTGGGGCATCCTATTTGCAAACACAACCATTATATATATATACATAACTAAGGTTTCGGGTCAAGCGCCACACGACCGCTCACCTGTGTAAACCTTAGCGGGTGTTTGCCCGCGGGTACGCCATTGCCTTTGGTATCGCTGGGAACTGGTTAGCCCTCTCTGCGAACCTTTGTGCAGTTCGAGCTGGTGTCCCGGCACCGTTATCAATCCCGGGCGCGTACCTCCTCTACTTGGACAAGATCGGGCTTGGCATTTGGTGGTTGACTTGTCCTACCTCGACCTCCCCGACTTCTTCCAAGTGGCCCAGACCACCATCTACCTGTACCTTGCCGAAGAGCTGGACAAGTACTGGTGGGTCTTTTATGCCTCAGTTGCTCTTTGTAGTGATCCTTTTTTGCATTGCATTTTGCAGTGACGACGAGTGCTACCATTCGGAGGCGGCAGCGTCGGCAACGTGCACTCATCACACATCGTTTGTGGTTGCATCGGCACGGACATATCAATTTGAGCACAGCAAGTTTACGGCACTCCATCAACATTCTTGGGAAGCACCATTCGGTAGACCCAGCATTTATTGCACGACTTCAACAAGCCCTTCGAGTCCACGTGGACAAGATGACGGAATCGTGGCGCTGCAGGCGCTGTTGGAAGGTCCTGAGTGGGAAGCATGCCCACTGCCCACATTGTGGCAGCAGATGGGATCGGTGCCAAGATCCAAGTTTTGTACCACCCGAGAGACGGTCACAGTCTCAATGGGAACAAGAATCGACGCAAAGTCGGAAGAAATCCAAATCTCCGCATGGGAGAAGTGTGCAATGGCAAGGCAGTGGAGCCAGAGCAGATACTCCCAGCAATCGCAGTGGATCGGCAAGCAACCGCAGAAGGCGGACGAAGGGGAAGAAGCGACAAGACGATGCTCTGCCGCATTATGCAGCCCCTACCTTGCCACCACCATGGAGCGCATCGTCCGACATTTCCAAGAAGGTGACGGACACGAACGAGGACGTTGTGATCACAGTAGAAGAACGAGCCGAAATGATGCAGGCGCTCAAGACGGCTTACAACGATCCAGATGGGATGCCAGACCACATCAAGAAGATGGTGCGGAAGTACGATGTCAAGACCACGGAGCAGTTGACCAAGGAAATGCATCGTACAAGCGCCTCCATCGGTCAGGCCAGGAAATTGCTCCACAATCTACAAGATGCCAAAACCAAACATCGCAAGTCATGGCTCAAGCACCTGGAGTCATTGATGTCGACTTTGGAGAAGCAGTTCGAGGCCTTCGAGACGCAGCAGAAGGACTATCAGGAACGCATCCAAACCTCCAGACGCGAGATCCAGACTTCGAGGAGAACAATGCAGAGACTCAATGCCCAAGCAGCAGAAGCTGCGATTCCGGAGCAAGTCATCGAAGAAGACGATCAAGTAGAGCCACCCCTTCAAGATGCAGAAGAATCAGAGCTCCGAAGTCAGGTCAACAAGATGCTCAAGAAATGTCTCAAGTCCTCTGTCGCCAAAGATGCAATCGAATTGCAGTCCGACGAGGACGAGGACCTGGTGATGCAAATCCCAGCCCAAAAGAGACCTCGCTCTTGCGAACCAGCTTCTGGTGGTGGCTCTTCCTGAACATTGGTAGTGGTTGCACGAGTCCCTTCGAGATTGCGCACCATGAGCCTGTCAGGATGCAGGGAAGCTTTGTAGACAACGTGGTTGAGGCCTATGGGGAACCCTTGGTTACCTGTGCAGCAGGCCATGTTGGCACAAAATGGATGCTCCCAACGTCAACTTCTGATGAACATGCCCTACCACTACATTCAGCAGTATTTGATCCTCATTGTGTTTTTCCTTTTGCGGCGATACACAATGCCTTTCTGCTACAAACCCAATGTCAAGCTGCCCCAACAGTTTCTTTGACCTCCCTTCCTACGTGTGATCAGCGCTCCTGCCTACGGAAGTTCGGCACAGCATCCAGTCGGAAGGTGATTTTCTCTTCGTTTGTCACCCTATGGGTATTCAATGAAGATGAGGTTGGAAACTCTCCGATTGCTCCAACGCAAATGTATGAGAGAGATCTACATTTGTGGAAGAACAAACCATGGCAGCTTCGACCTGTCCCGCAAACCGACCATCTCACAGATCGATACCAACAAGGAGCTGCAGGTGCTTTCAATGATGAATTTGGACGAAACACCCATGCAAATCCAGATCCACATGACATCCGACTACAACCAGGCCACATTCAGGACCTTGACATGGCACTCCAGCATTATGGTGAACTGAATGCTGAAACCCAACAGCAAAGCATGGATGTCCTTACGTGGTATCTACATGGACGGCGCCTTCGCGAATGCAGACGTCCCAGGCAAGTACGACTGGACGACAATTTCCTGACGTGGTCAGATGCACTGCGAAATGCCTGGCTTGATGAAGTTGATCAACAGCAAGCGGTACATTATTATGTTCTCTTGCCTGATCCTCCACTAGCGCACATGCAAGAAGAGCACGCAGCACAGATTGTCTTGACGCAACAATCACGTATCCAAGACAGTGCAGCTATCCTCACTGCAGTGTACCACGCCATTGATGGCATGGCCATACAACGAATAGTACGATTCTGCCCTACAGCCATTCACCGTAGTGATGCTATTAGGCTTGCAGAGGTTCCTCAACAGGTACAACATCGACCTATTCAGGCCTTTTATGGATGGCGCCCAATCCTTGATTCTCCTGAAGATCCAATTGGACTCCCAGATGGCGCTTCGATTGTACTCCATGTGAGAGAACAACAAGATCCAGGACATCCTGCAAGATCGGTTGATGATGGAGCAGCGCTTTGGGATGAAATTGCTGAAGACTTGGACGCTATGAACCATCATCGCCGTGACAGAAGTCGAAGTCCACGCCGTCAACAACATCCCAATGATCATGCTGATCGAGAAGTTCCTGATGAAACCACATTTTTGGCTCATCAGGCACGACCGGCAGAGACCAACCCACCAGTTGTGGACATGCATCATGTGGCTGCACAAGATGATGACCTTGATGAGATCGACATTGAATCACCGTCCAGCTCGTCAGGATCCACTTATGCCAGTGATGTTCAGTCCCACTTTTTTCATATCTTCGGCCTCAATGCGCCCATGACTGCAGCTCGCATACGCACAGATACTTGGGCCAACATGCACAGCAACATTCGCTTTGCACTAGGTCTGCATCGCCATGAAGTTCAAGCAATTCACACCGTGCATTACCGACCCCAAGATCTCCATGACTCTGGCACTTTGGTGGCTATTGTGCACAAAGATGGAGACTTACAACCAGGGGATTTCAGGCAGTTGGTCCTCATTGATGTCATCTTCCATGGACACACATCAGCAGATCTTCAAGTGCGACGCTATGTGATGCCCCTGCGAAAAGACACCACCAGACGCATCCTGCTTGAGGAATTGCACCTTCAGCCTTATTGTGCGACTGCCCGACAAGCTTGTTTGCTCAAACTCAACGGCTGGTTGATTCCTTTAGCTAATCATGCTTTGTTTGAACTTCATCATGGTGATTATCTCAGAATTGATCTTCCTCCACATCCACGTTTGGAAGTGCCCACACGAGTGATCGCGTGTTGCCTCCGTGATGGGCACCGTTTGCATGAGATACAGAGGATCTATGATCAGGCTGAGACAGAGTTCGAATGGGAGCCCTTGACCTCTCCTGATGCCACCACAGAAGCGGCATGTCTATTACAGACATCCTCCAGGCGCCAAACAGCTGAGCTGGTGGCTCATACTCAGCGGCCTGGAGACTCAAAGGTCACAATTTCCCTCGATCAGACCATACCAATTGCCAAGAAGATCTCTGTTGATCTGTCCCCCATTCATTGGATGTCGCAACACCTTCTTGCCATTCAATTGAATATATGGACTGCCTGGCCTGATGATTTTGAGCTTCCAACAGACACTGTTGAGCAGTTGCAAACGCTCTCACAGCCAAAACATGTCCAACCAACAAAAGTACACTTTTATGTTGATGGATCAAACCAGCAGACTCGAGTTGGTGCTGGCATTGCATGCCTCATTGAGCATGATGAAGGTATGTTCTTGGCAGGATGCCTTTCCAAAGCTGTTCGTGAGGCCAGCCACGCATTCCAAGGTGAACATGCTGCAATGGTGTGGGCTTTGATCTGGGCTATCCACATCAGCACTTGGCATGCGCAGGCTTTTGGGCACTCTGACCTCGAGTTCACCTTCAACTTTGACGCCATGAACACTGGATACCAAGCAGCTGGTTTCTGGCGTACAAAAGATCATACCAACTGGCGTACCTTGTTTCGGGCGTTAGCGCAAATTCTCCAACGACGGCACCAGCACTGGAGGATTCAATGGGATCACGTCAAGGCACATAGCCAACATCCACTGAACGATTTGGTTGATTCTCTTGCCAAGTATGCTGCCTGCCGACCTGACCAGGTTGACAGCTGCGATCAATGGTGGCATTGGCTACATGATGAAGTTCAGCTCAATAACCTGCAGTGGCTGTGGTACCTTGAGCACTTACAGACGATTCCACATGAAGCGCCACAACTACAAGGACAAACTATGATCCACCACCAGAGCTCCTTCTCTGCTGTTGCCTCAACAAGAGATGACCATGCAGAAGAAACCGCTTCGGTCTTGGAGGAACATTCTACAAGACTATCACTAACCTTTGCCACGGCCAATGTCTTGACTCTCATGACTGAGCCGAAGCATGCTTGCGTTTCCAAGACCAAACAACAGGTCTTGCAACGTCAATTCCATGAGGCTAAGTGCACAGTGATTGGTCTGCAGGAAACACGACACAAGAAACTGATTGACCTCAACAATGAGTGGTATCATGTGCTCGGGCATGCCGCTGACCCTCAAGGAGGTGACGGTGTACAGATGTGGTTTTCGAAACAACATCCCATTGATTCAGAAGGCACCACCATTTGCTTGCATGACCTCCGAATTGTTGCCTCAGCTCCGAACCTTTTGATTGTGAAGCTCCACGTGAAGCACATCAATTGCGTTTTTGTGACGGGTCGAGCTCCGCATGCTGGGCGCGATCGGGCAGAGGGTATTCGATTCTGGAAAAACGTCAGTGAGCATGTCAGCAAGTACACGAAGGACCATTTGCTTTTCTTCCTAGGTGATACCAATGGCCACCTTGGAGATGAAACTACAGCAGCGGTTGGAGGACATGGTGCCACACGTGAAAATGGTCCAGGTCAAGATTTCCACAATTGGATGCTGGAGCACGGACTCTTTGCACCCAGCACCTTTGCTGAGTATCATCAAGGTGACCGCCATGCGACCTTTTGCTCGCCCAATGGCCAATATGAATCCCGCATAGATTACATAGCTGTCCCCACGATACCACAACCTGAAGTGGTTTCGACCTGGGTTGATGACACCATTGATTTATGTGGCACCCGCATTGACCATTTGGCATCTCTTTGTCACTATGAAGTTCAGCTGACCTCACGAGCCAACACCAAGAGCCATCTGATCAAGGCTAAGTAAGCTCAATCGGCAGGTCCTACGTGAGCAGCTCAATTATTCATGGGTCATTGACCAGCTTGCCTCTGATTTGACCACGCCATCATGGTCTGTGGATCCGCATGTCAGTGCCGAACACCTTGCTCAGCAGGTCTACCAGAAGCTGCACCACATTGCGCCGGGCAATCAAAAGAGGCGACGAAAAGCACATCTCCCTGAGCAAGTATGGGCCCTTGTTGACTATAAGAAGTTCAAGTTCAAACAACTCAAGGCTCTGCAGAAGACAGCCCGCATGACCACTTTGAGTGCGATTTTCTCAGGATGGAGGGCAAGTACAATGATGCATGCTCCGCTACCACATGTCGATGATGTATGGCTTAAGATGCATGACCATGCACTTGCTCTCACACAACATCAATATCGACAGGCAGCACTGCAGGCCACCAGAGCAATCCGAGATGCTGATGCTAAGCATTATCAGCGTCTTGCTGCAGAAGCCGGACATGCCTACACACATGAAGGCCTCACATCAATCTGGAAGAAGATCAAAGCAGTCCTGCCCAAGAACCGTATGAAACAAAGATCTGCGAAGTTTGACATTGAATGTGAGCTCCAGCAGCATTTTGCAGACCTTGAAGCAGGAACTGAGATGCCCTTTGAGGAAGCGGAGCGGCAATGTATCCTACGCAACCAGCGAGACCAGGATGCCTGCCTGACACCTTCATTCATTGATCTACATGAACTACCAACTTTGGCCGAGATCGAGGATCTTTGCCTGAAACAGCGCCCCCTACGTGCAGCAGGGTTGGATGGAATACCGCCTGAGGTTTGTCGACAAGCGGCAGTTGCCATTGCCCCTTTTCTCCACAATGTCATCCTCAAGGCCTTCCTTGATGGAACTGAGCCCTTCTCGTACAAAGGAGGATTGCTCTGTCCCATTTGGAAACAGAAGCTTCCTCGTCATGATGCAAGTGGCTATCGAGGCATCCTCTTGGCCAACGTGTTTGGAAAGGTATTGCATGCGTGGGCGAGATCTCGCCTTCTACCAACCCTGCTTGCCCGCAGTGCCGCTGGCCAGATAGGTGGTTTACCGTCCCAGCAAACGAGCACGGCAATCCAACTTTTGAGACTGCACGGGAAGCTAGGGCGAGCCCGAAAGTTATCAACAGCTGCTTTGTTTGTCGATTTGAGAGCTGCGTTTCACCACATGCTGAGGGAGTTCATCTTTGCAGTGCGTGAACCTGCCACCCGCAGTTTGCTCTATAGAATCTTTGATGCAAATGAGTTCGACATTGAGCAACTCTCTCATGACTTAGCGGCAGAATGTGACCGGAATCCGGCAGACATTCCTGTGGCTTTGAGGGCCTTCCTCCATGACATACACAAGAATACTTGGTACAAGCTGGATGCACGAAGCAAGACCGCCACTGCCACGACTAGAGGAACGCGCCCAGGTTCCCCACTGGCAGATATCGGTTTCAATTTGCTTATCACCAAGATTTTGCATGAGGTTGAGGAGGCTCTCCAAAAGATTCCGGATTATGTCCAAGGGTGTCAAGCATTGGGTGTTACTATACCACCATTAGCTTGGGTAGACGATTTGGCAATTCCAGTTGCTGTTCTTCGCCCTGAAGCTCTCATACCTGTCATCCAAGAGATCACTGGCATTTTGCACTCTACCTTCCGGTCTCATGGACTCACCATGAACCTTGAGAAGGGCAAGACAGAAGCAGTACTCATGTATCGAGGGTCAGGAGCGCCTGCGCATCGAGCTGCACTCTTTGCCAGAGAAACTCCTCCCGTCATTGTGATCGCTACTGAGACGCACATCTCGACCCTGAAGGTTGTAGCTGCATATCGACATCTTGGCTCACAGTACACCATGAATGCTGATATCGAGCATGAAATTCTCACTCGTATCGCAACGGCTCGTCAGGCGTTCGAGGAACTCAAACGACCAATATTTTTGAATCGCCACATTCCGATTGAGGGACGCCTGCAACTCTACAACAGCTTGATCATTTCCAGACTTCTCTATGGCTGCGCCGTGTGGTCCGACATCCCAGCAGCGCAAGTGCGCAAGCTCGAGGCCTTCTTCATTGACCACCATCGACGGATTGCAGACATTGGTTTCTGGAATGGGGCTACTATGACTGATGAGGACCTGCGACATCATCTTGAGATCCCCACATTTAGAGTTGTTTGGGCGAGACATCGATTGATTTACCTACAACATATCGCACGACATGGGAAAGATTTTCATCAACAGCTTCTCCTTCTTGAATTTCAATTGAGGCGTGGATGGCTATGGGAAGCACTAGCAGATCTTTGCTGGATGCGGTCTCTCATTGACTTGCCCTTTGCGTTTGAGGATGACACGATTGATTGGCATGCTGTGTGGAATGCCATTGCTCACTGCCCTCGCTGGAAAGCTATGGTGCAAAGGGCGTGTCGCAAACACGTTCAGCAGGAACGCATTGCCCGCGATGTGAAACACTTTCACAATCTCATCGTGCATGAGATGCGAGACAATGACGCTCCGATTGACGAGAGTGTCATCGATGAGGAGTCGCCACAAGCACAACATCTTCCCTGTCGTGAATGCGATAGAGTCTTCCCTACATTGCAGGCTCTTGGTGCGCATGAGTATCAGAAGCATGGTTTGACATCCCTTGAGCGGCCTTACATCCAATCTACTGTCTGCCCAGGGTGTCTAAAAGACTTCTGGACCACATGGCGCGTTCAGCAACACCTTCGATACCGCAACAACAAGTGCTGGGATCGTATACATGGTATCCGCCAACCAGACGAGCCTGTGACAATTGGACTTCCACAACATCTTCGCCATGTGAAGCGCCTTCCAGCCGTTCGACGACATCATGGACCACTCCTACCAACAGGAGATCAACGTCGTCGTCGACAGCTGCAGTTGCGCATTGATGAGCTGAAGGCACAAGGCCAAGACGAATTTGCATGGTGGCATCCTGAGCAAGACCCACATCTCGCTCAACGAGCTTGTGCCACTTTCAATGCAGTTCTCGTTGCATGGTGCGCTCTTCCCGATCCAGATGCCATCCAGTTTCAGAACATGTTTTTTGGTGCCATCTTCTCCTTGGAGATCCCTGAACTTCTTGGAGGCCGACTTTTTGTGCATTGGATTGAGACGGAGTTTTATGATCAATGGCCTCAAGATCTGGACCCAGACGCCGCTAGATGCCTTGAAGAGGCACATATGCAGATGTTGGACGACATCCCAGCGTGGACGATGCGTTTGCAGATGAAACATCTCTTGAGCGTATGGATGCACCAGATGTCTGAGGAGGAGCCAGTTCCTACACCCTCGCCATTGACTACTAGGCCTTATCAGCGCAGACACTTCATTGCCTCTCAGTATTCTGCCATGGGTGCCGAAGAACAACAAAGAGGCCAATGGAAGATTCTCCAGAGGTTTCCACTACGAGAACCCTCTGATTTTGGGCCATACTATGTGGTACATTTGTACTCTGGACGACGCAGGCCACAAGACTTTCACGCCATGGTCGAGGAGCTGATTACGAATTTGCTCGGCCGTACTGTGCGCATTTAGTCTTTGGATACTGCTGTGGATCCCCAGCTTAACATCCACGACTCCAAGCTCTGGGCCTTCCTGGTCGAGATTGCGCGCGCTGGCAGAATTCTTGGTTTTTTGCAAGGGCCACCCTGCGAGACTTGGACTTCAGCGCGGCATTCGGAGCAGCGAGATGAAGAGGGCAACCTGATCAGAGGTCCGCGCCCTCTCAGATCTGCATCGGAGTTGTGGGGGCTTCCGCTTTTATCCGGCCGTGAATTGGCCCAGGTATTCACGGGAAATTGCCTTCTCCTAAAGGGTTTGCTTTTGGCAGTCATCATCGCTATGCACGGTGGAGTGACGATCCTGGAGCACCCTGCGGTCCCTTTCGACGAGACCTATGCAAGCATCTGGAGGCTAGGAGTGATCAAGCTACTCCTACGACAGCCTTTGGCGCTCTTCCGGAAGGTGACGGTGGAGCAATGGCGCTTTGGTTCTGGAGGCATTAAACCTACGACATTGATGTACTCCAACACTGATCTCCCAAGAGCTCTGCGTGCTTGCGAACTTCCGGATGTTCCCAAGCCGAAGCAATATCTCATTGGGAAAAATCTGGATGGCAGCTACAAGACTGCAGTTGCGAAAGAGTACCCAGCAGCTCTCAACCAAGGCTTTGCACTGGCTTTGCAACGCATCCTTGATGTCAAGCTGCCGTACTCAACTGACGCTGCTTCCATTGAGCCATTCGGATATCAATTGGCCATGATCGCATCCAGCACGGAGTGCGGAGAGATCAAGCCCGACTACCAACCCAATGCGGGACGGTAGAACCATGCATGAAACGGCACGAGTTGTCTCAGCAGCCGGTGGAAAAAAAAATATACATAACTTTCTACAGCGTATATGTATATATATACTGTAATTATGTGTGCATATATAATTCTGTATGTATATATATATTATACATGTTGTTATTCATTTATTTATTTTTCTATCTATTATATTTGTTTATTCATTTATACTGCATTTTCATATAATCAACGTTGATATCCATGGTTATGTATACAAAACTAAAGTTGTTATGGGAATTCCACTACATGTATCACATGGTGAATGTACGTGAATGTTCCATTTCTATTCAGTGACCTTCTCAAGCCCCGATGGGAACGCCTCTGTGCGCCATTGGGCTGTGGTAAGACCTGCTACGGCTGTGTTTGTCAATGGCATCTGCCCCGAATATGGGGATATAGTGGGAAAGGTACAGTATGGTGCCCCCAGTTCTAAGTTGGTTTATAAACCCCATTAGCTACAGCTATATCTAACATAAACCATAGAATTCAGCCACAGCCATATCTCAACTGAACGCTATCATGGGGGCATCCTGTAGCCAAAGTGATTCTATCAAACAGAATTTTGGGGCTGGTTCAATGTGGTTCATGTTGCTTGCCGCATTGCCTATCTGATGTTTTTCTGGAAGATCATCCAGAGAAATGGATGATTTCCCCCCAAGGTAACCCCTCAATGATCAATGGGGATTTCAGAAAAAATTCACCAATTAAAATGAAATTAAAATCATGGCCAATCAGCCAGATACCCTGCAAAAAAAAACAAATTCTTAGCTAGTGAACGTAGATAATCCCATTGATACCGAAAGACTAAAGGATTAAACGAGCCATCTAAGATTGACCTACAATGTGGGGCCCCCGTTTTCGATAGCGAAGTTGGGGTTCACATAACTCCAATAACTATGGAAATATCATACTTATAACTACGGTTAATGGGATTTATAAACCAACAAACATCACTGGGGGGGCCCACATTGTAGAAATTTCAAGGGTTAACCAATAAGAAGACTTTGTGGGTAGGCGAATCTTAACCAACAACCACGCGGGTTGCCGAACTGGGGGGAGGTGGTGGAATGACCATGACAATTGCAACTTGGGTCACCATGGAATGAGTCACAACCCTCACAAACATAATTTTGGCGCTTTGAATATTTGGAGGATCATGCCACTTAGGAACTGGTTCTGAGCCCCCATTCAGTAGATTATCATAGATTATCTCTTTTACAATTGGCGTAGAAGCCCATTTACTAATCACTTACGATTTATAATATATGGGTTGGTCATTTGTGGGAATCAAAATTCTGTCTACATGCGAGCCATGACGGCATCATTTTTGGTCAGCTCAACCTGTCCTTCGCCAAGCTTGTTCTTTGTGAACTTCACAGCAGTCCAGGTGATGTCCACTCTTAACAAGTGGTGTCTCGCTTCCCTTTCTCTTCTGGTCCCAGCATGGCACCAAGGGTAGAGGTGGTACCCATTCTGGTATATTCTGGTGCAGCCCCTGGAGTGCTCTGACATTGGCGCCTGGAATGTCTGGCTTCCAGCGACTTCCCTCACTAAACGCAGTCTGTTGCTGGCACACTGCACAGCGCCGCAGCCACTCAGCGCTCACTACTCCAGAAGCACTCTTCGGCTCAGCAGTCTCGACATTGCTAATCCCTTCCCCCGTTCATATTAAACACCCCCTAAACGAAACCATGGTGGATGTAGGGAGTTTCCACATTCCATTGGGACCATTGATGGGGTGTTTAATATGAACAGGCCCAGATCGTGGCTGGAGTTCTATTTTCAGTGGGTCCACTCCAAACCCTTGGGGGACAATTTGTCTTGTCTCTTTGTGAAAATGGGGTTGTGGCACATGTAGAAACACACAGTTTTGAGAGATGATATCTCCAAGTGCACCGCTGTCATTTGATTCCCAGCACCAGTTTGGAAAGTCACCTGGTAAGTGACACCCTCGAAACACTAGGGATTCAAGCGATCAAGTCCCAACCATGAGGGTGGATAGTGGCTGACATCCATTGATACAGGATGGGGGCCCCCAAGATGGCGTTAAGTTGAGATATAAGTGGCTGAATTCCATGGTTTATGGTAGATATAATTATAGTTTTCCTGGGGTGTATACACCAACTTATAACTGGGGGCCACCATCCTGTGTGTCTTTAAATACTCACACCTTTGTTGATGTTTGGTGTTGCTTAAAAACCCTGGTCGAATTTCTTCGCCGAATTGCTCGTGGGATGCGCATCCCAGTGTAGCAAACGGTTGATCACATGTATGTATATATAAATATATATTATAATGATAATAAACTAATAGTAATGACAATAAAGATAATCCTATATTTATAATGATCTTTATATCCCATATGTGTTGTGTATTTCATTTATTAAGTACATTACTGGTGATGTTCCACCTTTAATGGGTTGAATATGTTTTTTGCCCAGGATTCCCACAATTCCTGGGATGCCAAAAAGGTAGTGGCCAGCCTGCATATAGGCAGCGTCCAAGGGAAAACACATCTTCGATGCCTCGGCCGTCGTTTTTCATTGTCCCAATAGGAGGGAAATTCGAACCTTAAAAACAAACCAGCACTTAAATTATGACACATGTTTATGATGTTTATGTATGTAGTTACGGAATATATGTATGTATGTATGTATGTATGTGTATATATGTATATAAATGTATATATATATATATATATATATGCAGTATATATATATATATATGTATATATATAGTGATATATATATATAGTGATAGATATATAGATATATATATATAGTGATGTATATAT
>Ga0126342_10008370_pt1 | contig 18527 bp, 14 predicted proteins | sample Cyp1metagenome_FD_92528 | JGI IMG/M metagenome (GOLD analysis project Ga0126342, IMG submission 92528) | Coral microbial communities from Lord Howe Island, Old Settlement Bay, Australia - Cyphastrea 1 metagenome | ecosystem: Host-associated > Invertebrates > Cnidaria > Coral ...
AGTTTTTGGCGATCGAACCTCATTTCGTGCGAAAGGGTTGCGTTTCGTGCCGTCTCGTTGGCACTGCCCCGCGCCTTCAAGAGAGAAATAGAAAAGAAGGAGAGAGCAAGAGGGCAAGAGAGCATGAGGGCAAGAGAGCAAGAGGGCAAGAGAGTATAATGTGAAGATGTGAGGATGTGAACATGTGAAGATGAGAATATGTGAAGATGAGAAGTTGAGAAGATGATCAGATGTGAAGATGAGAAGATGTGAGGATGAAAGATGCGAAGATAAACAGATGTGAAGATGAGAAGACGTAAAGATGAACAGATGTGAATATGAGAAGATGAGAAGATGTGAAGATGAGAAGATGTGAAGATGAGAAGATGTGAAGATGAGAAAATGTGAAGATGAGAAGATGTGAAGATGAACAGATGTGAAGATGAGAAGATGTGAAGATGAACAGATGTGAAGATGAGAAGATGTGAAGATGAGAAGTTGTGAAGATGAGAAAATGTGAAGATGAGAAGTTGTGAAGATGAGAAAATGTGAAGATGAGAAGATGTGAAGAGGAGAAGATGTGGAACAGATGTGAAGATGAGAAGATTTGGAGATGTTAAGTGAAAATGTTTGACAGACCCCCACTATTAGAAGAACCTTTCGCTTAGACGCTCTCGGGAAAAAACTATGAACAATCACCATTTTTTTTTAATGGGAAAACTCACTATAAATGGCCATGTTCAATAGTTTTTTGTATGTTTACCAGAGGGTATGGAGATCTGATGTTTTTTCAAATGGCAAATTCCAATATCTACGGGCTGGTGATATTATCTTACCATTTCTTTTGCTTTAAACCTGTGCAATGTTAAGGCCCTTAGGCAATGTCGATGTCTGATTTGAAGCCGCGCTAAGTCTCGTCTTGAGGCTTTTGTGGCTTCATGCTGGCAATCACCATGGTTGTAGTCCACTCACTCTTCAGCAGGCGCCGCGGCGGAACACAAGAGTCAAACCCCAAAACATGTCAGGAAGGTAGGGCAGCTTTGTTGACTCGAACAGAGACCACGTGGTTCATTCAATTCATTTCAATTCGTAGTTTCAACATAATGTGATGCATGCCCATGTCATCAAAGTAATCAAAGGTGGACTTTGTGACGGCAGGTTTCATCCTGGTACAGGTCTGGAGTCTGGTCACTCGGCTTCAAATTGCCAGTGCATGTTATTTTGCATTGCTAATCTTGTTAGCCTCTAGTCATTGAGCTATGGAACATTACGACTTTTACTAGGTAAATCATTTACTATAAATGGGCCTTGTTCCATAGCTATGTTAATTTGCTGGAGGGTAATATATAAACATATTCAGTCAACACCTAATATGCCTGGTCCCCCTAAATACTCTCCAAAAGTGGTAAAGGTACTAGAACTATGGAGTAAGACACCATTCTTATGGGTAGGTTTCCAGGCAACAAAAAACTGCAAAACCTGAATCATTGCTTAAAGCGGGAGGTCTCAGTAAGTATTACCAGAATCACGACTATGGTTTTTTTTTGAATTTGGGTATGAACATATCTGTCAGGAAATCAATGGAAATGAACTACACATCATGAAATATCTGGATAAATACTTGAAATAAAAACCCAACCGGCACCTATCATATCATGATTTTGAACCCACATGCGTTCAACATGATTTTGGATGCTTTCCCCCTCTTGTGGACCACATCCTTCAAAATATGAGTCGTCTTGTGTGGTCAGCATGTTATATGGAGGCCCTCAACAAATGGGTATGTTTCTTCAGAACTAGGCCAACGTTTGGGTGTAGGATTAGGATGGGTAAGCATTGACCATCATTGACCTATTCGTGGTGGCCACTTGGGGACCCAGGCCTTTATTCTGGTTTGCTGGCTTCTGCGGGCATTGCTCTGCAGGGCTTGTGCACTTCAGTGGCACTTGCGAAAAAAGTCGAGTATGGTCCAGATGGATCAAGATGCACGAATATTCACTGAACTCAGGCGTTAATATCAATCGAATGATTGCCAAGAGCCGATGGAAAAAACGCGTTTCCCTTGATAATCAATGATCATAATGCATATTTATTTGGGGAGAAACCTTTCCAAACCAAGACTATGCAGCAACACTCTTTCGAATTACCACCAATGTAAGCAACTACCGGCCAGAATTGTTATATAGGCTATAAATGGCTATAAGATTTATGCACTATGACACTGGTGCTGCTACTTACAACACTTTTTAGGCGCAGGATTCATTCGGTGTCCATATTCCAGTCGGCAATCAAACGTGGCAAGCGGGGAAATCCATTAGATCCAGAAAACATCAGAAAACTTGCATGGAAGTTTTAGTGGGAAACTCGGGAAAATCATCGACAAGCGGTGAATTTTCCATTGCTATGTTTGATTACCAGAGGGTAAATTCTGGCTAAGTGCCATGAAGAACTACACTGGTGAGTGACGATTGATTCTGCAGACTGGTCAAGCAGCGCACGCGATTTTTTGTTTGTGATCAGGTGACTCCGGCATTTTAAATTTGGGGCATGGTTTTGGGTTGCATGAAACAGGATCAATATTCAACTACGCGGCTAGTTTGCGGGGTTTACATAAATTATTTTGCTCACACATATTCTAATCTTCCCCTCAGCACAGTCGTAATGGGAGATCGATTATTGCCAATTATTGTTCACCCCCGCTTTTGACTATTTCTGAGCAAACAAAATACTCTTGTCAACGCAATTGGTTGGGTGAATGGCTGGCCTCACAAAAACTTAGGCACCCTGCGATTGACTTTCAGCGCTGAGACTGGCGCACCTTGTCGCTTTTGGTGGTAGGATTTTCGCAACAAAGTAATTAGATGATCAAAGATATACAGTTATGTCACTAGTTATGTCCAGTTGACGGATGTTACAATAATCCAAGAAGCATTTAAAAGTGGCGCACCTTTATTCAGAAAATCATATCATGAGGAAATAACTGATCCAACGAAGTGTTTAGGAAGTGTTTTGATGTCCAAACTGTGAAGATAAGCGTAATATTGTTCCGATTTGAAGGATGAGTATCCCCACGTCAAAATTCACACAAATCAACGGAAATAGGACACATCAGCTGGCAGATGTGTTTTTGTCCCATCGATTTGTCTTTGGTATTTCTTGGGATGACTCTTCCTGGAACACTACACGAGATGTGCGTTTGCGATATGTCACGAATCCCCAAAATAAACCCAAAGTCCTATAGATACAAAGACATGTGTCTAGACGTGCATCATCATATTGAAAGTTGCACACAGATTGGCTCTTTCTGAAGCTTGGCACATTTTGGATGATACCCGCGGTGCCCCATGACTTAAGAAACCCGAGATATAAGAGAAAGCCTCTACAGTTGGGCTTAGAATTTATTGATTCTTACAATGTCGTATGCATGTTCCCTTAAATCAAACCATAAAAGTCAGTGCTTCTGCCTTGATGCTCCATTCCTAGGCTCACTTTCTGGGCGCAGTGCTCACCATGATGGGCGCATTTTCCCACGCGTCCAGCTGGAATGACTGGTTTGATGCCTTGCCAAAGACCTCACCATTGTGCCTTGGTACAGTGGCATATGTGGCATGGTAACTGGATTAGAACCAGAGCTAGCTGGGCGCTTCGGAAGTTCGGGTCACTTGGACTTCGGCGATACTTTTGGGTGGCTAGATCAGCTAGATCTTTCCGACCTGGTTGGAAGGAACGTTCCGGCTTGAATGGTGTTTCAGTTGTACCCTCTGGTAATTTAACATAACTATGGAAAATCAGCATTTATAGTGAATTTTCATGAATTTTCCATAATTTTCCATAATTTTCATAGTTATGTTAGTTTACCAGAGGGTAATTTTTTTGATTTGAATTCCTCTGCCAACAGAGTTTTTGTTTTCTCAACATGCCCAGTGGTCAACAACAACCAGGAAACATGAGACGGAAGGACCGCCCTCCCATGTGCTTCACTCCCCACGAGCGTCTCTACGTTTGAATCATGGTATGTTTCAACCAATATAGGATCCCTACGGATTCAGCCGTACCTTCCTAGGAAGTGTGACTGGGGTATGATGACTTGACGTTTCGGGGGTGAACCGCCGTACCTTCGACAGTGGGCATGGATCCATAGGGGATAATATTGGTTAAGCTAAGAATAGGGTTCCCCAGTGAATCCTTTTTCTTTGATGCTGACACCACCATGACAATTAAATCCGGATGTTGGATGGCAAACTCATCATTATTCAATGTTTGTGGTAAACATGAAGTCGTTGTTATTTTCATAGTTTTGATTGCATAATTGCATAACCACAGTTTTTGACAAAACATGTTTATGGTAAATTCACACATTTTGATACATTTTGCCTGAAAAAAAAAACATCAATTTTCGGATGGTTAATGGGTGGTTCGGCCACCAACACAATCGACACAGCAAGGTTTCGTCGAGGCTACCAGAGTTGGGGCTTACGGCTGCGAAGAGAGACCTGTCAAGTCAGAATTTTTCGAGCTGTCGGGGCACTTTTTTTTACAGCGAGGTCACTAAATGAGGTGACCATGTTCGACCATGTGATGCTTGGAAGGGGGATGACTATCATGATCTATCATGGACTATCCCAAAATGGGTTTGTGATCTGGAAGTTATCCAAAGGTGCCAGTGTATTTATACTGTATATAGATAAACTGTGAATAGTAGTGACTGGACCATCCTTAAGTTTCTCCGTTCTTTTTTGGTGCTCGTTTTTTTTTTTTAAATCCAGATCCCTATTGGTCCAAGCATTGGCGCCCCTACTGAAGGATGTAGATCCGTATAGGCAGGTCGGTTTATTTTTGGGTAGGATATTAATAATGTTGATACATTCTTGGATACATCTATAGTGACGTGAGGTACCACCCCCTGGTAATGTGTTACAGTTTGCGAACTGGAAAATGGCCATTGAAATAGTTGATTTTTACCTATGAAAGATGGTGATTTTCCAGTTCGCTATGTAAACGCTTACCAGAGGGTAACATAAATCGAAAGGCCAGCAACATCCACTGCAGCTGTTGAGTCTGAGGAGATGTTGCAGCAAGCTGGTGGTCCTAGTGTGTCAGCCACTCACCAAACAGCGGAGCGGCGGAGCGGGGCCTGGATCTTTCGAGATCGATTTTCTATTCTCAACATGGATTCCATGTTAGTAGCGGTCTGCGAATATCAGTGGTTGTTTGGTTTCTGTGGATGTTGCTTGCAGGGATTTCCCCAAGCAACATGCAGCATCTTGACTCTATGGCGACAGGCTCAGCGGATTTGCCATGATGTACTTATGTCATCAGCGGAAAGAAACATAGGATGCTTTCAGGGTTGCACAACTTTGTATCAGATTACCTTTTTACAACGTCATCGACTCTTAAATGTTATTTTGCTGTGTTGTATGAGAATTAGCTTGGAATGACGTTGCAATAATTAAGCGAATCATACTTTTCACATCTTTTCACCATGTATTCTACTGAAGATACACCAGATAAACTACTGAAAAGCCTACCAGCCTCCGCTGTGGATTGTTGAGGTGATGTTTGTTATCCCATTGCTCTTGCAAGCTGGAAAGCGCCTGGGTTTTTTCTCGGAGATCAATATTTTGGAGAATTGCATGGGTATCATGCACCTGGGCAAGTTTGAGAGGCAATGAGGCAAGGACCTAGCATTTTTTGCATCTTTTCTGTGAAATCTGGTCATTTTTCCGGCATTGAAAGGTCTTAGGAGAGGCTCCAGAACTTGCCATCATCAGCATCTGCTGCAAACTTTGCAACAAGATGCGTTGTTGTTAATATGTTATACCCTATGGATCCAGCCGTACCTTCTTAGGAAGTGTTTGGGGTATCATGACTAGGTGAATGGTATTTCAGCCAAATGTGTTGAGGTTTAATATGGTTTTATGATCTTCCGATCATTCGACTCAGTTTCTGCAAGGCAGTGGGCCCTGGTGGCATGTATTGGCCTATTCTTCTGCTCCTATGCCTTTGACCTTTGCTGATCCGGACTAGCGGACTGAGAGAACAGCTTATTTGGGTTTGTCTGAAACGGGGATACCTCAATATGTTATAACATATTATAACCATGTTATATTGTGTTTTATTATATTATGTGATATTACGTTATATTATGTTGTATTATGTTATATTATGTTATATTAACATAGCAACATAACATTATTTCAAAGATAATGCCGCTCCAGCGTTGCATCCATATTGAGACAAACCCAGTTGGTTTCATGTTTAAAGAGGGAACCACAATCGATTGAGACGCACGAGATTGCGCTGACAAAGAATCAGTTGCTCCGCGAAAACCCGATAATGGCTTCGAGAGTCCAAAAGTATGTGCGGTGCCGTAGGAAGGGGCCCGGATGGATACGTAAGTTGTTTTGTAAATAGGCAAACATGTGGATTTATGGTGGATATAACATCATCACCCTTTTCGTGGGGTGTAAGCATGGGGGCGTTCAAAAAATGTAAGCAACAATTTTGACCCCTTCGTATTTTTCCTGATGGGGAAGGCTATATGTATGTTAGACCCCTCCTACGTCAAAAACCGTGCCCCGAAGATTTACATTTAGGGGGGGTTGAAGGTCCGTAAGAGATACGTCACCCCGTACCCCCCTCCGACCCTCCCCCCGTACTCTACGGATAGGGGGGGGAATGTAAAAACTGTTAAATGTCCGCAAGCAGTTTGTAAACTGTTTGATCTGTTTCTGAGGTGTCTTTGTGCATGGGGATGTAATCAACCTATGTCTGAGGTCCATAGTTCCTTGCAGAAAGTGTTCGAAAAAGAAGGTAAAACTAAGATAGACAAATGTAACCATACTACACCTGAGGCCTATAATTCCTTGCAGAAAGTGCTTAAACAATAAGGTAAATATGTTTTCAAAAAAACACAATCCTATACATAAGGTCCATAGTTCTTTGCAGAAAGTGCTCGAAAAAGAAGGTAAAGCTAAGATAGAAAAATGTAACCATCCTACACCTCAGGTTCCACAGTTCCTTTCAGAATCAACATGACACATGTGTAGATTGTTATTGTATTATTATTGCTGGAGGGTCATACGGGGGGCTAGATAGGAACCGTGGCAGAAGGGTGTTTAAGTTCGATCATGTAGGTACACAAAGGGGGTTTATCATGGGGACCCCATAAAGGTTCATTTGAGGTCCATTTGAGATCTTTATTTGTACTCTATTTTTTCCCATAGGTAGGAGGTAAATTTGAAGACCTTCAACATCTAATTCTACAAATATTTGAAGTTTAAGGATTTTCCAGTAATTTGCGAATAATATATATACCTTCTATACCTCTATGTTACATGTGGAAATGATAAAAAAGGTGCAGAAAAAGTGTAGAATGTATTGGAAATACCAAGCAGTTGGGGTCCTACAAACTTTCAGTTTGCATTTTTGATTTTCTGCAATTCTGCAGCTATTTGCAGACCTTCACACTACAATTTTATATACATTTGTTTTTCATGTTCTTGCATTTTTTTCAATAATGCAATCGGATATTTTGAACGCCCCCGTGCGTTTTTTAAGAAAATAAATTAAATCCCGTAAAGCGTGAGGGGACCTACTAAAATGAAATCTCGCAAATAGAACGCAGTTAGAAAAATAAATGCTTGCTTACATTTACCAGGCACCCTCCCTCAAAAACGTCTAAATTGTGTCGTGCAATTTGGGTACGTCCCCCCCCTTAAAAGGGTAGTTATGATATACCTAATATATCCTAATATTATTTAGTTAAATGATTATTTATATAATCTGTACTTTTACCAGTTTTGGGGGTGTATTTGGAGGGTCTAGGTAGTGATATAGATAGCGTTATGAAAACCGTGTGTTCCCCAAGGATAAACGATTAGAAATTTCTGCAGGAATTGCAACTCAAAAAAATTAAAAAAAACATGGGATTCACCCGCTCGCCGGGAAATCTCCTCTAAATTGACATTTAAATGGGAACTTAATCTATAAAAGGATGATTGCTCATTGCCATGTTTGGTTACCAAAGGGCAAGTTGCGAGAAGAAACGTGTTGGAGTGCGTCCCGAGAAAAATCATTATTTTTGGTGAGCTATCCTTCCTTTCACCAAAATTCACATGGACCTAACAGAATGATGGTGATTTCAAACACCCATCTCCCATTCCTTGTTTCAATCACAAGAATATCCTGGCGCTCCTTGGACGCCGTCGACTGAGGCTGCAATTTGAGGTGAATCGACAAGTTGACAGCGGTCAGTTGTGCAATCTGCTCTCGCCGGGGCCTTTTCGGATGATCCATATATACAATGTGAGGCCTCCGTTTACGATAGCTAAGTTGGGGTTCACATAACTCCAATTTCACTATGGTAAACATGGTACGCAAATAACTGTAGTTATTGGGGCGAATCTAAACCAACTTATTTATAACTGGGGGGGCCACATTGTTTATATATATATAATTTGGATCAATATTGTTCCTTTCTTCCCGAATTCAACGGCGTCAATAAATGCCTGGGCTTTGCCCGGAACCTCAACCACGACAGGCAACGCATCATCATCATCATCATCATCATCATCACCATCATCATCAAACCCTTGTTGAAGATCTTCAAAATCAAGATAGAAGTTTAACGGGGGTGGGATAATTAAACCCTTGTTGAAGATCTTCAAAATGAAAATAGAAGTTTAACCTTTATTAAAGATCTTCAATGAATGTAGAAGTTTCCCGGGGGTGGGAGAATTAAACCCTTATCGAAGATCTTCAATGAATGTAGAAGTTTAACGGGGGTGGGACTTGAATATTCCCTAGTATCTTTGTTGATCTTCCCAATTGAATGTAAAGTTTCACGGGGGTGGGGGGGTTAATATTCCCTAGTACCTCTGTTCATCTTCCCAATGGAATGTAAAGTTTCACGGGGTTGGGAGTTTAATATTCCCTAGTACCTTTGTTGTTTCTCCCATAGGAATTTTGTGAAGTTGCATCAGCATTTGTTTGGGAATGGGAAACCTCTACGCTGCAACGCCTGGGCAAAGCCTAGGTTTTGCACGTATATATATAATATGTATATACACAGTATATAATATAATATATAAATATAAATATAAATTTTGGACATTGTGGATGCCCATGTTCTATCAGATGGTTGAAGAGTGACATATCGGACAATATCGCATCATATTCGTAGTAAAAAAAAAGGGCAGTAGATTGGGGGCCAACTTTCCAAGGTTTAGAGCCGGGGCCACTGGATTTCTGCACCTCTCATGAAGGATGCCACCAGGGTTCCATGCACTGGTTTCCTACCTGATTTTAATCCCAGAGGTGCAAGGAATAAAGATACAGCAAAGCTGTATCCCTAGTTTCATTTGGTTGGTTCACGGATGAAGGAAACCATGATTCCGTGTTACCAGGAAATATATCATGTTTCCAATTTCATGCGGAGATTCCTTTCAACTTCCGGGGAAGGGTTTAGCGCAACAAAAAAAAAGGATGCAGCAATCCAGGTTGAATAAGATATCGAATGATATTGACACGTAGCAAAAAACAATGGATCAATCAATGTCCATTTCAGCTAAATTGGAGGTGTATGCAACCGGGCTATGTCTATGGGAATATCGCCACAAAATATAGCTTACCTCCAATGGCAACTGAATAATCTACCGTCTCTCCACGGCCTGCAAGGTCAGATACATCTCGGATCAGCACAGCATGCGGATGTCTCAACATGCTCCGAAGCGGCAATATTTTTGTTGGACTTTTTTTTTAACTGCTTCCATGAACCATCATGAACCACTACCAGTTGATAAACTAAACATAGCTATTGAACATGGCCATTTAGTTTGTTGATTTGCCCATTAACAATTGTGATTTTCCGTAGTTATGTTAGTTTACCAGCCACTAACCAGTCACTCTAGATCTTCCCGGAGCGATTCAGGTTGTGGTCGGCACCACTTCAGCTGATCATTGCCCGGAGACACAGAGTTCCAGGGGCGAGAAACGCACGCGAAACGTACCCTCCGGTAGCATGGCAACGGGAGATCCCTTAAACGTAGGCTTTTAAATGGGAAAAAACACATCTATAAAGTTCCATACAATTATCTAAATGGATCTAAATGGCATATGTTCCAGGAATCCATGTTTGATTACAAGAGGGTATACCTTTAAAATATTTTTAAAAAATCTTGCAGAATCTTGCAGATAGAAATGACACCAAATGATCAGGGGTGTAAGTTGCACGGTGCAAGTTGCACCGGTGCAAGTGACGGATCTTGTACAAATAAAACTATTGAACTTGGACTTACATCAGGTTGGCGGGCAATTATGGATCATTATCTCACGAATAATCCCGTACCCCGTTCACATTCAACATCCCCAGAGCCACCATGGTTTAGTATAGGGGATTGTTATTATACCTCTTTTTGGGACAGTAGAAGGGGGGTGTTTATTATTGAGGGGACGCGATTAGCCGTAAATGGGTAGTAAGCTGTTCGGTGGTTTCCAGACATGTTTGATTTTTGTTGCAGCCCTGTTTGGAATGATGACATAGTAATGTTTTCACCGGGCAAGTTGAAGGCACTGAGCAGTATTTGATTGGAATTCATGCACTCGGACTGAGGGCTGCGGTGTTGCAGACATACACAACTGGTACAACCACTCATATTCCAACCATCTGCAAGTGCCAAGGATCATGACTCGCTTTGTGTGAATAAGACATAAGAGTACTTCCTTTCACCCAAGCCCAGCAGTTTTGTCGATCTTCTAGCGAAAAAAAGTGGGTGAACGCAGCATCGAATACATATGACAACATCTAAATGAGCCTTAAATGCTTAACAGTCATTGCCCCTGGGCCCCAACCGTTGTTGGATCGTTTTTGCCGATGAATCCAAGAAATCAGAGATACCCCATTTTCACGGGCGTGCGCTGTCTGTTTCAAAATGAGCTGTGGCTGCAAAATCACACTGTTGACTATATGGGGTTACAATGGCTTACACCAATCATATTTGGATGATACCATCCATCCTTTTTGTTTGGAATTTCCAGTGGGTTACACTATGTTACACTATCAACCCCATATTATATAGGCTGTCCCAAGCTGTTCAAAATCCCTCATCCCAAGGCCTTGGTCATGCTGTGGCGGCAGCTGGGTCTGCCGGTGCTGGCGGGGATTTGTTGTATGTTGGCCATGTTGGCGACGCAGATCAAGATCTCCAGGCCTCCGCCTCGGAGATGGCGAAAGGAGGCTACACCTATAGCTTTTACTACATATTTACCCTCTGGTAATTATTTCATAACTATGGAAAATCACCATTTTCAATGGGAAAAGCCACTATAAATGGCAATTTTCAATAGCCATGTTAAATTGCCAGAGGGTATATCATGTATAGTCACCACTAACTAACTACATCCATAGTAGATAATCGAAATTGTAGATTTGAAATTGGGCATTCGAAATCACTCATTGATGTTTGTTTTCCTGTCCGAAACAGTGACACGATGTCTGAAACGATGTAGATTGCTGAAGGGCAATCAACAGAATGATACCCTTTTGTAGTTTAACAGATAAAAAAAAGCTATGGAAAATTGTTCCTTTAGAATCATGTAGAGATGATTTACCAGAAAAAACATGTGGCCATTTTCCATAGCTATATTATTATTATTATTATTTTTTATTAAATTCATGGAGGGTAGATGTTTCATAGCTCCTACTTATAACCGGTATATGTCTTCGAGAAATACCTCTGATCGAAGGATCTAAGTTGTGTTTTTGAATGCCTTGTAGGAATACATGTTGTGGAATTGTTGATAGATTTTCCCGTTATTTGTGATTCACCACTGCATATCAGATTGGGGATTTTGGAGTGCCCGCTTGTTATAATACCTCCTACACAAGATTCACACCACAGTCTCACACCCATAAAACCGAAACAACATGTAAACAATAATATATAAAGAGCAGACAGTCCAGATGTGTACAATTTTGGCGCTTTTCTTGCATGGTTTTAAATGTTGTTTTGTTGCAATGTACCTGTATGCAGTGCATCAGCATGTAAACCACCAGACTACCAGTATTAATTTGATAGTAGTTCAATACTAAGCGATTCCATCATGTTGATGCTTGAATTCCTATTGTTGTCAACGTTGGCAAAACCAAATATTTGTTTTTACCAGTAGCACAGCATCAAAATAGCAGTAGAAGTCACTTAAGTCCTCTGAGTTTTACCATTGAAAACTGTAAGCAAACTGACTATGGTTACTTACCAGCTGCAAGCCATGTGACGATCCTCCAAGTGGATGTTCAATCCAACAATATCCAAGCATATCCCAGCTATCTCAAACAGAGAAAACACCATAACGCAAATCTGTGTTGGTTCAAACCATGTTATTCTGTGTTGGGAAAATCATTGTGCCGGAGAAAAACACAACAACTTGATGCTTTTGTTTCCCAATTGTGTGCACAGTTTGGTGGCATGTTTCCTTTCATTTTTCCATTGCGTATCCGGAAGAATTGTAATAAACATGCTACGAAAAATACCATTTTGATTGTGGTCCCAATCCTCCTTTTGTGCCACAGAATCAGGCTCTATGCTTCCAAGAGACCCAAGACAATACCACAAGAATAACATGATTTTTGTATCAGGGATTAAGATGATCGGGATGATATTCAAAGTGCCGATGCGATAAAACGCAGAAAAATCACACAAAATCATTGATGCCATACCCTTAAGATGCCATTAAAATACCACACGCACGTAGCACTCAAATACCACATATATTTACCACACCATTGGAATAGCACACACATTCCACAAGCAGTGGTATGAAATCATTAAATCCCATCAATAGACCACTAACAATACACTAATAATCCATGAATGATAGTTATTAGACCATTTGATTGGCTTTGATACCATTGATATACCATTGATATACCATTGATATACCATTGATATACCATTAACATACCGGTAACATACTATTTTCAAAGTTACTGTTGATATACCTCAAAAATGCTATTGGTGTACCACTAAGATACTATATAATATACTACTACAATACCATTGAAGCACACTATGTTTATATTTACATACCAGCTACCAAACTACTACAATACGATCACACCCTATTTTTTCATAATACCATTGATACCACTACAATCCCATTTAATAGATAATTATAGTCTAATAGATAGATAGGTAGATAGATAGATAGATCGATAGATCGATAGATCGATAGATCGATAGATCGATAGATCGATAGATAGATAGATAGATAGAAAGATAAATAAATGCATAAGTAAATAAGTAAATCATATATATATGCATAAACGTACATATATATATATATATACATTTTTTCCGTGCAGCTGCCTCAGTTGGGTCGCCCAGCAGCGCGCCTCTGTGGCGAAAGCTGCAGACCAGCGCTTGAGGCGCAGCTCCGCCGCGCTGCAGGCGACACGACGACGGCTTTTTTGGTTGTGGAACATGCCCCAGTGGAATGGGATTTCAATGGGATTTAACTGGGCAATATCACAACAATATCCCTTTTAACTGTGAAATCCCAGTTGATCTTTGGATATGGGATTTCACAACTATATCATCCCAGTTTATCAAGTTGGGATTTAACCACAAAAGATATGGGAAATAACACTGCCATATTTCAATGGGATTTCAATGGTATACTAGTGGTTGATGAATGTTAATGGTGTATGAATGGGATATTAATGGGATATGATATAGTTAATGACTAACCATGGTATAGTCATGGGATTTAATGAATAATGCCGCCCGTTTGGGAATGGTGACCGTGCCGCCTATTTATGGTGTTTTGGGGGATGTTTTTTTACCCACAGTACTAAAGATATGAAAAACACAATTGATCTCAATACTATTCATCATATTAAAAACCACTAAATAATATGGGACATATGGAATTTCAATTAGGATTAAAATTTAACAATGTAACTACTAAAGATATGATGATATGGGACATGTTTATCCTTTTATTGATGTGTATTTTATTTTAAAAGATCAATCGCTACTTTGTTACATAATATTATTTTCAGTTGTTTTTTTAATATTCATTTAGCCAACTACTAAAACTATGGGAAATAACTTGATATCATTAACGGGATCTTAATGGGATTTTTATGATTTGAAGCATCCTTCAGAGGGGTCTCATGGGGTTTATAGTATCAAACATATGATATCAGATTATAACTTATTTAATAATGGTTGACTGATAGGTTATAGTAGGTGTTTATTGTATAATTACTTCGTTGATTGGGGAAAAACACAACTAACCCATAAAAACGGAATATGTGCGTTTACGAACCGGAAATCATTGGATGGAATATCATCATCCAACTATATCATATCCCATTAACTATATGATATCATGACTATTTCGCCATTTTCATGACTCTTTGTCAGCTTTCCAGGGGATCCAATCATGTTTTGAGCCACCAAGTGGAAGCCCCATAGTGTCGGGATTGGATCCCATCAACTATCAACTATAAAAATGTACCCTCTGGTTATGACTAAGATAGCCATGGTATAGATGGCCCATAGAAATAGATGGTTTATCTATTGCAAATGGTGGCTATGTTAAATAACCAGATGGTATCTATCAGATAAACCAAGTTCTGTCAGCTATGAACCGACTTGGCAAACCAAATGGAATGGAATCCCAAGAAATTCTCATGAACAGTTTCCGGAGATTCCATCGAACTCAACTGAATCCCATTTAGTTTTGGCCACAAAAACGTTGCAGGCCCGCGCTGCCTTGAAACTCCAACAATGGGAGGCGCGGGAGGGACGTTTTTTTACACAGGAATGTGGGTGAATGGTGATAATTGATAGTTAATGATGGTAATTGATGGTAATAATATGTAATAATTAATGGTTAATGATTACTAATGTTGGTAAAACAATGCCATAAACCACCCATGACTTGGAGTGGTAACCATACTACCTTCAAAAACGGTGATGACAGGGGGATGGTTTATTATTGTTTTACCCACACTACTTTTCACAACGTGTTTTTAAAAAAAATAAATTAAAGTGGCGGTCTACATTTACCAGATCATTTACCTACAAGCATGGTTTTTCTGTTTTCCATAGCCAGGAATTACAAGGTCTAAGATGGAGGTACTGTACCATATAAAGCCATATTTTGGTGGTATATCCCCTGATTTTTTGCCCTTGCATAGGCCTTATGTAGGTACCCAAGGTAGGTACCCAAATGGGATTTAAATGGTGTTTCTGATGGGAGGGTCATATAAATGGTGCTTTCATGGGATTCTAGTGGATTGTCATAATTGGATTTTATTGGATTTTCCGTTTTAACATAGCAATGTGGTTTGGGACAAGACCGACACATACTGTGGATGGTTGAAATCCTGCACCAGTTGGGAACAGTGTTTCATAGCTACCAATAGTTACAAACTGGTGCATTGTTTTGTCCATCCACAATATGGTGATTTTGATGGGACTCAAGTGGTGTTGTAGTTTTATGTAAATCCTATTTGACTTCGTGACTCCCTAACCTTCCAGTCATCTCTGAGATAGGTAACTGGAAGGTGACGGACTGGTCAATAAGTATATATGGGCTATATATATATATATTCTATTCTATACATATTATGTATACATATTATATTATTATTATTATTTTTATTATTATTATGTGTATATATGTATATATGAGTACATGACTAGATATTAATTCTCAACCCAGTTATATGGAATACACCCATGAATCCGGGACTTACTACCTAGGGTTTGGCTGACGACTTAAGTGGGATGATCCCCCAAGTAGTATCCAACATATAGAAATTAACAGTTAGGATTTGTTTTGGGGGGTTGGTATAAAGTTATAAAGAAAATGCGCAATTACATCCTCAAAATGGGCGATATACCAAACATCACAGGATATGCCGAAGAATTGTAGGAAACACAACCAATGCGGAATGGAACTCAGAGCCACAATTCACCAACATTCAGAAATGTTGTAGATTGGGTCCGATCTTTTCATACGGGACGGGTTTGTTTCATAGTAAACAAATCCTCAAAAATAGACATGTTGACTGGGTTCATCATTCCAAACCCTGGAAAACAAGGAATGCTAATGGCGGAAACCATGAATTTGATGCTCTGAAATCAGACTTAGGGTGTATCCTGTAGTTATATAGATGGTGTTGTCTCTCTCATGGGGAAAATTCTGAATCCATCAGATTCTGCAAAAACATGATTACTGTATCTCCATTCAACAGGCTATCTGGAGGGGTTGAATCAAGTTGACTCCGGATGTTTTAGAGACATCCGCATGAATTTTCCATCATCAATGGGAGGTCGGTCATTCCTTCCCCTGCACCCAGTCCGAAAAACGGGAATAGGGGCGGTTCATTCTGGGGTGGGGGGTAATTCTGATCGGGAAATGGGATTCCTCAAGAGATGCGCAGCAACTTTTTTCCACCAACCACTTGGTCGCTGTAAAGTCCGTGAGTTGGAAATCCACGCCTACATTGAATGTTAGGCTCAGATGTTATGAGTGGATGTTGTGTATATTGTGTAGTAGGTGGCAACTCGGGATCAATTCCCTCTCCAATCCCATTCAGTTCTCGTATGATTGGTAGTTCCAATCACATCCTCAAACCATGGTATTGGCCTTAAAATTCCCTCCGGTGTCATCAGTTCGGGTGGAAAATCAGCAAGAGTAACCATTCATTTCATTTCCCAGTTGCCCATTCATCAGACAAACCTTCAATGTGAGGCCCCCAAACGATAGCTAAGTTGGTGAACATAGCTCCAATATAGTTACTAGGGCGAATCTAAACCAACTAACATCACTGGGGGGGCCACATTGAACATTTTCCCAGGAGCTGATGATTTCCCATCCCCAACTGGAGCTGACACCTCCCATCGAGCGCTGTGCCCTGGCTGCCAGGCCCTGTGCTTCGAAGAGATTCAACAGACGCGTCTGGTGGAGCTGCGAGCGTTGCGCTGGGAGGCGATCTTGAAGGCTCGGCAGGAGTGGCCCATCTAAGCAATGAGTTTAAACCATAGATATATAAACATATGTGTATATATATAACTATGTATATATATATAACTATATGTATATTTACTTAACTATGGCTAAACTATGGCGACTTCAGTATGGCTAACTATAGCAGTTGATATGGTAATAATATGGTTATAACTATGGTTACAACTATGGTTACAACTATGGTTATAGCTATTCCCTATGGATCCGTCCGTCCTTCTTAGGAACTACGACTGTGGTATGACGTGACTAGGGGGTTAGCAGTACCTTCTCAGACAGTGGCCATGGATCCATAGTATATGGTTGCTAAGCAGTTAATACGATTAATAGGTGGGATGGCTTACGAATTACTGATTATGTTATTTATGCAATGCCATGTAACCCTCTGGTAATCTAACATAGCTACGGAAAACCACCATGTTTAACAGGTATGCAAGTCATCTACAAAGTGACCATTTTCCATAGTTATGTTCACTTGAAGGTACGCTTATACGAGCCATAGTTAGTTGGCTGACTGTTGAGCCATTGCATGTTTCATATCCTTCATATGCGCTTACGATCAACAGTCAAGTAACTCTATGGCTCATTTTGGCACGTTCTATATTGACATGATTTGTTGGTACCTGAAATCTAGTTGATGGCTAATGGCTAGTACATGGGTTTTATATAGTTTTATATCATCCCGGTATCTCAATGGCTTTCAGGTCGATTGCAAACTGTTCTGATGCAGACCGGGAGCTATGGGTCAAAAGCAAACGGTACCCAAACGGTACCCAAGAAGTCATAGCTGGGATTTTGTGGATGGTGATTATATGTTATTATCCTAGTCATATGGTACTCATAAAAAACTTGACCCATCCCCATAACCGCCATAACCCAAAAAAAAGGCCATTTCACATGAGATCGAATGTTCACCTGGAACTAAGGACTCAAGTGGCTTCCACAGCAACTCTTAGATTCCCAGATGGTCATAACATGTCATAACATGTCATAACATGTCATAACATGTCATAACATGTCATAACATGTCATAACATGTCATAACATGTCATAAGTCAAAACAGATCATAACAGATCATAACAGATCATAACAGATCATAACAGATCATAACAGATCATAACAGATCATATAACTAATATAAGTCATATGAGCCAGTCATTACAGTCATATCGGATGATAGATGTTTGCGATTGCTAACCCACCATTTCCTCCATGAAGTCTCCATTTTCGTGTCTTGGGCAGGCCATGTCTTCCACTTTGGCCACCATCGCGCCAACCATGGTCAGTCTCACCACCTTCACGGTGCCTCAGTTTTTTTTTTTCGGGAATCTCATGGTGTTGATTTGTTGTTTTCTTTTGTTGTCTGGTTGGTGGTTTGGAATATATTTTTCCCCACCTGCCAGGTGAGGGTTGTTAGATTTTATGTCAGTTGCCTCCTCCTCCTCCTTCTCCTCCTTCTCCTCCTCCTCCTTCTCCTCCTCCTCCTCCGCCTCCTCCTGCCTCGTCC
>Ga0126342_10008371_pt1 | contig 18521 bp, 8 predicted proteins | sample Cyp1metagenome_FD_92528 | JGI IMG/M metagenome (GOLD analysis project Ga0126342, IMG submission 92528) | Coral microbial communities from Lord Howe Island, Old Settlement Bay, Australia - Cyphastrea 1 metagenome | ecosystem: Host-associated > Invertebrates > Cnidaria > Coral ...
ACTACGAGTACTACAAGTACTACAAGTACTACATGTACTACAAGTACTACAAGTACTACAAGTACTACAAGTACTACAAGTACTACAAGTACTACAAATACCACAACTTCATCGGCAAAAAAACAATAGTAATTAGATTTCAATTGTAGCCAATTGAAATCCTTACTTAATCGAGGATATGTTTTTCTTGTGGGAAGATTTTTTTTTGCTTTTCTACTTTAAAGAGAGTCCAGATATGGTTTAGGGGAGGGGGGGGGGGGCCACACACTAATCAGGAACCAACATTATTGAAAATGACCATTTATAGTGGATTGTCCCATTAAAAATGGTGATTTTCCATAGTTATGTTAGTTTACCAGAGGGTATTCTATGATTCTGGTATTGTTAGATCCCACTGTCCCACCGTCCCACGAATGCCGTTTTCTTTTGACGCCTGTAACCATCTCGGCACAACCTCGAAGTTGCAATGGCCGATGCAGTTCATGATGTCAAAGAAGGTGAAGTAAATCGGGATCTGCAGCCAGAATCAACTTCAAGGCGGGACATGAAAAACCACCGAGGGGCAGAATTGATCCAATACGTGTGGTTGTTCAATATCTTGTGGTACCTGGATATGATTGTGGGATATGATTGGTGGATATGATTGTGTTATATTATGGGTCTACCTTATGATCTATAGCTTGTCAGCCCAACAAATGGCTACATCAATCGACAGCATCTGTCGACCATGGCATGGCGAAAGAAAAGTGAAGCTGAACGGATCCAGCTTGAAACACAAACAAATGATGTTATGTAAAGGAATATATATATATATATATCAACCATCATAGATCATATTATAACATCACATCATAAATGATCTAAATGGTTATGATATATATATATATATTATCTATGTATAGATCATAACCATCATAGATCATATTAAATGATCAACCCATATATATAATATATATATATACCCTCTGGTTATGACTAACAGTTTGCCATGGTTTTTTTCTTACCATTTTATAGCTAGGTAAACTAGGTAAATCATCTATTTCTATGGGCTATACCATGGCTATGTAACAGTCATAACCAGAGGCTAGATCATTTTCCCAGAGACTTTCGACCTGAGGATTTCCAACACATGGCGCGATGTGGGGGGTGGCGGGAATGGAATGCGTAGCCCAACAATATACTGCTTGGCATACAACACTATATTCGATTCCAGGAATGCACATCCAACATATTCATACATATTCTAAATCTTCTTAACTCCGAGTTGTATGTTTCCATGTTTTACTTCTGATGGCCATCTGATGGTCAAACCCAAATGTGTGAAGTTAAATCGCATGGGCAGCATGGGCAGCATGGGACGGCTTGGCGGCCAAAATCTATGGTCCGCCCTAAACCTTTGGACCCTTTGGACCCATATGCGAAAGTTCCCAGAGAAGTGAAGCATGTGTGTATTTTTTAGAAAAATAGGGTATGGGTCTAAAACCTGGTACCCTTCTGTGCACATGAAAATAGCTGGTGCCTGTGGATGTTCATCCCCCAATAGTATTCATAGTTTCTATATAGGTATTGAACCATAACTATATATGAAAATAGAACCGACAGTGGAAAACAAGATGCCACACACCACTATGTCAGAAAAAAATGCGTTGAACTTAAATATATCATACATTCATATACATTTACATAAATACGTTTAAATAAGATCAACGCAATGTCACCATCTTCATCAACTTTAACCACTGTGGGCACGGCTGATCTTCTCTGAGGCACCAAGGAGGTCGAGAAGCAGCCGAACCATGCAGGCACCAAAAACCTCGCTGCTTCGAAAAGGGCGCTGGATTTTTGCACCCGGGAAAACCACTAAAAATCGGAGTTAAAACAACAGAAATCAGACATAGGCTGAAATGAAATGGGGATTTAAACCAACAACATCAACACATATCAACACATTCTTTAGCCTACAAACAAGTAATTGCTCACCAGTACTATTTGCCAATAAAATATCTGGCAAAACACATCCTTCACTGGGATAATCTCGTGTGGATCTACACAAAGGGTCGTATCTGAAAATGGAGTACAACCCCCCATAATGAACATTCTAAGAGAATATAAGAGAATAATCTATGCTTATTTTTTGTTTAAGGAATTCACCAAGCTGAAATGTTGGGTCATTTTGGGATGATTCGACCAGTCCAGACTCTGTCCAGACCATTGCAGAGATGTCGTGGTAGGTGAAATTCATTTGTTCATCCTCAAATCCATTCAAGTCCCATTTTCTCTCCCAATCTGTGTTCAAGCTGATTACATCCCAATTCAGAAGCAGCCCACATGCTCCATGTATAAAATATGCATCAGAAATTGCACCCAAAATTACCCATACATGCATGGATATACATGGAACATATGGGGCCGAAGCTTTGCGGGAATCTTGGCCGGAGGCTACACCAAAGCTACACACGGATTGTGGAGCTGAACACGGGCATTAATATGGACTACCCCGCACAAAATGTGGTCAATTTGTGTAACTCGTGTTTTTTCTCATTTTACTGTATTGAATGTGATATGTTATGACCTATTTAAATTGGTTAGCATTTTTCTTTATGGACAACGTGATGTATTTAAATTAGAATATCCGAACCGACATGCAGTAAAATGGTCAAATATTGATGACACACATACTGACTAACCATTAGACGGAATGGAATACCCTAAGACAAGGCCGTGCAAGTAAGAGCATGGCTGACTTGAGAGTGGAATCTGTCAAACCATTGTGGAATCTGTTTCGACCCAAACATCTCGACATTTTGTGCATTATAAGACAACCATTTGGGGTCACAAAATGGGAATGTGTCGTTCTACCCTTCTACCCTTCTGACCATTTCTATAATGGCATGGTATTTTGAGGATTTTCAGCTTTGTACCTTTTCCATTTGGAACCAGTCCCAGGTCTTTGATGGTCTTAGCACAGAAATTTCCTGAGTACTCGCAAGATCATCCCACTTCGCAACTTTGAAGCCAGCCTGATCAAGAAATTCCATATGTGTATTATATATATATGGTTTATAACCATAATATATGGGTTATAATATGTTATAATTAACTATAATAAATCATAACCAATCACAGTTCATGAGATGATATTCCCAGCTTTGACGCAACTTCCCGAACACCACCACACGTTTATGCGATGTTTATTGGATTTCCCAGTACTTGATGGTTCACCCAAAAAATGTGGGATTACTACGGTTAGTCCAGTTGTAACTCGGGTGATTTGATCCGCTTACGATTCGGCAAAAGGGGTGAACCACCAGCTTACGATTCTCAGTGTCTGGTGGACTGTGTTCATTGGTTTTGTTTGATGAGAGCACGTATTTGATGAAATCCATTGTTTTAAAGGATCAATTACCCTCTGGTTATTGAACATAGCCATGGAACATCACCATTTTTTATAGGTAAACCATCTATAAATGGGCCATGTTCCATGGCAATGTTAAATAACCAGAGGGTAAATGAAAACAGTTACTCGATTCTTGGACTCATGAGGTCCATTGTGATTGCAGAAAAAATTGGTGGCATGTGGCATGCGTGGCTTTTTTGTTGTGGTTGACCATATCTTATCAGCATATTTTTTTCTCAACAAGGAAACAGTCAGGTGCGGTGCATGTGTATGCACAACATGTACACTGTATACGTTTATTAATACACATCCACCCACACACACACACCTGGAACCCAAGTGATGTTTTGGCCCATGAGGGGGGTTTAACCATCAAGAGGCCAGCCAATGGGTCCCAGGTATGTAGGTACGGTTTTTTTCCTCACATATGTGTGTATAATTATATCCATATATATATATTATATTTAATAATATTTATATAATATGTATATTGTATGTGTGCAAAAAATGAACCATATACAGCCCATTTTGAATAATTGGATAGCTACTGTGGAAAAAACGCACAAACTAGATAGTGTATATGCATATAGATATTTATTATACGTATACAATCATAAGTTGCCACAAAACCCTATCCAACTGAGGTTGACGTAGTGTATTATAGTCTATGAAGTGCATTGACTGTAGCCTTCGGCCAGCACCACCATGTGTCAACTCAGCAGGTTGCGAGGAGACCCAAAGATATCGCTGCAGAGGATTGGCTGCCTGGTGGTTCGCACCATTTGTATAGTTAGTTACAAGCCCTGCTTCATCACCCGACCTGTCCAGCTTAAACCTAGCTATTCAATGCAGCCACTGAGTGGTTTAACCACCAAATACCCCGAAATTCTTATTTGAATGAGGAAAGGATGATAAGACAAAAGGTTTTGTGGATGCCGTTTTGAGAAAGAAACGTCGGACTCTCTTCTACTTCTGCAACCAAGACATCGGGCATTGATTTTGAGCCTGTGATATGTAAATTAAAAAACATTGCTTATATTATTTATCATGTATATATCTACGTAAATGTAAATATATACTAAATTGGTAACACATATATCTGCAGTAAGAACTGTTTGTTTGTATATATATATATATATACATGAACAAATATGTACATAAAGGGTTACATATTATCATTTAGAATATAATAAGTACATGATATGTACATGTGTACATTTATGTGTTCTTACATTACATGTATATGTAAATACATCAAATGGAAAGCAGTCTATACATAGGATACAACTACAATATAGTTGATCATTTAAATGCTATGTATACATTTTACGTATATATATATATATATATATTGTTTACACACTCAACAGTTATATATACACACACCCAATATACATATATATATACACCCAATGCGTATGTATGTATATATATATATACACAATATACCAATATATATATATATACACAATATACATTAATACATATATATATATATATACACTAAATATACACACAAACAATATATATATACACTAAATATACACACAAACAATATATATATATATATACTATATACTAATATATATGTATATATGCTATATATATATAAATACTAAATAAATATATACACAATATTCACATGTGTATATATAATAATATACCGTATTTACATATTTACATGCATATATATATATTTATATTTATGCAAGTATAAATATACACATATACATGTATCCACATACACATGTATATATATAATTATGTACATTCATTTTAAGTTAAGTAAACATGAACGACATATATATATATATATACTATCCTATACACATGCAATATATATGTATATACACATGCTTTGTATCTAGGTAAATTATAGTAATTCCCTCGTCTGAAATATTGCTATTTTGGGATAGTTGTCCCTACTAATCATCATTCCAGGGATCGGTCGCAGTGAGGTCATCACCAGTTGGCTCGTACTCTGTAGCCTTGCGACGTCCACTCGGCACCTGCTGGAATGCACCTTCAAACCATGACGCTGAAATCTGCATGATGAATCGCGAATGGCTCAAAACTGCCAAGAAATCTGAAGAACTTGCTAGACAGAAGTTCTTTGGACAACAGCCACTGTTCAAATACATTCGTAGAAGCTGGAGCTGATCTTCAAGTCGAACTATTTCAGACTTCCCAACTTCTTGAAATATTATTCTACCAAGATCTTATCATACTCAAGGCTGACGATATTCCAGACCACGATTATAGCTAGAACCATATACATAAACAATATCCAAATATGAGTACATGTACACTCATCTTTCAAGCAGTCCCAAACCTTCTAAATTCTAAGGTGACCCGCAGTGCGAACAAACCCCTCGCAGTCAGTACTTACAACAACTGGCTCACAACCCCACTTTAGCTGGTGTTGAATCCAGCTCTACTTAAAAATGGTGATATAAATGAGATAACCCCATTCGTATCTGGAAGCAGATCGAACGCTTGACTTCTGTTCGTTTTTCCAACTACTCTGTGTATGGATGTGTACAGTATGTTTACCTGCATTTAGCCAAACAATGGCCACTTCGGCTATTACAACACCATTAAGAACGCAGCTTTGCATACAGATCAAGGGCATCTGGGTGACAGCAGTCCAACCCCTCTGCCATCTTTGAAATTGGTCTGTGAACATTAATTAATTCCCATCATGCTCATCATACTTTACAGCAGCTAGTGCAGAACCCCGTATCAAATCAGTCACCAACCAGAATTTCTGAAATAGATCCACATTTTCGGAATCAGAACCTTTATTTGATGTTCAAAACCCTGGTCAGGACCTATCTGCAAAATATTGTGTCAATACTGATGAAAATAAATCATATGAGACCATGATATATACTCAGCTCACCCGGAACAATCCAGATCTATCTATCTATCTATCTATCTGTCTGTCTGTCTATCTATCTATCCATCTATCTATCTATCTATCCAACTCACCAACTCACCAACTCACCAACTCACCAACTCACCAACTCACCAACTAACCAACTAACCAACTAACCAACTAACCAACTAACCAACCAACCAACCAACCAACCAACCAACCAACCAACCAACCAACTAACTAACTAAACTAACTAACTAACTAAACTAACGAACTAACTAACTAACTAACTAGCTAACTAACTAAACTAAATAAACAAACTAACTAACTAACTAAACTAACTAACTAACTAACTAACTAACTAACTACACTAAATAAACTAACTAACTACACTAAATAAACTAACTAACTACACTAAATAAACTAACTAACTAACTAACTAACTTAAATAACTTAACTAACTTAACTAACTTAACTAACTTAACTCACTTAACCCACTTAACTCACTTAACTAACTTAACTAACTTAACTAACTTAAACTAACTAAACTAACTAAACTAACTAAACTAACTAAACTAACTAAACTAACTAAACTAACTAAACTAACTAAACTAACTAAACTAACTTAACTAACTTAACTAACTTAACTAACTTAACTAACTTAACTAACTTAACTAACTTAACTAACTAACTAACTAACTAACTAGCTAACTAACTAACTAACTAACTAGCTAACTAACTAAGTATTTATCTAACCATCTAACTGCCTAAGTATCTAACCATCTAACTATCTATCTAATCTACTCTAATCCAATCCAATCTAATTCCAATCTAATCTATCTGTCTACCTGTCTGTCTATATCAAAATAAGCCACCATAAAACCATCATCTATGGTAAGTTTGACAAGTCCGGCTCGGCTCTAACTCGCCAGATCACCCAGATCACGCGACCGATCAAAATAGGCTCAGTGTGGTGCAATTTGTGCCCTTGTGTTCGATAAATGTACACATAAACTAATACACATATGTAAGAGACTTATGTATGTATATTATATACACAGAGAGAGAGAGAGGAAGAGAAAGAGGCACAGAGAGAGAGAGAGATTACAAATAATAAATCGGCATATACATATGTATGTACATGTGTATATATATACGTATACATATTAATTATCATATTTACGTAACAAACATGACGCAACACTGTGTTCTTCCGGGAAAGTCAGACCCGACCCAGACCCATCGTGAACTCCTCATGTCTGCTTTTGAAACGCCCTCAGCTTTCTTAGTATCCGCACAGACGGCAGTCTGATATGCTGGATCTCCCTTGTGCTAATATTCGCCCGTTTCATGTATAAATCATCCCATTGTTTGTCTAGGTCTATATTCAATCCGGGACCCCAGATTTTTGCAAATTAATATTTTCCGCAGGAAACCAGTGGGTTTTCATATCTATGTTGGCGCAAGCAAGGTGGTAAATGTTGAGTTCCTGCATGTTTCTGTTCGCTGTATTGAAGCATTGATCAGATTTCTCCATTGGATCCGTGGATCCCCACCTTTCGAACCATCGCCGAGCGCAGAGATGATTCCCGAAGGGCGATAAAGTTGTCATGGCAAAAAGGTCTCAAAAAAGCGGGACCTGGGATGGATTCGGATGGATTTTCCGGACTGATGATATTTTGATGGGTGTTATGGTGTTTTTTAATAATCACATCATCATATTGAAACCCCAGATCCTCCCAATTTCTTGGATTTTCGCACATGGATTTTGACCAAACACGGGGCACGGCTAACCATGGAGCTTACTCTGGACCTGCAAAGCAGATCTGGAAACAGCAAATCAGGTTGCGGTCGCAAAAATGTATGCACAATATATGGATCAAAAACCAGCACCACTGGTTTTCACATCAAAGCAACTAGTAAAAGCATGTTCATCCCCAATTTAAGGTATAAAAAAATCGATACATCCCTATATTTCTATCTATCTATCAAACTAACTATCTTATCTACCTATCTAATGTACCTAATCTATCTGATCTATCTAGCATCCTATCTAATCTAGTCTAATCTGATCAAAACTAATCTAATCTAATCTATCTACCTATCTACCTACCTATCTACCTATCCAGGTATCTAGCTATCTATCTATCTATCTATCCATCCATCCATCCATCCATCCATCTATCCATCTATCCATCTATCCATCTATCCATCTATCCATCTATCCGTCTATCCATCTATCCATCTATCCATCTATCCATCTATCTATCTATCTATCTGATTATCTATCTATTCATTCTATATATCCATTCTATCTATTCATTCTATCTATTAATTCTATCTATCAAATTATATCTATTCCTTATATCTATTTGTTCTATCTATTTGTTCTATCTATCCATTATATCTATTCATTCTATCTGTTCAGTCTATCTATTCATTCTATGTATTCATTCTATCTATTCATTCTATCTATTCATTCTATCTATAAAACATCTATCTATTCATTATATTGTTTGAATCTATCTATCCATCCTATCTATTCATTCTATCTGTTCATTCTATCTATTCAATATTTCTATTCATTCTATCTATTCATTATATCTATTTATTCTATCTAGTCATTCTACCTAGTCATTCTATCTATTCATCATATCAATTCATTCTATCGATTCATCTATCTGAAAATCTATCTATCTATCTGCCTATCTATCCGCCTATCTATCTATATGTCTATCTATCTATCTATCTATTTATCTATTCATTATATCTATGTACCTATTAATTTTATCTATCTACCTATCTACCTATTTATCTATCTATCTATCTATCTATCCATCTATCCATCTATCCATCTATGAATTTATTCATTCTATATATCTATATGCCTATCTATCTATCTATGTATCTATCCATCCATCCATCCATCCATCCCTCTATCCATCTATCCATCTATCCATCTATCCATCTATCTATCTACCTATCTACCTATCTACCAATTTACCTATCTACCTATCTACCTGTCTACCTATCTACCTATCTACCTATCTATCTATCCATCCTTCCATCCATCTATCTACCTATCGATCAATCTGTCGATCTATCAATCTATCGGTCTATCTATCTTTCTAATCTAACCTAATCTAATCTGATCTAATCTATCTAATCTAGCTAATCCTTTCTATCTATGTATTTTATGTATTTATCTAATCTAATCTATTCATCTATCGATCTATCTGTCTTTTAAGCAATCAATCAATCAATCTATCAATCTGTCTAATCGATCAAATCTATCTTAATATATCTTATCGAACCTACTTAATTTATTTTCTGCCTAATCTACCTAATCTATTTACTGCGATCAAATCAAATAAAGTCTATTCTATCTATCTAATCTATCTGATATATCGAATTTATCTAATCTATCTAATCTATTTAATGTTTTTAATCTTTTCCGATTTATCTGATCTATCTGATATATCGTAATCATCATTCATCTGATCTACCTGATCTATCTAATCAGCCTAACCTATCTAATCTATCTAATACATCTATTTTATCTCATCTATCTAGTATTTTTAATGTATCTAGTCTGTCTGGTCTATCTTCCTATCTGATCTATTTCACCTATCTGGTAAACCTGATTTATCTCATCTATGTCATCTATCTAATATATACATATATATATAAACAATATATACACTATATGTGTCGATCTATCTAACCTAATCTAATCTAATCTAATCTAATCTAATCTATCTATCTATCTAATAGGGACATGCCTAGGAATGCAATGCTAGGTTTAATGGTCAGTTTCCATTATTGCGGGTTGGTTCCCTGTCAATAAAAATATGCCTGTGTCAATATTTGTAGGTAGGCAGCGCAAAAGCGCAAAGAAAGACACCGCGATCTGGGTATCTTGTAGAATTGTGTATGTCTGGATGTATGGATACATGATACATGCATGTAGAACAATGTCTTTCATGTATGATACTATTGCCCTACATCGCCTACATATACATTTGCACACCCTTTCTTCTGTATGTGTATCTACACAGAGCAACAATTAGATACACACATATACCTGTCTGATCTTTGTACACTTCTGGAACGAACATAAGTCCCAAACCAGATGGATTGACCCCTAAAGTGCAGACTGTCCTGCAGGTCCAGGAAAATGAATTTGGAAATTGTACAATGGTGAAACTTGCTTGAAATAGTCATTCAATGCCATCCAAGGGAAACGAAAAGAGGAGGTCAAGGTGATACATTCACCGCACGGGGTTAGGCTACTTGAATCAACCACTCTGTGCTGCAATCCCAGCGCCCAATCTCTGGTATGGTCCGCCGCCCGGACCAGGAGGACCACTACAGATCCACATAAGTCGACATATTGTGGGATGGGAAACCATTGTAAAACCTCAAAGTGCAAAATGAACAGAACCCAACGCATCTAGAAGGGTCTTACCATGAAAACCACAGGGTAGTTCCAACTAGCCTGAAGACCTTCAAAGTTCAGGCAAATTCAGGAGATGAGTGCATTGATAAATTGATTCCATCCCTCGAAATAGGATTATCAATCGGATAATATTATTATGGAATGTTCAAAATCATCATTAAAATTATCATTGTATCATGGCCATGTTCAAAACAATCATGCCTGCCCCCTATTTCCCAATGCATATCAATTGTCTCAATCAACATTCCCCAATTAGTACATGGAATGATTGTCCTATGGCTCCACCACCAGTTCTTGGGACTCAATCCAAAGCTGGAAAAGGCCCAAGTTATGTAATGTCAGTATAGCAATAAACCATCCCCAATGTTACTATAAATGAGTGGTATAAATGTTACTATAGACATGTATAAGCCATCATTTTGATGGGTGGTTTATGACGCTTTACCAACAGCTGGTAGAATTCATCAGCGCCTTCACCGGCCATGGGGCCATGAGGTCGGGAATTTTGTCCGTAGATCTAGTATAGATACATAAACGTTACACATATACATACATCCATATATATATATACACATTACATGTATAATTAAGAATGTACTATATATATATATATACATACACAAGTATGACTAGGGATTCGCAGTACATCTTTTCCTTCCTCCGTGATCTTTGCAGGTTCCGGATTTTAAAGAAAACAAGCAAACTTCAAAGGGCGTTAGAGAAGTGCCGTTCGGCCAACGTGCCCAACAGGAGCAGCATGCCGGAAGGTACAAGGCACATGCTGTCTCAGAAATTCTAACCTCGGCCAAATGCCAAGTGCAAAACCCAAACATGACGATTCGAAATCCCTGTGTGGCATGGCGGCATGGTGAATAAAAATCATGGGTAACTGGGTGACTGTCCGAAAAAAGAAGGGCTTTCAGACAAATCCGTGTGGCCAAGCCATGCTGATAGGCTGCCATGGATGCGTTGTCGAGATTCTTTATAATCATCTGATTGGTAGTTTCAATCCTTTAGCACGTCCCCAAAAAATACGTTCATCAATTCGGATGAGGATTTCAAGTAGGAGGCTTACTATCATATCAATATCTATACCATTCTATACCTATGCGAATGATTATGTATGTCTGTAAATATATTGTTTTTTAATGTATGTATGTATATATATACACTTAATTTCCCGCTATGGTGCCATGAGCGGGGTGGACACCTCAAGATTGAAATAAAGTCAGCGGTGGCAAGCGCCCAGTGGCGATTGGCACCCAGGTCTTAAATCCCGCTACTCCCCGCAGAAATTCAAGCAGAAAAATGTAGAAAAATTGCCAAGTTGACGCACATAACTTGGTTAACTGTTGGGTATAAATAAATATATATATATACACACATAGTTGATAAGTTTATCAACCAACAAAAATATCCTCTGGTATGGCTTTGACTGAAAATAGGCTATATACCCCAAAATTTGATGGCATAATCTCAGTACTAAACCATTAGTCTCTAAGTGGTACATATTCCCGAGTTTTTGGGGCGTTGGATACAGCTTTGTTAGACACCAGCATTTTTATGCATGTTTAATATGTTTTGGTATGCACATGGGGCATGATCCATCCGGTAAACCATTGGAATCCCATACTAGTATTGGGTAGCTTGGGCTTGATGGATTGAAATCCAGCCAAACCAAAAAACACATTTCACCTAGAAATAGGGAGAACAAAAAAAACTACTTACAGTATAAAATGCTACACCCTCCTGATATTGATTAAACTGGGTTTCACGACTCTCCGTCTCTACAATATATATATATATATATGTATATGTATATGTATATATATATATATATTACATGTGTATATATATATATATACCGTAATTGTATAATACTATATTTATATATATTGTGTATATATTAAATATATTGTATATGTTATATATATGTTATATATACAGGTGTATATACATAAATATTATAGCATATTGTAATTGAAAATTCCCCTTTCATTCATGCCTTACCGGTTGAGCATGAGTATTTCCCATTTGCAGATGTCTTTTCTATGGGGAGGGACATTCCTTATAGGGACACTCCTAGAACATTCCGATCCATTCATGTCAAACCCAAATAGTTCAATTTCGTTCCACATAATTTCATGTCATTCCAAATAGTTGCAGTTCATTCCCCCCGAAAAAAATAATTAATATTTTTTAAAGGTTACTTTACAAAAAAATACTTTAAAACACACTTTTGATAATTTAAAATGGTTTTGTGGTTTATCTTTGCTCTTGTGTGTATTCTTGTTTTTTTATTTTCCTTGGAATTTGTTTGTTTTTTTCGTATGCATTAGTTTATTAGTATTATTATTATTATTTATTATTGTCTTTTTTGAAGTTGATTTATTTTTGTGTTGTTTGTTGTGTCTTGTTTTTTTGTAATGATACTGTAATAGACTGTTTTTTTGGGATTGTTCTTTTCATTTTTTTAACTTGGTCATGTTTGTATTATTCTCATTTTCTTTTTTGATTTTTGTTTTTGTTTTTTGGTTTTGATTTTTGTTGAACTGTTGGATTGATTTTGTGTAAGTTGTTGCTTGTGTTTTTTCAAGTTTGTTTTGTGTGGAGAATTATTTGTTTTTTTTGGCGAGTTTGGGGATGTTTTTTCGATTCCTGTTCCCTTATATCTGCAGCATTTAGAAGCTATAACCTTGGTTTTCACGTGGTATTTGCACGATTTGCCGTTCTTATGCTTGTTGGGTAGGGGGTGGGAGGGATTAGGCGTTTAGGTGTGCGGTGGAGGGTGAGGAGTGGGGGAGTTAGGGGCTCGAAGGTGTTGAAAGTGTTGAAGGTGTTGAAGGTATCTTGTTGGTCTTGTTGGTTTCGTTGGGCTCGTTGGTCTTGTTCTTCTTGTTCTTCTTGTTCTTCTTGTTTGTTTGTTCTTCTTGATATTGTTGTCATTGTCGTTGCCGTTGTTGTTGTCATTTAGGGGCTTAGGTGTGGGGGGGAGTAAGGGGTTTGAAGGTGATAGATGATGCTGACGCTGATGTTGATGGTGATGGTGATGCTGCAGTTGTTGTTGTGGTTTATGTTGTTGTCGTGAAGAGAAGAGACGAGAAGAGAAGGGAAGGGAAGGGAAGAGAAGAGAAGAGCAAGAGCAAGAAACTCAGGCAATCTCATCCAGAGACTACACAGAGGAAGAGAGACGAGCACATCGCATGATAGCACACAAGCAGAAAAGAGAGAAGCATCCAAGCGCAGGCGAAGAACAGGAAAGAAACGAAGAAGCCAACAACATTAATCATGTACAAGGGTTAAAGAACCAGGACCATATGTGCTAGGTCAAAACATGGTGTATAATGTATGATCACCCATCTCATAATGGCAATCCTTATCATGGGTATACAAATCCCATACAAATCCCTATGAATGGATTCATGACAAGTTGTTTTATGGGAAATTAACCCATTTTTTGCCATGGCACATCAAACACAAAAAAAGTGAAGAAATAAAACAAACACCGAAGCATAACAGAAAGACTCAGAGAAGAAGAAAAGCAGAGAAACGAAAGCAGACAAGCCGACAAGCAAAGAAGCAGCAAAAGCAGAAAAGCAAAATGACAAGAAAAGCAAAAAAAGGGATAAGCAAAGAAGCAAAGAAGCGGAAAGGCAAAGAAGCAGAGAAGCAAAGAAGCAAAAAAGCAGAGAAGCAAAGAAACAGAGAAGCAAAGAAGCAGAAAAGCAGAAGAAGCAAAAGAAGCAGGAGAAACAGAAGAAGCAAAAAAGAAGAAAAGCAGAGAAGCAAAAAAAAAAGAACAGCAGAAAAAACAAAACAGCAAAAAAACAGAGAAGCAAAAAAGCAGAAACACAGAGAACCAAAGAAAAAGATTGAAGCAGAAACATTAAAGCGAAAAAAATCCCTAAAGGGCACCCCAAAGCAGAAAGCAATGGAAGGTGTAACAAAAAGGACGGAACAAAATCCCGAAACTCACTCACCCAAAAAAGAACCTAAATAAATCCCTTCCCGTTCCTTTTCTGTGTTATTATGTTTGTTTTTTTTTGGAAGGATAGCAACTTTTAGGGATAGCCCTGCTAGGAGTAGCCCAGGGGCCCAGGGCTCTTTAATGAAAATGAGTTCACCACAAGGCACTCCGAAAAAGTTCGATACTGATGGGATCTGCTTCCAAAGTGCTTCGATGAAAATGGCTGAAATTTCACCGTAATACTGACTCAGCATCACCAAGAAGTAGCGATAATAGTGACAGAAACAACAGAACAACCAAAACACATTTTCCGCAATCATTGATTATATATTCATGATCCGTGTGTCAATAAGATTTCCCATTATCATGGATTGTGATAATCCCCAATACAGTATATTGGATAATAAAGTAAAAACCCATATAACACAGTATAAACAACAAGGGTTTTCAAGACTAAACCACCAGCAACTGACCTGCACCCATTTCGCCATGATACTGCTCCAGCAATGACATCTCAAGCCTCACCCAGTGGACACAGGGGACCCAGGTGGGAAAATGGTCCTGTAACCACAATCTTTTGGCATGCTGGGGACAAAAAAATCAGACATGATGGTTATTGGAAAACTGCACCCTGAATAAAAAACTCACAGTGTGAAACAATGTTGCGGGGTCATCTCTGGTAATCTCCGCTTTGCACAGGAAGAGCTGAAAAAGGGTGGATTCCGCAGAGTTTGTTCGCCTCAATCATCAATATTTGTTCATGGTGTCCTTGCAAAAATTTGTCAAACATGTGAACATGTAACGTGCTGAAGCCACAAACCTTCAAACCAATCATTTTGAGATAGTTGGAGGTATTGACCGAGGACCTAATGAGACATGCCTGTCGGTAAAAATGGCAATGTTCAAGACATTGACCCCTTTCACCTTTCTATGGGGAAAACACATGAAAACACACACCTTCATAGGCTCAAATAAAATACTGTAGCCAAGACTCTTCCAGTTGCCTTCTGAAATAGCAAACGTTTAATTTTGTTACTTTGTGCTGTTTTCGGCAGGATTGAGCCACAAAAACTCGGGATGTCAGTTACTTGACCCACAAACAATCAAAAGTGAACATAGATATAATAAACACAAATAACATGAGTGCAACTATAGGTGAGCTGCAATCACGAAGATTACCAAAAGCAACAGGTGGACCACCCCTCGTCACATGTTGTTAACCAGGGATACCCGGCTACAGCATGGCTCGTATCCAGCATGTTCTGTATTTTCACGCTGGTGGCATTTGTTGTCGCTACTATTGTATTCTGCACCCTGCCCCAGAAAAGCTTACATATCCAGTACTGGTTGGTGGTTTTAACCATCTTGAAAAATATTAGTCAATGGGAATGATTACTGTATCCCATATATTATGGAAAATAAAAAATGTTTGAAACGACCAACCAGCAGTAAGTTGTTCAATCCATTAAAGGAACCTTACCAAATGGATTTGATGTACTCAAAATCTGATCCGGTATCCCATCGCTGGTCAGGTCAGATTTTTTCCTCACGGTCCCTCTCTATAAGCGTTGACCCAATGGTTCCGGTTATATATATATGTATATATATATATATATATTTATACGTGTATATATATATATATGTATATATGTATATATATATACCCATATATCCCCAAAAACATTGATAAACATATCATATCCCAACAAATAAGAAACCCAGGTTGCGTTTTGGTTCGCGGCTACGTCTCCCAGCAATTTTCACCAGGCCTTTTCATATGAGCTTTTTGTTCATCGCCCATTTCCTGCATCTTCACATTTTAGAGGAAAAATCTATATTCTATGGCAAAAAACCATGGTTAAAGTTTCCGCTTAAGATTTTTCCTTGAACCCATCCAATGAAATGAACATGCTGGGTTCTGGTTGAACAATTCCCGTCGTTTCTGGGAATGTTGGCATCGAATAAGTTATTAGTATTTGGACTGCTCTACCTCATACAAACGCTGGCTTTTCATCGTTCTTGCAGAAATGGTGCAGACTGATGATTCTGTCAGTGGATATGATTGCACTAGTTGTATCTTTTATCGTGAACTATGTATACCAATGGATGTGCATTTTAAGCACACTATTATAGATAGATATAACTGGTTACTGTATTATACATGTGGATACATGTGGGTACTATATGTAACCGTATGCAAAATGTACATAATATACATACAGTACATGTATCTTATATCCTATATATATATTATACAACATAAAACTGAGTAACCTCCGAAAACAATCCTACTTTAAGTTAAGATGTTTCACTCCCCAACTCTTCTGGTATCACATTCATAGCTCGGCATCCCTGAATCCATTCGTGTCGATGGTACGGTCCTTTAAGAAGGACATGGGGTTGGCGAAGGACCAGAGATTTCATTGCTACTTGAGCTAATGAAGAACTTCTAGGGAGGTAGCTATTGTGTTAATTGAATCCATATCGTGGCCGCCACGGAGATTCCCAGTTTTCACCTGTTGTTTCTCCTGAGGAACAACTGGTTCAACCATGAACCCTCCAGGAATCGCAACTGGCTAGACTTGGTCTAGTCCTCGAATCCTGGGCTATCCCATTGGCTAAATCAATCCATAGTCCTAGCCCAACCGCTATCATCTATCATCCACCATCATTGACCATCTACCATGATGTAACTCACAATTTAGTAAAGGCTAACGTGGAATTTCACCAACTCATTTAATTGTTAAAAAGGCCGTGCCATGGAAAATTGCCTAGCATATTTAATTCGATGATTTACCTATGTATTATAATTATTTAGTTCTTCTGGAGGTAAATCCCATTTATGTTTGTTGGTTTCTATTCTCCCATTTCGTTGAATGATTTTGCCAGCCATAAACATCCTTTTATAGGAAAATTACACTGACGTTTTTATAGGGTACCACACGATATCACCAGAGCTATGTTAAATCGCCAGGTGGCACAATCATATTAGATACCATCATTTTAAGGTTGCTTAAGCGCCGATTTTTCCTGAAAAATCCCGATGTCCATAAAAAAAACGGCTGGAGACCGGCTCCTGCATCATTTGCTGCACAGCTTTGGTTGCCAAAAGCGGTGCCACGGTGTCGCTTTTCCTTCGTTGGCGCCCTTTACGGGGGAAGTAGGATATCCCTGTCTACATATTTCCAGTAATGTGGTTAAAACAATAATAAGCCATCCCCCAAATCACCATGAATAGGTGGTATAAACCATTCCCAAATGGGTAGTCTATTATTGGTTTAACCACATTACATATGTATACCCGAAAATCGCCATTTTTGGTAAATAAACTACGTATTTCTATTGCCATTTCCAATAGCTACGTTAAATTACTATAGGTTATGTCTACTGATATGTTAAAATATAAATGTGTACTCGCATGAACATATGATTACATTACTTCATATATAGTATTGTATCTACACTGAGAATCTACACATACGCGTTCTTGTTTAAGTCGATTCTATTAAGATAATTATATATCTACTTCGAACCTAAGTGATTGACCAATTTGGGGGATGTTGAAGCATCAAATGCGAAATCAACTATCCAAAACACAGGTCATGGGGATAACATTGTATTTTTTACAAATACAATCATGTATAAATATATATATATGTGTGTGTGAAGCAATATATGCATACCTCCACGGTTTTTTCTGGTTAGGGTACTAGGTGGTAGGCCAATTTGGCTTTGATAGGCAGTATATGGTGATTTCAATGCTGAATTTGGCCATTTGTGGTGAATGTACATTTCCTGACCTTGCTATGTGTGTTGGACT
>Ga0126342_10008372_pt1 | contig 18521 bp, 14 predicted proteins | sample Cyp1metagenome_FD_92528 | JGI IMG/M metagenome (GOLD analysis project Ga0126342, IMG submission 92528) | Coral microbial communities from Lord Howe Island, Old Settlement Bay, Australia - Cyphastrea 1 metagenome | ecosystem: Host-associated > Invertebrates > Cnidaria > Coral ...
GTCATAGTAATCATACTCATAAGAGGAACGGTGGGAATCTTTGTGGGAACGACCATCATATCTCCTACCTTGGCCTTTGGCCTCACGTTGACCTTTTCCTGCTTCTGCTATCCACGTGCCAGCTTTTTCGGGCTCAATTTGAAGCTTCTGCTTCTGCTCAATTTGAAGCTTTTCTGCATCTTTTTCGGGCTTACTCTAGCTAATGAAGATCGCATTCATGACTATTTAACGAATTCTGTTGGCGATATATTGGCGCATTTCGTCCAGTATGTGTTTTTGCTTAATACTTATCTTTGGCAAAGCCATATGACAATCGCAATGAGTGGTGATTTAGCTATGGAAAATGGCACACATTTCTCATCTCGGGCTCCATTCGGTCCCCTCAATGCACTCGTGAACCATGATTTTCCAATGAGAATGGCAACTTTCAGGGGGTATATCCTCCAGACAACTCCGTGTACAACACATGACGAAGGCACAGAAAACACTCCTTGCTGCGCATGAAAGAATTAGATTTAGATACTGTAAGTAGTTTCGGACTGACACAGTAAGCATTGCGAAATCGGATTTTGAATTCATTGTCACATTGTCACTGGTAGTATTCTTCATTCTCCAGCAAAATTATCATAGTTGCTGGTTAACCGTTAACCCCTCATGTTTATGCTGGTCAAAGCCACATCTTTGCGGGTAAAACCACCAAATTCTCGCTGGAATCCCCACCTTTGAACCGCGTTCCTCGTCAGGTTTGCACACCAACGCATGCACCACTGACTGAGGGCTCGGGCCGGCAGTTCGCAGAGTTTTTGGACTCAGCACATAGATCAAACATGGAGAGCTCACCATAAAAAACACACACACAAATATAGAGTATAGAATAATACTACAATACACATCCAATACAAAAAAAAGTATATCGTAATATGACTATCATCAATGACATTATATCCATACGAGAATTGGGATGTGATTAGTATGGAATATACAACCAACTTGAAATGAGCTGAAACTTGATTTGAACATATATGAACATGGGTTATACCGTTATACCCCCTCAATATATGGCCACTTCAATAGGGAGTCTAGTTTGTCTGGAGTGGTCAATAGGGGGTATCCACTTTTGACGGTTCTATGGGGAGATGAAACACTTTGTTTGAAGAACATTCTTGCAGGGTATCCCAAAAATTGGCCATGACAATGAGCGTTTTTCACGGGATTAATAGGTTATAATGAGCTGTCAGTAGGCTTTGAGACTAAACTGGGTTTGTTTTTGACCTGTCACCGTGTCAATGATCACATTGAAAAAGCCATCCAGTAGTTTGACCAATGGAAAATCACCCAGAAGGTTATCATCCCATATTTTTCCCATTACCCTCTGGTAAACGTTTACATAACGATGGAACATCATCATTCTTCATGGATAAATCAACTATTTCAATGGCAATTTTCCAGGTCGCAAACTGTTAGGTCCTTAGGTCATATTTGATGTTCCAGAGCTAATTCAACCGATCTTTCGCCAGGCTTGAAGCCATATGGCTTTGATCTTTGGATTCAATCCCCATGGGGCCAACTGACCTTGATGGTCAAACACGTGGAATCCAGTCGACCCCGAGGTCGAAGCCCCACTGAAACGTTGGGAGCTAACTACGATGTCACACTGCACTGGTTGGTGAAAAGTTCATAGTTTTTCATGGTTTAAACACCATAGCCATCTGGAAATACCCCTATAATCCCATCCCATCCGTTCATATTAAACACCCCGGTTCAACGAAACCATGGTTTTTTGTTGGGAATTTCCACATTTCATTGGAACCATAGAAGGGGGGTGTTTTATATGAACGGGGGGATGGGATGATTTTTTAGGCTGGGGATCGGGGGCTGATGAATCACTGTTTTTTGCACAATCAATGATTGTAACACCAACCAGATCCCCTTCGAGAAGCAAGACTTTCGCGGGTGGCACGTCAGTCGTGTCATCGCGTGGAAGGGTGCACTGGGAGACGAGGGGTAGGGATGTTGATGGAGGTGGTTGCTTTGAAGAAGCGGCAGCATGACGTAGTTTTTCTTCCTCTCTCTCTCTCTCTCTTTCTCTTTATAATATATATATATATACAAAGCTGCTCACATATGTATCTGTATATGTGTATGTATTTGTATATGCAATGTATATGTATATGTACACGTACATGTATATGTATAGGTATGTGTACATTATATGTAGATATGCATATGTATATGAATATTATGGTTGATGTAATTTTGACTATGAATATGCATCACATGTATCATTATATTTATGCGTGTAATGTATGTATATATGTAATGTAACGTATATTGATGCATAGAATAGCTGCTTAAAATGATGTATAAACATATATTTCTGAGGTGTCTACAGCTGCTTCAAACGACCTCTTATTACATGTGGATCAATCATGCCAAAAATGGCCTTGACTAAGAGATGGGACAACAAAGGCTATTCATAATTCTTCTGGAGCTGTTGGGGTTGGCAATTCCACTCACATTCTTGTTTTCAGGCTATTGATTGAAGATATTGAAGTGACCCCACAGATTAAGTATGATTATCAAAATTATGTTGCTTCACCACGCTTCACCGATTGGACAGTCATCTTCAATGAACTACTAATCCCTCTCGACTCTTTTCAGGCCCCCGATGCGGTGGCTTGTCGCACCATGCTCTGGCGGTGAAAAACATCGGGAGAGCCGCAGGGTTGTAATCCAACCGAAACGATCATTGGATGGAAATGGGACTGGTGGAGCCAAATGTGTACCAGATCATTCATCGTCTCTGGCTTTGAAAAATGCGAATCTTCTTCTTCATTTGGCGTTGAAAATATCTTTATTCACCCACATCCGATCATCATTTTCTCAATTTTCAAGTAGCCATATTTCGTGGAGTTGCCCATTTCGACATGAATCGAGACTCCTGTGTCATCCCCTATGGCCCAAGGGTCATGGACGTTCAGTGTAATTCCGATCCAACAAAAACGACGTGGGCTGCAGTGACCTAGTTTCTCAGTGGGTAAATGGTCATAGAGACGAAGAATCCCCATTACCCTCTGGTAAACTAACATAGCTATGGAAAATCACCATTTTTAATGGGTAAATCAACTATAAACGGCCATTTCCAATAGCTACGTTAAATTACCAGAGGGTATTACAGTATTCCTTTCAAATCCTCTTAGAATCCGAACATTTCATGGTAACATCCAAATGCTTTCCCATAACTCACAATTTGCGTGGATTGAATAATCACGTTTGTTGCTTAACATCCCACTAAAATCCCATTATACTCCCATTTCTTTTCATGGTTGACGTCCCTCCGTTCTGATTGTATTCAACTTTTAACAACATGTCATTTTATAGTAAACCTTAACATTTCTTTGATTTTCATTATAAATTTCAAACATTTTCTTGCTGAAACCATAATTTGAGTCCCAACTACTCGTCGCTAGGAGTCTGGTATGCTGTCGAGGCGCGTTTTTTGCCATCAAAAATAAGGATTCGAAGATGGAGACAGGGGATACACTGGGATTCTTCACTAAATTAAGCATCAAACGATGGAAAACACATGGGGAAATGGGTAAATACACCTGGGGAATGGCTGGATTTCTCAGTGGTCCATGACAAAGTGGTCCAGGTGGTCCGAATCCCCAATGATAGGATCATCATCTACCCATATATACATATTATATTCATTTTCATATACATCTAGAGCAACCATATTGATTTGTATATACTCACATATAAATATATAGACACATTATGTATCATATACATATATAATATATAATGTACGTATATATATATATATATATACAGTATACGTTTGGGACATCTGATTTTCTTGCTGGTTTCGGAGTACCATTTTTTTGCAGATGAGGCTTTAAAGATTGTTCGCAAGGTTGCGACGGATGTGTGACGGTCCCCGAAAAGGCCAAACAAATAGATTAATTTTTCACATAGCTATCGAAAATGGTCCATTTATAGTTGATTTATGTTGATTTACCTATTTATAGCAATGTTAGTTTACCAGAGGGTATTTGCCAATCAGCATCAAATTTTTACTTTAATCTCCTTCATGGGTTGCTAGAAAGAGAGAATAGCAGGTTTTGACAAAAGCACATTTTAAATGCTTCTTGGATTCTGATTTCAATTTCGCAGCTGGCAATTTTTTAGATCCAAGCGAGTTCTTGCGGCAGGCTGGAAACCAGCGATCGTCAGGAATGATGGGTGGTCGAAGTGCGGAAATTCAATAATTTCCACATGTCCACTTATTATCCCATTATTTGTGACTTTGATAAATCAATAAAAAGCGATATGGATGTGCATCCCAGGAGTTGTAAGTTCTTTATGACATACATCCATACATAGAGACATAGAACCCATAGCTATGTATATATATATAATATAGTCTCTATTGATATACAGCCATGATATATTAATATATTTATAAAACCATAGCAACCCATCCCATTAATATATTTATGACATATTCATATATATATAAGTGGGGATATGTCATTGATCTAAGTGTGGTAGGCAACACAAAATCTTGGCCTGGGATGCACCTTCTCACCTCAGCCCGTGGCCACCGATTTCAACGGTCCCTTTTTCACTTGCAGTGACGATTTGGCGAGCCGGCGATGAGGCAAAACGCTCCATTTGGATAGCTTAACTAGGTAACTTGAACCAGGAACCGGCTATTCATATGGAAATTAGCTAGGAGAGCTGGCTCATTGACCTCGTTCATGGATAGTTATTCCCCCAGTCATATGGCTATGGATCAATACCTATTAATACCATTTTTAGGGGAATGAACATCCATTTACCAGCTATTTTGATGTTCACCAGGGGTACAAGGTTTTGACACACTGCCATATGGTAAATTCATAGGTAAGTTGACTCATCGAGAAAAACTCCGCAGAACTCCGGAGTTCTGTCAACCTTCTTTCTGCATGATATTGACCTACAGATGTGTATATATATATACATGTATGATCCACTGTATATACCTAATAGTGGACTATAAGTATATTAATATACATATCTATTATTGATATGCACATATATATATATATACATACATATCTACAGATTTATCATCATACCCTCCGGTAATCAAACATAGCAATTAACATTTACCAACGAAAATTCGATGGTTTTCCCAGCGAACAAAACCTCCATGGCTAGTTCAGGGATTTCCCAGCATGTTTGATGACACCGCAGGTTTTTTTCTAGATATTACCCTCTGGTAAACTAACATAACTATGGAAAATCACCATGCTATTGATGGTTAAATCAACTATAAATGGCAATTTTCAATAGCAAACTGTTAGTTTACCGGAGGGTAAATATGAAGGGTATGAAGCTGTCATACGGAGACACTAGATGAGTGTGACGCATCCCAAGGTTGATTAGATTCACCTGCCAAATTGGGGGAAAATCCCATCTGTTCATGGAGAAATATGCCAATACCCTCTGCTTATTTAACATAGCTATGGTATAGATGACCCATTTATAGATGATGTACCTATTAAAAGTGATGATTTTCCATGGCTATGTTAAATAACCAAAGGGTATATATATATATATTATAAACGACATTTTTCGTTAATCTCGTTGATTAGATTCATGTGCTAATCCCCAGTAAAATCAGCAGAAAAATGATGTTTTTTGTTTCTACAGGGAAAAAACATGAACCGTCCTCACTTAGGGGTTTATGACATAATTAGACATAGGGTGAAACACATATCTCTTTGATTGGTATGATGTAAAATGACGCTCAAATGTTTGCCTACACGTTAGTTTGAACAGGGGGTTATAATTATAACAATAGATTTTAGGAGGGCGACACTGAACAGAATTTTTCAAATATGAGATACCTATACAATCGCAATTTCTTTATATATAAACATTATACATAATCAAATTTGGAGTCACACTTTAGGACAAAGCAATTGCTGGGTTGAACACACCACCTCAATACGATGATTACGATGAGTCACTGCAGGGTACCAGAAAGTGTTCATCAACCCATCAACCTTCCTGGGGCATTTATGGCTCAAATGCTTCAACCTAGCTTTTTACTATGCATTGCCCTCTGGTTTATGACATCACCTGGTAGAAAAAAAAATCAGCCCCTAAAAACACTATAAATTTTCCTACAAAAACAACTGCCACTATCGAACGGAAATCCAGGCCACAAACCATTGGATGGGGGGAAGTCCGGCATCTGAAAAAAACCAGCAGATTTGGAGGCCATCATAGCCATGATTTTTAAGGTGAAATCTCAAGTCCCGAGAAACATGTGGAATCCAACTTCTCACTCTCCGAAAAACTCCGAAAAAACTGGATCTATATTAATGGTATATTAACCTATCAATCTATATTTGGTTGGTGGTTTGAGAAAAACTCCTCAATTCACTTCGCCGTGGAATCCACACCCGCGTCGATTCTGGGGGAGCCACGGTCGAGGAGACGGACTCATGGTGAGGGGCATTTTTTTCCACATTTTTTGGAAGGGTTTTAAAGCAAGAAATGGGGGCGGAAACCATTAAGCTACATGGATTTCAGCATCAACATCGCCTGGGCCATGGATTTCACCATTAAAGTTATATATTTACCATCAAAATCCATCAAACATCCAGATTTAACCAGCAAAAATAGCGAAAACCCTGGTGACGAATACCTTTTACGGACTTTTAACCAGCACAAATTTGGCTTTACATCAAATATAGGGATTTCACGGGCGAAATTTGCGGGTAATCGTTGGGTCAAAGGCCCGTGAATTTCTGCTTTTTCAACATGGGGATTTGAGGGTGGTTCATCTGTTCAGTTAATTTTTATTATAGTCATCCCCAAATAGATGGAACAGTGAATCACCCATGAAATTAGTAGGGATATACAAAATTCCATCTATTCGAGGATGACTACAATTTTTGTTGTTTTGATGTTTTTGTTCAACGGAGCCATGTACGACATTTTTCATTGACCACAAAGCTCATCTTTGTGGTCCAATTGCGACATTGACCTCTGGTTGAAGATCTGAGGTTCTGTAAATACACACTGGTTTGATGGGCTGTTTTGTATATGTGTAACTGGAAAGCCTGCCCGCAACCGATCAACTATGGCTTGGGGATGGCACAGACCAATTTTTTTTGGGCACAAAAAGAATGCTGCATAGTAGCCTTCTTTCTGGTTGCTGATTTACATCGTCGGTAAAATACATACATGATAGTGTAGATATCGTGTATATATATATAGAGAACATATATATATATATATATAGAGGGCGATCCCAATCCCCAGATAGAGAACAATACTTCAAATCTCCATCAAACAGGGAAGATTTCTTCCATTTTTCTTTGGGCTGGCGCATAAAAATGCACCTTTAAGCCACCAACCTTGCATGGAATGCGGTGGAACCCCAGGGCTCTAAGGGAAGTTCAATAGACCCTTGTCAGACAAAAACCTCTAGACAAAAGTATGTCAAACATTACCTAAATATACATATTTATAAACAAATATCAACAGAATCTTGTAGGTAAATAAATATAATATATGCATACTGATTGGTGGTTTGGAACATGAATTTTATTTTTCCATAGATTGGGAATTTCATCATACCAACTGACGAACTCATATTTTTCGGAGGGATGGGTATACCACCAACCAGAATATAAATAAATAAATAAATAAACTAAACAATAAATAAATAAATAAGTAAATAAATAAATAAATACATAGATAAATAAACAAATAAATAAACAAATATATATATATGTATATATATACAAACAGTACATGTGTATTTCTATGCAAATTTCGGCTGGGTCGACCACACTTCCACGACTTCCACTTTGGGGCGCGTCAGGATGCGTGGAGATTAGGCGATGGAGGAGACCTGGGGAAAACTCCACCAGTTCTGTCGATTTGGAAGCTATGAAGCCCTGAAGCCCACCTTTTCAGGATATTTTTTCAAAGTTTATGAACATTTAAGCACTATCAAACTGGTGATTTATGGATCTTGATGGGATTAAGAAGCTTTTTTTTTAAATGGGATTAGAATGGTCAACAATATGGTGATAAAGGAATGGTCAACACTCATTCATTTCTCATATTTTTCGGGGACATCCTCAGGAATCTGTACGAGTTCATGGCTTTCGCTGGCCACTGCACCCGTTACAGGCTGGATTTGACGCTTTTTGATCTGTTCGTTAAACGGGGATTTCACCACGACTCTGGATTTAACAGAATTAGCCTCTGGTAAACATACGAAAAGCTATTGAACATGGCCGTTGAAATCGTTGATTTACCCATGAAACATGGTGATTTTCCATAGTTACGTTAGTTGACCAGAGGGTATACACGATTTAACTATCACAATTTTGGAGCTTCAATGGATTTTTGATCGGATCATGTTGGGGATTCACCATGGTTGGGTTGATTTTTGGGCCAATGGGCATTCACCACAATAACCACCAGAGGTTGGGAACTGCCTCAAGTATGGAACCCTGGCACGGATCTTTGGAAACAAAGTACAAAAAACCAGGGGAAACTTCAGGATATGCCACAGAAACGGGTTGTTTTTGTTCTTTTTCTCTAGCCATCGGAGTCAGATTATGATCAACCAAGATGGGGATAGCTAGAAGAATGGTAACTATAAAAACTATCATAGATATTCAAATCGCATCAAATATTCGGAATATTTATGATAGTAGTAACATATAGTAACCATCCTCAATATTCTAACTGGGTGGTTCCTACAATCACCAGCTGTGCCTATATAAGTTGGCTCATGGCCGGTTTCAGGTGCTCAGTTGGGTGGTATTTGGTGGCGATGTGCTCGTGTGCGCCGGTGGAACCCGGTGGAATCCTGGTGGACGGAGGGGATGGTCAAAGGTGGTTACCCGGCCTGGTAAACGTTTACAGTTTGCGAGGAACATGGCCCAGTCAGAAATAGTTGATTTACCCATGAGAAATGGTGGTTTTCCCTAGTTATGTAATGTTATGTATACGTTTACCAGAGGGTACCTGGGTCTGAATATATATATATATATATATATGTGTTTTTTGATTTTTTCAATCGAACATAATTCCGTATTGATGTGTCAGACAAACACATACACACATTTTGTTTACGTGTTATTCATCTTTGTTCATGTAAAAAAACAACACAATTCTTAAATCTTGCTTGTGACGTCTTACATCCAACAGACATAGAGTGTAGATCCTTTAAAACACACCCAAAATGGGGATATCATTTGATGTGATTCGCCAAGAATCAATTTTCCTGGATGACGGGTCAGCACATCTTTGTTTTTTCGTTATCCCAGGGTGTTTAGGGAACATCTGTAGGAAACCTGCAGCAATTTCTCCCTGAAAACCATGCTAAAACCAGTCGTCTCGAGAGTTGACCGATCGTCATGAAACAGATGTGACAATCAGAAACATGCAGAAGATGTCATCAGGTCACTGAAAAAGTGCCTTGGCGAATATATATATATATATATACATTACTATATATATATATAGTATAAATACATATGTATATAAACAATATATATATATATACATACAATATTATGCATAGATATAATTTTAATAGGACATACTATGATAGTGATAGATACAACCAGTATTGGATAAAAGTTAATAATAACATGAGGTAACGTCATATCTATTCAAATATGTACCAATATCTACCAGGAATCTAGTCATATCTAGTTTGTTTTTAATATTCAAGATTCATCACGGTATGATGTTAACATTAGATTCATGGTTCCCCACCCACCTCCATGGCTGGGTATGGAGGTCTTACGAGGTCGCCACGGAAAACCGGGGAGCTATTGAAAACGGCCAGTCTGACTGGTTGTTGATTTACCTATTTTTACGGTGTGTGGACTTTCCAGTTTGTTATGTTATATCTACCAGAGTTTTTTTTTCCCGTTTTTTTTCGGGGGTTATACGCTGAAAAATAATCTTGTTCACCATTTGGGCGGATATATCAGGAATAAATACGCCGCAGAAATACTATATGAATGATTTGCATGAAGTAAATGGTGATGAATGGTATGCCAAACCGGCTCAAAGCACATTTTTCTCAGGACATCAGCATTTTCTGGAAGGTACCTGATCATCTGCATTCCAATGATCGAGACTGTAGCAGCTCAGGCTGCTGAGGGTTCTCCCTGCCAACTATTGGATTTAGGCTGGGCATCTCTAGCTATAGATGGGTTTATAAATGGCTATTGGTCAAAACCTTGTACCCCTGTAGTTCACATCAAAATAGCTGGTAAATGGATGTTCATCCCATTAAAAATGGTATTAATAGGTATTGATCCATACCGTCTGATACGTTTTTCTTTTTGTGATTTGAAATTGCGCAAACAATGTACACAAGAAGAATCATGGCTTCGTGTTGGATCTATTCATTGGGTATCTCAAAATCCGCTGGGTATTCCAGCGATCGTGCTGGAAGATTTCAGAGTGGAACATGGGGGAAACTCAAAGTTAGATCCCAAAAATGAATAGGTACCCTCTATAGGTAATTTAGCGTAGCGGAAAATGCCCCATTTCTAGTTGACTTGCCTATGATTGACCGAAAAAAAAACAAAAAAACTGGGCGGTGGTTTGGAATATTTCCAATATTTTTCCATTACTATTGGGAATGTCATACTCCCAACTGACTTTAACTCTATCATTTTTCAGAGGGGTAGGGCGAAAAACCACCAACCAGTAACATGGTCATGGGTCAAGGCAGCTGATTGGGAAGTTTCTTCACTCGGAGATGGGCGAAAACCAATTTTTTGGATGGTGCTTCTTAAAGACCCCCATGTTCACCAGTAATTTATTGCCGCAGATTAGGTGATATATGGTGATATGATCTAGGTTTTGAATTATTTTGAGACCTTGCTCAAAAGGCTCAAGATGGTGGCTGGTGTTGAAGAAAATGGCCTGGTGAATTTCTCATCGACACGATGTGAAAATTTTAAGGCTTTCTTTTAAGTTGTCGTCTATCCATAGAAGGAGTATGAGTCCCAAAAAGCACAACTTTCGAGAAATCTTGAGAATATGCGGTTTAGGTGTCTGAAAATTTGGATGGTAACCCTTAAAACCATTGGCCTCCCCATAGAAATGGATCACACACATCAGGATCATTTTTTTTTTTGGGTATCCCATTTCAACTATTTATCAGTTATTTACCAACAACACAAGGTCGGTGACAGCAAAGAACCGAAACAAAAAAACACATTTTTGGATGGTTAAGAAATCCAAATCATCCGTTGTTAGATGGGCAAAATCCCAGTACTGTATTAGGGTTTACAAAGTTTCATAGCTTAATTTGATAGATGTAATTTTTCCTTATGTATTATGTCCAATGTTTCATAGTTAGTTCATAGTTTCCAACTGCTGGGTTTTTTTGTTTCCACAGTATGGGAATGTGAGTTGCCCATTGGAACAGGGGCTGACTTTTTTCGCCGGAGAATCCGGGGCAACCCCAAAAAACTGACCCTGAAGTGAACCAATTTAAAGTCGCGAATCCTTTGTCGATGTTTTTCCTATTCCAACTGGTGATTTTCCGACTGGCAGATTGCTGAGGCGAAAACAAACCCTCACATTTTTCAACGAAACCACTGTGAGTTCATATCAACTCACCATTGAAAAACTGAAATCGTAACCTTTGAGTATAGCTGAAATCACATTTTTTTTAGTTGTAAACTTCCCCCACTTCTGATGCTTACCCTGCTTACCCTGCTCCAACTTTGGCCCTGGGTGTCCAGGTGGTGGTAACTTCCTGCTTCGTCATCAGTGTGATATTTCTGGTGGCGAGCCTATGAATCACCTAAGGGGAAACCATGGGAAACCGATACGGAAAATCCACAGTTTCCCCATAGTTTAACTGCAGGACATGATTTTTTTACTGGGAGATGAACCACGGATCTGTGCGGATTTAGTGTAACAACCATGGTTCAGAAGCCCTCTGTTCTTCCAAACATTGGTGAATTCCCAAACATTGGCGTGAACTGAGATCGACATACAGCATGATACAACCCACCGAGTCCATGAAAAGTACAGTTGCATAATATTTGTCCAGGATTTGATCTTAGCTTTGGGTTGATTTGTGTTAGGCGCCACAAAAACTTCAACTGGGAGTCCCAGCCATCTCAGAGGTGGTCGATTTTTCCAAAGGGGGATTTTTTGGTCAGACGACTCAGAAAAGATGGTGCTTACCCTCTGGTTATGACTAACGGTTTGCTATTGAACATGGCCAGTTCTAGTGGATTTTCCCATGAAAAATGGTGATTTTCCATAGTTATGTAAACGTTTACCAGAGGGTAAACTCTGTGTCACTGGTCTTCCCAGAAAAAATGGGCTAGTTGCCAGCTGATGCTGGCAATGTAAAACACCGATGGGAGCCACTTGTATCCATTGACGGACCTTTTTTCACCATAGAAGATGATGATGTCGCCAGTCAGATTAGAAAAGAGCTGGATCTATGTTTCTTCTCACGTCTTAAATAGGACATGCTTACTGTACACAAATAAGAGCCCAGAGAATCTGGCTCCAAAGCCCGACTTCGCCAACAACACATCCAAAAAATAATACTCAGAGGATGAATGAAAACACTGGCTATACGCAAGGATTTTGACTTTAGTTTTCAGGATTTAGGGTTTTAATTTAGGGTTTAGGGTTTTAGGTTTTAGGGTTTGTTGTTTTGGAAGGTAAACAACTTAAACCCTGCGCAGGGATTTGAGCATGTCAAAAGATATGCGGGATTCGCCGCGGGCCAACCTAGGGTTTCCAGCGAACATGTTTCATGGGAAAGTATGGGAACATGTGGGAAGACATGGCGATTTACCCTACATGGATGCACATGTTCCCAGCCTGCTTCAACTCAAAATTGCATCACTGTCGTCCCAATCAGAAAGCATCCCAGCACCAGAAATGGATGATATAAACCCACCAACATCGGAGGTTTTTTTGCCCAAAAAGATCGAAAAGTGCAATTTTCCTAGTAGAAGAGTGGACAAAAACTCACATTTTCCGAATCTTTTTCGGGGTTACCTTGTTCTTTTCCCATGGTAAGAAAGACTTCCCATGGTCATCGGGATCGGAGGATCTCTCTGGAATGACATGGGAAGATGATGGGAATTCACGGGATTTCACCAGCAAGTGACGGGGAGAAAAACCATGGGATTAAATCATTTCTATTGATTCTAGATGATTCTGGGTCAATTTATGATGGTTAATGATGGTTAACGATATATAAAATTAGTATGGTTAATGATGATTAATCAATATAGGAATGATGAATGTTGATAAATGATGAAATATGAATGGATGATTCTGGGTAAATTTGATCACGACCGAAGCCTGTTCTCCCGAAGCCTGGAATGATGATGAATAAGGGAAATGATCCCCAATCATGGCCGCAAGATTCAGGTGAGTGAAATATGGTATAATTCACCCAGATACCATGAACTATCCCGTTCTGGCCCACCAGCCATGATAGCCCAGCCAGCCGTTGCTAATCAGACATGGCTTGCTGGAAAAGCCATCATTTAGTTCCATTATTTTCCCAGCTACTTTGATTTTGTTCGGGGATAAGCTAATATATATATATATATATCAACGCATATTCCACTAAACTCCCCATTTATAGACGATTAGTCCCAATATATCTCTTATAATTATAATCGCTATTGTTGATGGTAAATGCCATTATTATAGGATTAATTATATAAATCAGCATGCTTGACACATATTCCAATATTCCACTAATATTCCACTAATATTCCACTACTACAATTCCATTCACATTCCATGGATATTCCATGAATATTCCGTGACCTGATCATCTATTAATCCATGACCTACCAACTGGCGGATGTTTTACCCGGCCTGGTAAACTAACAAAAAACTATGGAAAATCACCATGCTATTAATGGGTAGTCATCAACTATTTTGACTTGGCTATTTTCTATGTCGCAAACTGTAAAGGTTGACCAGGCCGGGTATCGGAAAGCTGGGAAAATCCCATCCGAAATGAGGTGGTCTCCACCTTTATCGCGACAAAATGTGATCCTATGGATCCCTACGTGTTACGGGACGTTACTTGGCTTCCAAACGTCGGACGGTGGACGGAGACAGTGAAACCAGAGATTCTCCACGTTTGATGTGTTTACCCTCTGGTAAACTAACATAACTATGGAAAATCACAATTTTTGATGGGTAAATCCTCTATAAATGGCCATTTTCAATAGCTACGTTAAATTACCAGAGGGTAACTTACTGGTGCTAAACGTACGGAATGGATGGGTTGCTCGGGGTTGCTGGGATGATTATTGATAGTTATTGTGGATCATTCCCGAAAATTCCCTGCTAAGCACCAGTAAGTTAAAGCAGGGGTAATCATAGGACAAACATACCCTCTGGTAAACGTTTACATAACGAAAATCACCATCTTCAATTGGTTTTATCAACTATAAATGACCATTTTCAATAGCTATGTGAAAAATCACCAGAGGGTAGAAATCTAAGCAAAAACATAGGAAATCATAGGGGAATCCCCGAAGCGTTACAATCATAGGAAGTCGTTATTTTCCAAATGGGGATTCCAGACATCACAATGGATTCACTCTTGCTGGCCCCCAGGTAACAGACGTTGAAATATTTGCTATTGGCTATTGACATATATCTATATACATGTAATACGTATATACGTATATATATATACACGTATATACACATACAAGTTTTATGAAGGGAGAGAAAACACAGTGTTTTGGTGTCAAAAGGCAACCATGCTTTGGGATGTAACCCACCAACCTGATTTTAATTTAGACTAAACTGGGATACTTAAGATATACCATGGGATAACACGGGGCAACAAGTGCATTTGTGGTTAGAACATTCCGTCTTTCGGTTGGACAACATAAAATCCGTTTCAAATCAAAAAGGGGATGTAGCCTGATTTAGGGCAAAAGTCAATCCTCATGGGATACTTTGGGATAACATAGGAGAATGCTAGGTGGGTCAAAACCTACTGCGAGATTTTCCCATAGGCTATGAATATCCATAGCTAGGAAAAAAAAACAGGACCTCATTTTGCCATTTGGAGGGCTCTACAATTCCTTGAGAGAGTTGGTTTACTGTTGAGTTCCCCATTTTAAAGGCACCCGATGCTGCCCAGCTTCTGGGTGGTTCAAAACACATTCCGATAGTCACAGCATGAATATCTCCACTATGGTCACCTAAACCACATCATTCCTCTTGGCTCTATGTCCATATTTTAACCTCTAGTGTGGTCTTTCCGCCCAGGAATCACTCTTTAAAGAGGAGGCTGGCTCTGTTGCGAGAAACACCGTTTTCGATGGGAATTTACGATGGATTTTCCTGGTGGTTTTCAGGGGATTTTTGGGTTTTGTGGTGACATTTATTGGTTGCAAGATTGATTATTGCCAAAAGATGCTTATATCAGAATGTCCCGATCCCCTAAAAAATTGATGGTCGAGTTCAGTGGACCACATAGGCTTTGATTTGCAGGGCCAGTCAAGGTATGGCCAACTCGTCAAGATGGTGATGTGCATATTCCAAGATGCCGTCAAGTACTGGACTGCAGAGAGCCCGGTGGCTGCGGCGGTAGAACCGGTGCCTACAAGGGCCGCATGACTTGGCTGGTGGCTGGTGCCGTGATTGGCTCAACTGCCTGCGATTATTCGGCATTTGAAGCAGAGACCTGCACCTTTGCTCGAGATGGATTTGAATCCAGGCTATGTTATCAAGGCAAAACCTGTCAGCGAAGCCCGTTGTGAGCAATCCTCCTTCCAAAGGCTCTAGAGTCTACTTCTCCCTGCTCAATGCAAGAGCTGTTGCAACTTGGGCAACTGGTGTACATCATATCATCTTCAGCAGACAACGTCAAAATTGTCTTTTCGTTGCCAGAAATTTAGACCTGAGAATATCTATTGTGAGCAATGCCAATGAAATCACAGTTCAGGAATTGTGTAAACCCTGGTTGCTGGAGGGTTGCTGGAGCAATGAGGCCAAGCTTTCCCTGCTATCGTCCTGTCTTCATTGGGGTTTGAATATATATATATATAATTATATATATGTACATACATATGTTTTTCCTCCATGATGATCTGCTAGTGACATTCTTTGAATTGGAGATTGAAGCCCGAACACTGTTCTTTATTTGACCCGGGATCCCTGCATTTAGTCGGATGATTACTCCACAGCATCGTTTGTGGTTATATTTCCTTTGGTTTCCGTTAAACACACGTATCATATATTTAATGTTTAAGTATAATTGTGTAATCAGATCAGATTCCTTTTTCACCACTATATATATAATCTCACTATCCCATTAAATGTTAATCAGATCATCAGTAAAAAAATCACGACTCTTCGTTGCCATCTTCGACCCACTGGGATGATCCACACCTCTCTATTCATCAACCAATGGGAAAGCCGGACATGGTTAAACCAATGGGTGGATTGGATGATACCCTCTTGATGGGAACATCGCCAGGCTTTCAATGGGTAAATCCACTATTTCGACTGGGCCATTTCCAATAGCTATGTTAAATTACCAGAGGGTAATTCTTGAAAATGAATGGATCATTATCATCCCGCTAACATCCCATCAATCCATATCAAGTTATATCTAGTTTGATTTGATAATGGTATGATAATGGGATGATCATCGGATATATAAAGATTTTTATGTGATAGTGATGGGATATACCATGGGATAAATATTTTGGGAGAATGATGGGATACGTGATGGGATATGTAATCATTATGACACAAAAAATGATCTTGTTGGAGAAATAAACTAAACTTTGAGGTGCATGGGATTGTTTACTATTCAACAGCATCACTGGTTGGTGGTTTGGAACATGAATTTTATTTTCCCATATATTGGGAACAATAATCCCATCTGACTAATATTTTTCAAGATGGTTAAAACCACCAACCAGATCATGATGACTATTCAATCTGTTGATCGAAGAAGTTCTCAGACTATATTCGCCTATTTTGAGCCATCGAAGATTTTTGAGCCCAAATTACCATGGATCACAGCATTTCAGGCAGAGATCCAGCCTTGGGAAACCCCGTTTCAAAGGTATTGCCGTGCTCGAAAGACCCTAAAATCATAGAATTGGATGATGGGATAATTTACAGGAAAGCCCTATATTTGATGGTAAAAACCATGGTTTCCTGTAGATTTTCCCTTAAACCAATCCAATGATAAAATGAACTGATTCACTACGAATTCAGGGCTTCGCGGATCAGGATAGTGGAATCTGATTCGCCAGTGTATCCTGGTTGCACCTCTTGTGACCGATGGCATATCCATTACAGATGACAACAAATGGACCCCACAGTTCCATGTAACCAAGCATCACCCAATAGCAAATCTGCTGGCACACATTGGGCAGTTGGGAATTTTGGCGCCCCTTACCCTCTGGTAATTTAACATAGCTATGGAAAATCACCCTCTGGTAATTTAACATAGCTATGGAAAATCACCCTCTGGTAATTTAACATAGCTATGGAAAATCACAATTTTTAATGGGAAAATCCACTATAAATGGTCATTTTCAATAGCTACGTTAAATTACCAGAGGGTAAATTCAATATGAACACCCAGCATGGCTTTGTTCAAGTGATCCAGCTTCTTTCAGGATGCTGCACAGACTTTTTTTTTACGAACTTGCGGGTTATCTATCATCGAATTTAACACAACATGCACCAATAGAATACACAATCAATATCAAAACAATACTATACAAGATACACTAGTTATAACATCAAGAAATTTGCGAAAAAACAACATCAAATAAACAAAAAAACACACACATAATGATAATGTGTATATATATATATATTATATATAGTTATATATATATATAGAATACCCACAGAACTACATGTAGTAGCATCATTATGACCAACAAATTTATTGAACACAGCAAGTTGACCAAAAATCCCATGGCCACCATGATCTCAGGAGTTGGACGAGCTGCCCTACTGCGGCTTGTGCGGCTCTCGGTGGCGGCGTTCGGAAACGGTCCGTTGAGTGACGGCGCATGACAAAGCCACGTGGGAATCACTAGGGTTTATGGTATACATATATATATATACATCACTTGGGTCATTGGCCAACCATCATCAACCATTAATGCTATAGTAACTATGGATAACTATGGTTATTAATGCTATAGTAACTATCTGGTTGGTGGTTTGGAATATGAATTTTATTTTCCCCGATAGTTGGGATGATGATCCAATCTGATTTTCATATTTTCAGATGGGTTGAATCCACCAACCATATATATACATTGTCATTTGACTGCGCATAAGGGTTATGAAGAGTCAAGCAAATGAACCGATGGGTGAGAAGCTTGGGATAGATCGATGATTATTGTATCGAACTAGTTAACTGAGTCAATTGGGTTTGGAACCAACTTAGAATCAACATGACAAATGAA